>Ga0134128_10000270_pt1 | contig 73498 bp, 63 predicted proteins | sample KB31754_FD_96462 | JGI IMG/M metagenome (GOLD analysis project Ga0134128, IMG submission 96462) | Terrestrial soil microbial communities with excess Nitrogen fertilizer from Kellogg Biological Station, Michigan, USA - KB3-175-4 | ecosystem: Environmental > Terrestrial > Soil > Unclassified ... | reverse complement strand
CGGTCTTCAGCGCGACCGTCTTGTGGTCGGCGAGCTCCGTGTCCATGCGCAGCTTGCGGCTCTGGAAGTCCATGTCGCGGATGACGACGTCCATCTTGAGCTTGTCCGCGTCGGCCTTGAGCTTGTCCTGCTCGAGCTTGAGCTGATCCGCGGCGAGCTTCTCGCGCGTCAGGTCGTTGTCGATGTGCAGGCGCTCCCGCTCCTGGCGCTTGTCGGCCAGCTCGCGCTTGAACTTCTCGTCCTGGATGTTCGACTCGATCTGCAGGCGCTTGAGCTCGAACTCGAGCGGCGAGAGCTCGAGCTTCTGCTTCTCGAACAGCGCGTTGTAGCGCGCCGCCGCCTCGTCGCGCTCGAGCGCGACGTCGCGCAGCTTCGACACGGCCTTCTGCTGCTCGATCAGGTTGAGGGAGGTGAGCTTCTGCAGCTCCTGCTGCTCGGGTCCGCCGCACATCGGCGCGCCCGGCATGACGGGCACGCCGCCGACGGCGGAGGGGCCCGAGTAGGACGGCAGGGCGACGGGCGTGGGATTGGACGAGAGCGGGGCCAGCGCGGACGACGTGCGCAGGATGATGCCGGATTCCTTCTTGGCGGACGCGGCCGCCGCGCGCGGACCCGCCGCCGGCGCGATCGCGGCGGGCGCGGGAGCGACCGGCGCCTCGGCGGGCGGCTCGGGCGCGACGGCCTGGGCGAGAGCGGGCGCGGGGCAGGCCAGCGCGGCGGCGAGCACGGCGCGAAGCGTTTTCATTCGGTCTCCGTGAGGACACCCCAGGATAGAGTCTGCCCGGCGGAACGTCAAGGGGGACCGCCCGCGCGGCATAATCCCGACAAAAAGGAGTGACCCAGCGGCGATGGTTTTCCGGCCGGAGTTGCGCCAGAATGATGCCATGCATGCGACAGACACCCCCTACCTGCACGGCGCGCTGACGCTTCTCGAGGAGTCCCGGAGCGCGGTCGAGGCGCTCTTCGATCAGTTCGAGACGGCGACGGACCGCAAGTCGCGGCGCGCGATCGTCGAGGCGGCTCTCCACGAGCTCAAGGTGCACGCGACGATCGAGGAGCTGATGCTGCACCCGGCGCTGGACAAGGCTTGGGTCGCTTCGGAGAAGGCGCCGCGCCGCCACGTCGCGCGTCTCATCGCGGAGCTCCAGGCGATGACCGGCGAGGAGAAGCGCCACGACGCGAAGTTCGCCCTGCTCTCGGCGAACGTGCGCCGCCGGCTGCGGGGAGAGGGACCCGGCCCCCTCCCTCTGTCGCTGCTCGCCTTCGAGGGCGGCACAGGGCCGAAGCAGCAGAAAGGCCCCTCGGCCGGATCCTACGGATGAGATACCCGCAATCCGCCGCCGGCGCGATAGCGGCGTTGTCGCTCTTTCTTGCCGCCGTCGTGGCCCGCGGCCAAAGCAACCAAAGCGGCGGCCAACAGTTGAACCCGAACACGTCGTTGAACTCGATCGTCAACGGCGGGAGCACGGGGGTCGCGCCGCCCGTGCGCCCGGTGGTCGTGCCCGTGACGCCGGCCAGCGACAAGACCGCGCCCGCCTCGCTGGAGAAGGACAGGCCGTCGAAGGGCCCTCTGCCGGTCGAGGCGCCTCCCCCGCGCCCGAGGCTGTCCGACCGCCGCCTGCGCCGGAAGCTGCGCGACTCGATCGCCGGCGATCGCGCGCTGCCGGAAGGATCGCGGCGCGTCGGCATGCGGGTGTCGCACGGCAAGGTCACGCTCGACGGCGCGGTGCTGAGCGCGAACGACAAGTACCGCATCGAGGCCAAGGCCGCGGAGCTCGCGGGCCCCGAGAACGTGACGGACCTGATCGTCGTCCGGCCGCCGGCTCGGCCCCCGTCGCCCGCCCCCTGACGGTCAGCGGTAGCCGTCGAAGAGGTGGGTCAACAGATCCGCCGCGCTTGTGATGTGCACCGGCGCCGTGAGGAAGCCGGGCGAATAACGGCCGAGAACGTCGTCGGCGGCGCGCTGTTGCTCCAAGGCCCGCCGCTCGTCCTCCAACGATTGCCGCTCGTTGTCGCGCGCGACGTCCAGCCCGCCGCCGCGGATGAAGAGCACGATGCGCCGCAGCTCGTCGACGTCGAACCACACGCCGTGGGGCTTGCAGGCGTCGAGGATCACGCCCGAGCAGCCGGCGAAATTGAAGCGGTTCATGAGATCGGCGCAAACCGGGCAGGGCCGGTAGACGACGGGGTCTTTCGACGGATCGGACTGATGGGGCGCCGGCGCGACGGTCCCTTTTCCTAAGTAAGCCGCCTGCGTCGCGCGGTCCTCACACAGGCGCTTGAACGATTCCGAGTCGGCCCAGACGCCGCCGCACCGCGAGCAGCCGGCCAGCCGCGCGGCCCCGAGGGCACGCGCGGAAAAAGTTCCCTCGGAGCCGCACGACGGGCAGGCCCGCAGCCCGGCGCCGGCGGCGGGCGGCGCGGCCGCCGCGCCGCAGCGGGGGCAGTCCTTGGCGGCCGCGTCGACCCACTCGAAGCACCACGGACACCGCACCGGCTGGAGCTTGGCCGAGCAGTAGGCGCACGTCGCGGCCTTGGGGTCGGCCGGGGCGCCGCAGGCGGGGCAGCGATAGACGCTCGCGTCGGTCACGAGTGCTCCCGGATCAGGTGCGCGGCGCAGGCTCCGGCGGGAAGCAGCAGGGCCAGGACCAGCAGGGGATGCGCGCCGCCGAAGGTGATGGCCCCGTAATGGTTGGAGAGCATGGCGAACAGCAGGGGCATCGACATCAGCGTGTTGTGCTTGGAGCAGCGCTTGGCTTCCGCCGAGAGCTCGGGACGCGGCGGGCCTCCCGCCTCCGTGATGGCCATGATCTTCTTCTGATTGGGGATGATCGTCATCCAGACGTTGGTGACCATGACCGTGCCCATCATCGCGCCGACGTGGAGGAAAGCCGCGCGCGCGCTGAGCGCGCGCATGAGGCCGGCGCCCGCGCCGAGCAGGAACAGGTACCAGACGAAGCCGCCGACGGCCTCGGAGCGGCCGAGCGGGGTCTTCCAGAGCAGGCGGTAGAACGCGACGGCCGCAACGAGCGCGGCCAGAGAGATTCCGATCGCCTCGATGCGCGGCATCTCGGAGGCGTAGTCCTGCAGGGGCGCGCCCATCCAGTAGAGCACGCTCAGGAGCAGGAACCCCGACAGCCACGTGAACATCGACTCCCACTTGAACCAATGAAGAACGCGCGGCATGATCTCGGGCCACTTCTGCTTCTCGACGAGGTAGAACCCGCCCCCGTGCACCATCCACAGCTCGCCGGAGATGTTGGGCTTTGCGGCGGGGTCCTTGGGCGGGTCGAAGGCCTTCTCCATCCAGTTGAAGAGATACGTCTGGCCGATCCACATGACGCCCGTGATCACGTGGGCCCAGCGCAGGATCAGCTCCAGCCACAGCTTGAAGTCGCTCATCGTTTCACCAGTCGGACTTGGGTTGGCTCCCGGCCAGCGAGAGCAGGTACGCCGACAGCGCGTCGATCTCCTCGTCGGAGAGGACGTCCTTCCATGCGGGCATGACCACGGCCGGCGTCATCCCGTCGCGACCGTCGGGCGTCACGCCGCTCTTGATCCTCGCCTTGAGCTCCTCGGCGGTATAGGTGCCCATCAGCGGAGCCAGCGCCGGGATGACGTCCCCGCGGGCTCCCGGATTAGGATGGCCCCCGCGGCCGGCGGCGCCGTGGCAGGCGATGCACCCCGCATGGACGTAGACGGCGTGTCCCTTCTCGGCGGCCGGCAGAGCCGTCCACGGGCGCTCGCCGCCCCAGGCCTGCCCTTTCTGCGCGGAGAGGAAGTCCGCCTAGGCGGCGCGGTCGGCGTCGGAGAGGCCCTGGTCGGGCATCAAGGTGTCGCTTTTCCACGCGCGCGGGCTCTTGAGCCAGTTCTCGATCCAGGCGCGGGGCCGGCGCACGCCGACGAGCGTGAGGTCGGGGCCGGAGCCGCCCCCGGCCGCGCCGACGCGGTGACAGGCGCGGCAGCCCGCGGCGTCGAAGCGCGCCGCGCCGTCCTCGGCGCGCGGCGCCGCGGCCGGCAGGAGGCAGGCGGCGGCCAAAAGACAGAGCGAGAGCGCGCGCATCGACGTAATGTAAGCAAGAAAGAAGGCGTCCTTGCACCTGCGCGCCTTTCACGGGAATGTTATAATGCGAATCCATTTTCGGCACATCGCCGATTTTCGTTCGGGGGCTTCCTTGATCAACGACGGAAAATCCGCCTTTCGACGCTGGCCGGCGCTGGTCTTCGCCGCCGGCCTGATCCTCTCCGGCTGCGCCGAGCACGACGACTTCGTCAAGACGCAGTCGTCCGGGACCTTGCAGGCCTGGAGCGACTACGTCAAGAAATATCCGGTCAAGGAGCACCCGGGCTGCGACGACTGCATCGCGGCGCAGAAGGCCTACGACGCGGCGCTGGCGAAGGAGAAGGACGAGTGGTCGCAGGCGCAATCGGCCGGAACGGCCTCGGCCTATCTGGACTTCCTGAGCAACCGCAGCGCCTCGAGCCCCAATTACGAGGCCGCGCAGGCCGCGCTGCTCGACCTGCTGAAGAAAGGGCAGGCGGAGGAGGGCGACTACCTCGCTTACCTCAATAAGCGCGGGGACGACGCGCCTGCCGGGGAGGCGCGACGCGCGCTGCTGATCTTCCGCTACGGCAAGGCCAAGGCCGCCGACGGGCCGGGCGCCGCCGCCTACTTCGAGTCGCAGTATCCGGGAACGCCGGAAGCCGCCAAGCTCGCCCCGCATTGGGCCGCGAAGGAGTTCGAGAAGGCGAAGGCCGCTCATTCGCGGCTGGCCCTCGAGTTCTACCTGAAGCGCTTCCCCGAATCGGCGCGCGCCGAGGAGGCGCAGTCCGCGCTCGCGAGCTACCCGCGCTCGGAGCCGGTCGCCGACGACGGGCAGGCCCTCGAACTTCTTCCCAAGTACCGCGAGGTCTCCGCCTCCCTGCGCGGCCAGGAGTGCGTCGCGGTCATGGCCGGCCTGATCCGGGCGACCGGCGACGCGTACGGCGCGGCGGCGGAGCGGATCCGCGCCCACTTCTCCTCGGCTTCGAGCCCCTCCGACATCCCGGAGTGCCGCGACGCCCAGCTGCGCGTGCCGAACGCGTCGCGAGCGGTCGTCGGCGCCGCGGTGCGCTCGCTCGTGCTCCTGTCCCAGCGCCGGGCGCGCCTCGACGCCATGTTCGCGGGGCCGGAGCAGGTCTCGGCGAAGGCCCGCAACATCGGCAAGACCGCCTCCCAGCTTTCGGAGGCCTCCGAGGCCTTCGACCTCGAGATGCAGGCCTACTACGGCTACATGCCGGCGGATCCGGACAACCCGAAGCAGAAGGCGTCCAAGGACGCGGCCGAGGCCGTGCGCCGCGCCAAGCGCGCCTACGATCTGACCCAGGGCGGCTTCATGGCCGCCAAGAAAAAAGAAGCCGGCGAGACGATCGACCTGATGAACGCTCAGGAAGAGCTGCTCGTCAAAGTGATCGCCTTCAATGAAAAGCCGGAGCGGAGGGCCCCATGAAATCCCGCGTTCTGATGACGCTCACGGCCGCCGCCCTGCTGTTGGGCGCCGCCGATCTGACGGCGCAGCCGGACTTCCCCGCGCTCGACATCCAGGAGCTGATCGCGGCCTCGAAGGACTACCGGCACAAGGCCGACGTCCTGCGCAAGATGATCGGCGCGCGCGAGCGCAAGATCGGCGCGATCCAGCAGCAGTCCAACGCGCTGATCGCGCAGGCCCAGGCCGAGGCGCAGGCGCGCGCCGCGCAGGCGCAGGCCAACAACGGCTCGAACCAGCTCATGGGCGGCCTGCTCGGGGGTCTGGGCAGCATGATCCCGGGCGGCAGCATGATGAACAACCTGACGTCGCAGACGCTCTCGGCGGCGGGGACGGCGGTGTCCAACGCGGGCAACGCGCAGGTGGCCGACGCCAACGCGCAGAACGCGGCCCAGCTCGGCGACGCGCGCGGCGACGCGGACAGCTTGATGGCGCAGGCCGCGACGTTCGACGCCGAGAAGAAGAAGCTCGCCTACAAGGCGCGGCAGTACGAGCAGCTGGCCGACGCGAAGGACCTGCTGGCCGCGAGCGAGATCCTGCGGCTGGACGCCGAGCGGCAGGAGAAGGCGATGGCGGACGCCGACAAGGCCATCGAGGCCGAGCGGGCGTTCGTGCGGGGCATGAGCCTCTGGTGAGCGGAGCGCGTTGAAGAGCTCACCTCTTCGCCTCGTCTTCCTCGCGCTCGCGCTGACGGCCGGACGCGCGTCGGCCGAGCCCCATTGCGTCTCCGACTTAAGCCAGGCAGGCCCTCACGGGGAGCTCTGCGGCGGCACGATGGGCTCGCCGCCCCCGCAGGCCCAACCGCCGGTCAACCCGCAGGCCGCGGCGCAGCTCACGAACCTGGCGGGCGGCGTCATGGGCGCGGCCCTGGGCAACGCGCTGGTGGCGCCTCTTCCCAACCAGTACCAGGGCCACAAGCCGGTCAAGCCGGTGGTCAGCGACGACGACGGCATCCAGACGCCGAACGCGGGCGCGGCGAGCGACATCATCAACGGCTATACGCCGAACCAGGAGAGCCCCTACGAGATCCGCCTCGACCATTTCCGCGAGCTTCATGACGCCGAGATGGACCAGCGGCGCGCGGCTCTCAAGAAACTCAAGGGCACGAGCGCGGAGAAGTGGTGCGCGGCTCACATCGGCATCCTCTTCCCCGAGCCTCCGGTGGTCGACGTGACGCATTCCTATCCGGACAAAGTGCGCGCCTACGACCGGGAAAAGCAGAGATGGGACGAGCGCTGCGGCGGCCCGTCCCAGCAGGACGGCTATCAGAGCTTCGACGACGAGCTCGCCGCGCTGAAGCCCGACGCCCCTCCCGCTCCCGCCGCCGTCCCCGGAACGACGGCCAAGGCTCCGACGTACGACGCGCCCGCGCCGTCGCCGCAGGCCGACGCGCCGGCCGCGGCCCAACCCGAGAAGCCCGCGGATTCGTTCGCCGACGCCGCGAAGGAGCTGGACGACTCGCCGCCGGCGAAGACCGCGCCGGCCGCGGACGCTCCGCCCTCGGCTCAGACCCCGCCCGCCGACGTCGGCGCCGCCCCCGATTCCGCCCCTTCTCCGGACGATTCGCAGAACACGAACCGCGCGACGGAGTTTTTCGGAGAAAAGAACGCGAAAGTCACGGCCAAGGACCTGGCGGACACTCGCGCGCCCGACTTGACGGACCCTCGCTCCGGCGGCCAAGGCGCTGGTGGAGATGTCGCGCCGAGTTCGGTCGCCGGTCCGGCCGGACGCCGCTCTGGCTCCGCTACGCAGGCGCCGGCCGCTGCGTCTGGAACGAAAGGGGCCGCGACAGTTCCGGCCCTCAACGTCGCTCCCGCCCCCGCGACGATCGCCCCGAGCGGGAAGGCTTCATCGCTGAAAACGAAATCCCCTCCCGCGAAGAATGAAACGAAGGTGGGAGTCGACGCTGGAATCCTCGACATCATCAAGAAGTCGCACACTTTCTATGCGATCTACCAACATCTCGCCGCTCAAAATTTTCACGTCGTCTACGTCTCGAAAGATGTCGGCACCGGAGTCCTCAAGCGCGCTCACGTCATAAGAGTAACCGACGATGAGCGCGACGATCAGAACGCCAAAGCGACATCATTGGCGCATGAGTACGGCCACTCGCGCTACGTGAACCACGAGCCCGATCCGGCGACGATGTCCGAAGCCGACTACGTGGCCGCCTATGTCAAGGATCGCCTGGCCGACGAAGGCGAAGCGACTCTGACCAACCTGCAGATCCAGAAGGAGCTAAAGGAGAACGGGGGGCCCGAGATCGAGATCGCCGGCGATCCCGACAACGTGAAACGCTACAGGCAGATCGCCGCCAAATATCCGAACTTGGACGACCGGCTAGCCGACCGGCAAAAGGCGCGAGAGGAAATCGGAGCGATCTACGCACATGGCGAGCAGCCGGACGGGACGATCGACATGGACTACCAACAGAAATACACACAAGACGCCGAGAACAACTGGAACCTTAACCACCCGAACACCCCATGAAAACCAAACTGGCCTTCGCCCTCACCCTCATGTCGCTCCTTTTCTCTTCGGCCGGCTCAGGCGTGGCGGCGGCCGCTTTGTCGAAAACGGGCAAGGAATCTGCGATGACAACGAAAGACTTGTTTCAAAAGGTCGAGGCACTTTCGAAACTCAAAACGTTCACGCCGGATTCCGTATCAAAGGCATTGGGTACGCCGCTTGAATTCAACGACACCTCCGCGGAATCCACCGGCACCGAAGCGCATGGTCAGGCCGGCGCGGCGATAGAATCCGTCGAAATTGGAGGGGAAGGCCTGCGCTTTCTGACTCTGTCGGTTTCTCCCAGCCTGACCGTCACAATGCATGATATTCGAAACCACTTCGGAGAGAAGTTCAGAATCGACAGGCCTGTTTCTCACGGACCGTCACAAGGCCCCCTTTATCTCGTCTACGCGCTGTCGGGCCAGGAACTGACGTTCGCCGTAAACCTTGAAAAGCCCAATATCCTTCGTGAAGTGATCTTAGACCGCACCGAATTCGCGCTGAACCACATTAAGGCGAACAGCTCTTCGGAGAAGAAATGATTTCCGTCCGCGCGAAACTCGCCCCGCTCCTCCCCGCCGTGATGCTCGCCGCGTCCGGCTGCATCTACAACGTCCAGCCCGGACCCGTGCCCGACATCAAGCCGGCCGCGGCGCGCCTGCCTCTTACCGTCGGAGTCGTCGACTCGGTCGAAGCCGCGCCCGACCGCACGCCGGCGAACGCGTCGGAGCCGTTCGTGACCGCGCTGATGCACACCGGCCTCTTCCGCGACGTCCGCCCCACGTCGAGCGGCGGCGGCTTCGACCTCGTCGTCCAGCTCAGCGGCAAGCAGGACCGCACCATGAAGGCGTTCTTCCCGTGGTTCCTGCCGTTCTGCGACCCCATGATCCTCGGCTGTCTGCCGATCTACTCCATCACGGAGACCTTCACCGCCGACATGCAGGCGCAAGTCGTCGGCGGCCGCGTCTACAACGAGAAGGGCGAGGCGGAACTCAAGTGCCAGGGCACGCTCGGCTGCGCCCCGGCCAGCCACGGCGACCCTCTGGCGCGCGCCTCCGCCATCGAGAACGGCGCGGCGAAGCTCGCCGCCGATCTCTTGAAGGACGCGTCGTTCTTCCGCGATATGGCCCGTTCGCGCCAGGCGGTCTCCGACGAGGCCTCCCGCGACATGCGGGAACCCGCGGCGGCGGGGCCTGCCGCCCAGCCGGCCGCGGTTCCAGCCTCTTACACGGCTCCCGCGGCCGCGGGCGGGCAGAAGCCGTGGTGGCAGAACTGACGGCTTCTTAGTTCGTCCCGGAGTAGCCCGGCGGGACCAGCCCGTGCTCGATGACCGCGCGCAAGGTCTCCGCCACGCTCCAGGCCTGCGAGCGCGTGCCGCCGGGATTCTGCGCGGGGGCGTTCGCGGCCGTCAGGAGCGGCGCCAGCCCCGCCGGATCGTCGAGCGAGAAGCGCGCCATCGCCGGATCGGTTTTGCCGCCGTCGAACACTTCAGGGAGTGAGCCCGCGGGGGTCGACACCGCCGCCGCGATCAGCGGCGTCATCAGCGCGCGCAGTTCCGCGCGGACGCGCGTCTCGTCCCAGCCCTGGTCGCGACGGACGCCCGCGAGGGCGTCCGCGTAGGCGCCCATCAGCCACGGCCAGACCGTGCCTTGGTGATAGGCGAGGTCTTTCTCGGAGGCCGGCTTCGAGGTGTCGTAGATCTCGCGGTAGTAGCTGTCGCGCGGCGAGAGGGTCCGCAAGCCGTACCGCGTGAGCAGATCTTTCGTGACCGCGAGCACGACCGCGCGCCGTCTCGCCGGCGTGAGGAGGTCTCCGCCCAAGCTCGCCGCGAAGATCATGTTGGGCCGGACCGCATCTCCGTGCGGATCGCCTTCGACGACGTCGCGCAGCGCCCCGCCGTCGCCGCCCCAAGCCCGGCGGTTGTCCTCGTTGAAGAACCAGAACTTCTCGTTGAAGCTGAGCTTGACCTTGTCGGCGAGCGCGTCGGCCGCGGCGGCGTCCGCGCCCCGGCTCGAGCGCCGCTCGAGCTCCGCCAGGAAGCGCAGGTTCGCGTACCACAGCGCGTTGATCTCGACGGCCTTGCCGTTGCGCGGCGTCACCGGCCGGTCCTTGCCGTCGGGATCGGCGTCCATCCAGGTCGCCTGGGCCGGAGTGGAAACGAGCCCGTCGGAGTCCATCTTGATCGCGTTGAACCGCCCGTAGCGCTGATAGCCCGTGCCGGTCCGGTACTTCTCCATGATCCGCCGGATCACCGGAGCCATCTCCGCGGCGAACTTCCAGTCGCCCGTGGCCTCCGCCGTCTTCTTCACGGCCTGGACGAACCACATCGGCCCGTCGGCCGTGTTGTAATCGGCCCCGTCGGGGTTCGCCGGAGACCAGCGCGACGCGTCCCAGATCTTGTTCGGGATCAGCCCGTCGTGCTCGAACCGGGAGAAGCGCCGGATGTTCTCCTTGGCCTCGTCGTAGCGCCGCGTGGAGAGCAGCAGGCCGGGCAGGGAAACGAACGTGTCGCGGCCCCATTCCTCCAGGAACCAGTCCATGCTCGCCGCCCAGATCTGCACCGAGCCGTCGTCGTGCTTGACGAAGCCGTCGGCCGCCTCCGTAAGAAGGACGCGCACCGCGTCCAGGTCCGCCCATTCGTTTCCGTCCTTCAAAGTCTTCATCACCCTCAGCTGCGGCCGCGCGTCGAAGCGCGCCCGGTTCGCGTAGTCCGGGTCCCCCGGAAGCGGGATTCTATAATTCCAGACCGAGCGGCCGTTGACCATCGCCTTGACCGGGAACGGGTCGCGCCACTCGTCGCCCAGCGTGTACGCCACGAACTTCGCCGCGACGCCCGACGTCCACTCCTTGAGCGCTCCGAAGTACCGCTCGAGGAAGTTCGGCGCGCGCGGGTCGTCGTGCGAGCTGACCTTCTTCCAGTCCCCGCCGACCGTCATGAAGCCGAAGGCGCGCGCGTTGGCGTCCTTGCCCTCGAACGCCTCGGCGAGCGGGAGCGCCCCGTGCCGCGAGAACACCTTCGCGAGCGCGCCCGCGTACTCGTCGCCCGGCTCGTCGCCGCTGGCGAGCTGGCCGTTGCCGAAGCGATAGGCGAAATGGAGCGCGTCCACGCGCGCTCCGTCGAAGCCGAACGAGAGCCAATGATCGAACGGATCGAGCGCCGCCTTGTAGCCGTCCTCCCGGAGCTTCGACCAGCGCCACAGCGCGAGATCCTTCCAATCCTCGTCCACCCAGGGGTTCTTGATCCCCGGATTGCGCGTGCGCAGGTCGGCGAACAGCTCCGGACGCTTCCAAGCGTCCACCGAATTCTTCGCCCGGAACATGGGGATGTCGAACAGCGCCTTGCCGCCGGCCGCGTGCACCTCGTCGATGGCCGCGCGCAGCTGCCGCCGCGCTTGCCACTGCGCGAAGCGATGTTCATCCTGCAGATCGGCGAACGAAGCGTCGGCTCGAGCAGCGGCCAAGTCCGCGGGCGACCAATCGAGCGCCGGCTTTCCGATGATCCTCGACAAGACCATGAACTCGGCGTACTCATCGAGCCAGCCGGCCTCGGACTTGAGGAAGGAGCGATACTGCTCGGCGCGCGGCGTGTCGCGGGCGAGTTCCTCGCGCTTGAACGCTTCGAAGGCGGCGCGCCCAACGGCAGCCTCGCGCGAACGGACGTCGGAGTAGTCCACCGACTGGCGACGAGCCTGGTCGGGGGCCGGAAGACGAGCGAGAAGGGCCGGGTCGCGACGGACTTCTTCCACTTGCGACCAGTCGACGTTGTCCTCATTCAGCGCGTAGAGACTGACCGGAGCGTAGGGCGAGTCGTCGATGACCGCGAAGTGAGGAAGAAGGAGGACCGCATCGACTCCTTGCTTGGCCAACACGTCCCTGTAGTAGCGCCCGAGGTCCGTGAACTTCCCCACCCCGGGATCGTGCTCCGCGCGGCGCAGCGCGTAAAGCGGAACGCTCACCGCCGCGCGAACCGCCGCCGGATCCTTCCACCAAGCCGGGTCCGCCGCGGGCGGAATCGCCTTCTGTCCGTCGAATAGGCCCGCTAGCCGGTCAACATCGCCGGCGGCCGCCGCCGCCGCAGGCGAGGCGGCGGCCGGCGCGAATCCGTCGGCGACGATCGGCGGGAGCTTCTCTCCGATCGTCGAGCGGACGCCCGCGTCAATTCGCGCGGAGGCAGGCTGCCGGGCGGCGTCTAAGGTTTTTTCATGAGGCGCCGCCGCAGCCGCCGGCCTGAAAGGCGCCGCCGCGAGCGCCGTCGGCGCCGGCGCAGCCGCCTGGGCCGCGGCGAGGGCCGCCGGCGCAAGATCCGTTCCCGTGAGCGGCGCCGCGACGACAAGGCTCGGCGAGAGGGCCAGCGGCGCCGATGGGATCGCCCGGGAACCCGAGATCGAGGCCGCGACGCCGTTCCCGGCCGCCGCACGGGCTGCTTCGGCCGCGACGATCTGCGCCGCCGCCGGCGCGGCGCCGAGACCCCCCGACAGGGCCGTCAGCGCCGCAAGGAGAATGGATATCCCGCGCCTCATGTTCCTTACGAGTTTAGCGCCGATGGAGGAGCCGTCCCCAGGACCCTGCAGGCCCGTTCCCCTCGGGAAACGGCCTAGCGCCGGCTGGGCCCTTCGACTCTGACGGAGCTCAGCCCGACCGCGGCCAGCGCCGCGTGCAGCGCCCGCCGGGCCGCGCCCGCGGGCTTCAGTCCCCCGAGGCTCCGAGGCGCCGCCGCCTCCGCCGCCTCGGCCGACAGCGCCGCCGCCTCGCGCTCGACGGCGTCGAGATCGGCCAGCCGCGCCGCGAGAGCCTCCGCCGCGCGGCCCTCGTCGTCGAACAGTCCGGCGCCCACTTCATGCGCGGCGTGCGCGGGGATCGGCGTCGCCGTCGCGGCCACGACGGTCTTCAGGAACAGGAACCAGCCGGGCGGCAGAGGGCGCCCGCGCTTCGCGAACGCCGCGCTCATCGCATCCGCGAGCCGCGCGAGCTTCTCCGCGGTCTTCTCCGCCGCGACGGCCGTGCCCAGCGGCGAGACGGACGGATCGGACGGCGCGACCAGGCTCAGCAGGCGGCCCGCGAAGGCCTCCGAGGCGGCGACCAGCGCGCGGCCCGGATCGAGCTGCTCGACGAGGTCCGTCCAGGTCACGCGCGGCGACTCCGGAGTGCCGCGAGACGAGTAGAACTGCAGGCCTTTCTCGCGCGAGGCGGCGGCAACGACGACGGCCAGCCTCGCGTCGCCCGGAGAAGCCACCGTGCCCAGCGCCGGTCCCGCGTTGCCCGCGCCGACCACGACGCCGACGCCGGAGGCGACGAGCTTCTCCACCAGGGCCGACAGCGGCGTGCGGCGGCCCGTCGGCGCGCCGAGCGTCAAGGCGATCACGAGCGGGCGCGGCGAGCCCGCCGCGAGGCGCTCGAGCTCGGCCATGACCACCGCCTCCGAGACCCCGCCCCCGGCGCGAACGCGCACGAGCGGCAGCGCCGCGCCCGGCGCCGGCGGGGCGGCCGCGTCGCCTCCGAGGCTCAGAACGGTCCCCTCGCCCTCCACGGCGCCCCGGGCGAGAGGATACTCGGGCAGGGCGTGGCGGACCGCGAAGCCGCGGGTCTGCAGGGCGAGCGTCAGCGCGTAGAGCTTGTGCTCGGGGACCGACAGCCAGAGCGAGCCGGAAAGCGGAAGGGCGGCGCGCGGGACGGCCTCCGCGCGTCCCAGCGTCGCCGCGTCGAGGCCGGCGGCGGCGAAGGCGGCCGCGAGGGCCGCGGAGTCGCCCGCGGCGACGAAGCGAGACGGCGCGCCCGACGGCGGCGTCACGAGCAGGTCGACGGGACCGAGCGCGGAGTCCACGCCCGCCACGCCGGCGCCGCCGGGGTCCGGGGTCGCGGTCGGCGCGTCCAGCGGCACGCCCGCCGCGCGCGCCAGGAGCTGGACCAGCTCGGCCAGCGCGCCGGGCTTCTGCAGGGCGCCCTTGTTCTGCAGGACGAAGCTGGTCACGATGGCCTTCAGCGGATCGCGGCGCAGGCGCGCCACGAAATTGCGGTCGTTCACGGCGACCGGGAAGAACTTCGCGATCGTGCGCGTCAGCGCGATGTTGTCCGGTCCCGCCGCCTCGAGCAGGTCGGTCACCACGCGGTCGCTGATCGACTCCGGGGCGGCGTCGGCCAGGTTCGACAGGGCCGCCGTCGCGAGATGGCGGATGTTGCCGCGCTCGGCGCGGTCCTTGACGCGCGCCGAGAGCGCCTCGGCCTCCGGCGCCGTCGCCTGCATGCCGAGCTGGCCCGCCAGCCACGTCGCCGCGAAGCGGGCGCGCTTGTCGGCGCCGGCGGTCTCCGCGACGATGCGCGCCGCGCCGGAGCGGTCCCCGCGCCGCGCCAGCGCGTACGCCGCGTAGACGCCGACGTCCCAGCGCGGATCGGCCGCGGCCTTCTGCAGAAGCAGATCGACGGAGTGCGTCGGTATCTCGGCCAGAGCGAGGAAAGCCATCGAGCGCACGCGCGCGTCGGGGTCGTTGAGGCCCGCGTCGGCGAGCGCCATCGCGGCCGAGGGCGGGCGCAGGTTCATCAGCGCGAAGGCCGCGCGGTGGCGCACGAGCCACACGGGGTCCTTGAGCGCGGCGATGAGGGCCGGCGTCTCGCGCTCGCGCGCCGCGTTGAAGCGCTTGATCGCCTCGTTCTGCGCCGCGTGGCCCGACGAGCCCTGCTCGGCCGCCTCCGCGTCCTCGGGCGGCGCCTCGTCGTCTCCGCCGGCGCGCTCGCCTTCCTCGCCGTCCTCCTCGCCCGGCGGCAGCGCCGCGTCCGGAGCCTTGGGCGTCAGGGCCTCGAGGAACGCGCGGTCCTCGGCGTCGGACACGGCCTTGAGCCGCTCGATCCAGCTCCAGCCTTCGGCCGGAGCCGATACGCCGGCCTGCAGGAGGCGTTTGAGGCGCGAGGTGAAATCGCGTCCCGCCGCCGCGCCGACGAGCTTGACCGCGGCCCACGCGTCGACGAGGCCCGCGCCCTGGAACCACGCCGGGGCCTCGAGGTCCTTCGCCGAGCGCATCAGCACCGCCTTGACCGCGAACGGCAGGTTCTCGGAGACGAACGGGGCCGCCGTTCCCGCCGCCTTCATGGCCAGCTTCACCAGGAGCGCGATCGCGGCCACGGCGGGATTCGACATCGACGTGCCCGACATGCCCGTGTGCCGCCCGTCCTCCTTGTCCGACGCGCCCTTCGGCGAGTCCTTCGACTTGGCCGAGTAGACGCCGTCCTCGTACACGTTGCTGGAGCCGGGCTTCGTCGTCACGTCGCCGCCGATGCCGGTGATCTCGGGCTTGAGGCGCCAGCGCTTGACCGCGTAGCGCCGGTCCATGTCGGGGCCGACCGAGCTGTAGAAGGCGATCTCGGGGCGGCCGTCGTCGAGGCTCTTCGCGGCGGCCGCGACGGCCAGCACGTCGACTCCCGCGGCCGGCTGGCTCAAGGTCTTGTCGAACGGGCCCGAGTTGCCCGCGCTCGCGGAGACGACCGGGTAGTCGCCGTTGGCGTTCTTCTGGTGCGTGAGCTGGGAGAAGAACTCGGCGAGGTTGTCGGAGGAGCCGCCGCGGCTGCCCAGGCTCATGCTGATGACGTCGTAGCCTTTCTGCATCGCGATCGCGGCCGAGCCCATGATCTCGCCGTCGGAGGCGCCCTGGCCCTCCCGCGAGAAGACCTTGGCCATGGTCCCGCTCGCGCCCTTGGCCATGCCCAGGAAGCCCGCGCCGCCCGAGATCGAGATGCCGGCGACGTGCGTGCCGTGGCCGACCCAGTCCTCCGGGCCCTCGTTGACCATGTCGATCACGTCGAGACGTCCGGCGAAGTCCTCGTGAGAGGCGTCGGCGCCGGTGTCGATCCACATGATCCGCCCGCCCGCGCCCGTGATCCCGGCCTGCCAGACCGGCGGCACGTCCTGCAGACCGGAGGAGTCCATCAGGTGCGTCGAGAAGTCGGCGCGCGAGCGGCCGATCGCCGACTCGGCGCGCGCGGACACGACCTTGCGGATCGCGGCCGCGTGGCGGCGCGGGACGGTGATGTAGATCTCCTGGCGGCCGACGTCGGCGCCGAACACGTGCCTCACGCTCACGTCGAGCGAGTCGAAGAGCTGGAGCTGGTCGGAGTAGCCCGCGGCCTCCAGCGACGCGCGCGCCTTGGCGCGACCCTGGTCGGAGTCGTCGGCGCGCGGCGCCGAGAGCTCGATGCGGCCGCCGTCGAGCGGGCGCAGCCACAAGCCCACGCGCGCCTCGATTTTGCGCAGCATGAGGATGTGGCCGCCGTTCTCCAGGTCGACGCGCGTCACGCGGAACTGGCCGCCGTCGGCCGCCTCCCAGTAGCGCAGCAGGCGCTCCCACGTCACCACGCCCTTGTCGTCGGGCGAGAAGGAGAGGAACGCCGTGCCGCGGTCGCGCAGGCCGCCGTAGAGGCCGTCGACGAGGTCCGAGACGCCGACGCCCTTGAGCTTGGCAGCCGCGATCGCGCGCCACACGCGCCGGACCTCCTTCTCGAAGGAGGCCACGGCCTTGACCGGAGACCCCGCGGCGCGCAGGCGGTCGGCCTTCTCGACGAGGTCGGCGAAGGCGCGCGCCTCGTCGGTGCCGGGCTTGAACGACGCGGAGCGCGGGACGACGAGGCGCGTCGCGAGCACGTAGAGGCTGTCGAGCTGCTTGAGCGCCGACTCGAGACGGATCGCGTCCTTGGAGCTCGCCTGCGGCAGCAGCGCGGCGGGGCTTCCGAGCACGACCGCCTGGTAGTCCTTGCCCGCGGCCTCGCCGAAGACCTTCGCCGGCTCGGCGCCGGCGAGGGAGGTGACCTTCGCGGCTCCGTTGGAGAGGCCCTCGTAGAGCTTGGGGTCCTTGAGCTCGGCGGTGTCCGGGTTGACGACGAGGATTTCGAACGGACGCGCGAGTTTGAGGGAGATCTGCGCTTGGCGCATCGCCCGCTCGAGCGACGGGATCGTGAGCTTCTTGAGCGCGCCGGGGCCTTGGAGCTCGGCCGCGCGCGCCCGCGACTCCGACCACAGGCTCCAGAGGAGCCCGCGGACGCCTCCTCGCGGAGGACCGCGGGTCGGCGCGGACTTCCAATGGCTGAGCTCGTGGACCAGGGCGAGGCGGAAGAAGAGAGGCGTGGCGATCAGCTCGGGCCGGATCCAGACGGAGCCGCGCGCGGTGAAGGCGAAGGTCAGGTCGGAGAAGCGGCCGCGCGGGCGGTAGGGCTTGAGCAGGGAGGCCGCGTTGGCGTCGAGGCGGCCGGCCATGACCTCGGAGCGCACGAAGGCGCGGAACTGCTCGTCGGTGGTCCCGCGTCCGCGCCGGATGCCGACGGCGAAGAGCACGGCGTCGACGAGGCCGACGACCGCGAACCCGCCCGCCGCGAGCAGGGCCGCGGCGGCGGCGCCGCCGAGCACGGTGACCGGATGCCCGCCCGCGACGGCCCGCGCGGCGGCGGTCGCGGCGCCGGCGCCGACGAGCTTCGCCGCGAGGCCGCCGAGGGCCGCGCCCGCGGCGAGCGCGAAGGGGATCTTGGCCGAGCGCTCCTCGCGCTCGGCGCGGGGCGGGAGCTCGTCCGCGCGGCGGAGCTCGGACGGACGGCCCGCGGGCGCCGCGGCGGTCACCGCGTCCGGCTCGGGACCCGCGGCCGGCGCCGCGCCGCGGGCGTCGAAGAGCCTATCGAGGCGCGCCGCGGCGTCGGTCCTCGGATCGGCGAGCGGACGGGCGGCCCGCTCCGCCGGAGCGGCGGCGGCCGCGAACGCGACGGGCGGCGGGAGCGCGGCGGGGACGGCGGGCTCGAGAGCGGAGGCGGCCGGGATCGCGGGGACGGCCGCGGCGAAGGGCGCGGCCGCGGGCGCCGCGGCGAGCGGCGAAGCCGCGAGGGCGGAAGCCGAGAGCGGCGCGGCCAAGGGAGCGGCGGACAGGGCAAGAGACGGCGCCGAGAGCGAGGGCGACAGCGCCGGCGCCGGGGCGGAGAGCGCGATCGGCGCGGACATGCCCCGCGGCGCGACGGCGCGCGCGGCGACCTCCTGGGCGGCGGCGGGCCCGAAGGACGACAGCAGGAGCGCCGCGCTCAGCGCGGCGGACAAGGAGCGCGTCGCGAGCGATCGCTGTCTCATCTCAGGAAGATCATGTCCGGCGGCGCCTGCTCCGGCGGCGCCGGCGTGGCGCGCGGGCGCGTCACGGGCTTGGGCGCGGGCTTCGGCGCCGGCTTGTCCGACTCGTCGTCGTCGAGAGCGGATTTAGGCTCGACCGGGGCCTGAGGACGCTTCTTGTAAATGAGGGCCTTGCCGCCGATCTCGAAAGGGAGCGCGGCGCCGACTTGGACGATCCAGCTGCGATACTGGAGCTGACCGAGCGCCTTGAGCTCGCCGTTGGCGAACGCGCTCCAGGTCGCCCGGTCGTAGGACACGCCGATGATCTCGCGGCCCTGGCTTTGCTCAGGGTGGTCGCTGCCCTGACCCGTGATGTCGGGGATCAAGAACGTGCCGGAGATCAAGTTGAGGTCGACGTGAGTGGAGCCCGTCGCGTAGTTGTAGCCGAGGCCGCCGAAGGGCGTCCAGCGGCCGAAGGATTGCGAGACGATCGCGTCCACGCCGAAGCTGTTGATGCTCCAGTCGATGTTGCCGTTGAACCGGTCGTCGGCGGTGAAGCCCTGCGCGCTGACGCCGAAGGTCCCTCTCAGCTTCGTGTAGCCCTGGACGTGATTGTAATGGCCGCCGACGACGAGGGTCGGATAGTCGCCGCCGAGGAATTCCTGGCGGATGCCCCAGCCGATCGAGTTCGTCTGGACCTGGGCCGTCATCGTCGGCGATATCTTATAGCCCGCTGGGATCGTCGCGTCCGCGAAGCGAAGGTACGCGTCGCCGCGCCAGGGCAGGCCCATGCGCAGGTGCAGGGCGAGGTTCGGGAACAGCGTCGAGCTGGGAAACAAGTTCGCGCCGACGCCGTTCTGAAGCTCCGGAGTCTGCATGTCGGGGAACCGCCGCTTGTCGAACGGGATGAGGCCGACGCCGAAGGAGACATCGGGCTGGAGATAGTAGCCCTTGACGATCTTCGGCGGGTCGAAGTTCTCGCCCGCGTTGAAGGCCAAGCCCTGGGCGAACTGATCGCTGAGCCATTGCGACATGCCGGTGATATCCGTGGTGAGGCTGGGGTTGGCGCGCGCGGGTCCGGCCGCGAGCGCGAGGACGAGGGCCGCCGCGAGCGGGGCCCGGCCCGTCCTCAATGCTTGACCACGGGACGGCGGCCGCGATCGGTCGTCCAGCAGTACACTTGAGCGCGCCGCTCGAAAGTGACGACGGTCTTCTCGGCGCGTCCTTCTCCGGCGATGCGCGCGCGGAGCCCGTGACGGCGTCCGGCGGCGGGGGTGGCTCTTTTCATGTGTTGTCCTTATATATCACTCGTGTTAAGGCCTTATTGCCATCGTAACACGCGACGCCGGACGCGGCCTGGGCCACTGGTCCCAGCCCGCGCCCGACAAAGGTCCCAGCGGCGCGGACCGGGCCTGAAGCGCTTAAAGCCTGGCACCGGGCGGGCAAAAAAAGCGGCGGGCCGCTCGGCCCGCCGCTCGCGAGACCCGGATTCTTAGGGGTTCTCGTAGATCCGCAGAGCCTGTCCCGCGCGCGAGAGGCCCACGCGCTTGCCGCCGAACAGCGAGAACACGCCCATCTTCTCGGCCGGAACCTTCGTCTCGGGGATCAAGTACACGTGGAAGTCGCTGGTGCTGCCGCAGATGAAGACGAACATCCGCGACGAGGCGCCGACGCCGTCGGCGTAGTAGAATCGGTACGCCTCGCCGGAGAGAGTCACCGGGGCGCCGGACGCGGAGACCGCGTCGAGCATGCCCTGCACCGAGAAGCGCGCCGCCTCGCGCGAGTTGGCGTCGTTCTTGAGGTTGATCGTGCTCTTCATCTTATGGAAGATGTTCGGCGAGAGCGACAGCGTGTAGCGGGCCCCGTTGACGACCAAGTGCTGGTCCGCGTGCAGGAGGGCCTTCACGTTGAAGTACAGCGGGGCGGAGCCGTCGACGAGGACGCTCACGAAGGGGTTCTGGGAGGCGTCGAACGCGCCGCTGAACCAGACCGTCTTGCCGCTGAGCTGATAGCGCAGGGACGTCTTCAGGTGGCGGTCGTACAGGGCGGCGAGGTCCATCTCCCCCGCCTGCGCGGCGCCGAGGACGTGGAAGGCCCCGGGAGTCAGCAGCGACGCGGCGCCTTGGAGCTCGCCCAGGAACTCCTCGTCGGCTCCTTGAGCGAGGCGGGGCATCCCGGCGGATAGCGTCGGCCGGAAGCTCACGGACCCGGCCTCGAGCGCGGCGGTCTGGAAGCGGGCCTCCGCGGCGACGGACAGCGCCTCGGGTCCGGCCTGCGCGGCGGCGAACGGGCTGATCATCGCAAGCGAAGCGAGCGCGGCGGTGCGGAGGACGGCGCGGCGGATCGTCTGGTTCATCGCATCTCCCGGGCGTCGTTCGGTGTCAGGCATTAAATCGTTGCTGACGGCCGTTTGACCGGCGAGTGATTCTAGACGATGGGATTTCGCGGCGCAAGACGAAATGCGCCGAAGACCGCGATTATTTTAGGGGGTCGCCATTCAGGCCTTCGGAGTGCCGCAGTCGGGGCAGAACTTGGCCGCCGCCGGGATCTCGGACCTGCATTTCGGGCACGCGCTCGGCGCGGCCGCCATCGGCTTGCCGCAAGTGCCGCAGAACTTCGAGCCCGTCGAGGGCGCCGAGCAGCTCGGGCAAACCGCGGCGCTCTGGCGCTTGACGTCGATGCCCGCCGTCAGGTCCGCCGCCTCGGCCTTCTCGCGGAGCTGCGCCGCCACGGCCTGCTTCAGCGCGTCGGCCTGCGCGGCCGACGCCTCCTCGGCGAAGTCCGGCGCGCAGTCCTTGCAGAGGGAAGCCTTCCCGTTCCAGCACACCTCGGGGCAGACCCAGCGGCCGCAGCGCGTGCACTGATGGAACTTCGGCTTGATCTCGGCGATGGCGGCGGCGAACGCGTCGTCCCAAGCTTTGCCGCGCAGCGCATCCTTCAGCGCGCCGCCCGCCTGCGCGGCCTCGCCCAGGAGTCCGCCGAACATCCCGGCCGCCGCGCCGAGCAGGCCCGTCGCCATGCCGAGCTTGTTCGCCGCGTAGGCGGAACGGAAGCCGTTGCCGCACTTGTCGCAGTGAAACTCGAACTGGTAGCCCTCGTTGTTGGAATGATCGGTGTAGTTCTTCGTAAAGGCGACGGTCATGGCGATCCCCTCCTTGGACTATTGTCCGTAATCGAGACGCAAAGCGAGATACTCGGGCAGGCCCGCGGCGCGGATCTTGTTCTGCGCCCCCGGCACGTCGTAGGGCAGCCGGAATACCCGGAACGTCCCCTTCGCCGAGTCGAACACGGCGCACGACGCGCGCCGGTCCTGGTCGCGGGGCTGGCCGACGGAGCCGGGATTCAGCGCGACGGGGCCGAACGCGCCGCCTTCGGTCCGCGGCAGGCGCTCCTCGCGCTCCTCGAGGAACAGCGCCTCGATCTTTTCGCCGCCGCCCTCCGCGTAGCGGAACAGCAGGGGCATGTGGCTGTGGCCGACGAACAGCGGCCACGCGCGCACGAGCGGGACGTTGTCGCGGAACTGCGCCGGGCTCAGGAGGTACTCCTCCGGCGGGTTGCGCGGCGTGCCGTGGGCCAGCGTGAAGTCCTTGGCCTCCAGGCGGGCGGTGAGCGCCTCCAGGAAAGAGCGGTTCACGGGGGACAGGTTGGCCTGAGTCCACGTGATCGCCGCGCGCGCGTACTGGTTGAACCAGTCCTGCTCGATGCGCCCGATCGCGGCCAGATCGTGGTTTCCCCCGATGATCGAGAGGTTCGGCAAAGCGCGGATCCGGTCCAGGCACGCGTTCGGGTCGGCGCCGTAGCCGACGAGGTCGCCGCAGCAGATGTAGCCCTCCACGTCGAGGTCGGCGAAGAAGTCGAGGACGACGGTGAGCGCCTCGAGGTTCGAGTGGACGTCGGAGAAAACGCCGTAGATCATTCCCGGCGATATCGTAGCATACGGACTCCGGCGCCGCCCCGGGACGCCTGGGCCTTTGGGCCCTCCCCGGCGGGGGGAAATCCCGCCATCCTCGCCTCATGCGCCACTTGACCGCCCTCTTCGCCCTGACGCTCCTGGCTTCCGTCCCCGCCTCCGCCGCCTGGCAGAGCATGTCCGCAACCGATTTCGAGGTCCCCCCGCCGCCCGCGCCGGGCTCTCCGGGCGACCAGCAGGACTTCGCGACGCTGTTCCAATGGCAGGCGACGCGGACGCCCCAGCAGTGCTCGCTCGCGGCGGGCATGACGGTCCCGGACTTCCAATCCTTGTACGCCCCTTCCGGGATCCTCACGTCTTCCGAGATGACGACGGTCCAGCCGTTCCTCGACGCGGTCTCCAAGAAGGTTTCCGCCGTGGCCGGGGTCTTTAAAAAGGAATACGCCCGCCCCCGGCCGTACAACGAGAACAAGGATCTCCAGCCCTGCGCGGACAAGCCGGGCGGGGCCACGGCCTATCCGAGCGCGCACGCGACGGAGGGCGCCGTCGACGCCTGCGTCCTCGGGCAGATCTTTCCCGATCGCGCGCAGAAGCTCGCGGATTGGGGCCGGTACGTCGGCGAGCTGCGCGTGATCTCCGGAGTCCATCATCCGACCGACGTGGCCGCCGGGCAGGCGCTCGCGGCCTCGATCTGCTCGTGGCTTCTCGAGCAGGGCGACTTCAACGCCCAAGTCTCGAAGCTGCGGACCGGGAACTGAGAGCCGGCTAGCGCGAGGAGGCGTGGACGCCGACCAGCGGCGCCTTGCCCGGCTTCGGACGGTGATGCTCCTGGCGCAGCGTGGGCCGGCGATGGCGCCGTCCCAGCGCGGTCCTCATGGGGCGTCCGGTCCGCGCCGACTCGCGCAGCGCCTCGATGATGCGCACGTCGATGAGCCCCTCGCGGCCGTCGGGCTCCGGGCGGCGGTCTTTCAGCACGCAGTCTGAGAAGTACAGAAGCTCGGGCGCGAACTGGTCGCGCACCGGGAAGCTCCTGCGGCGCGTCTTTCCTGACTCCAGCGCGACCTCGAGCTCGCTGCCCTCGGCGTACTCGTAGGCGTTCTCCAGGCGCAGGGAGCCCTTGGTGCAGGCCAGCTGATACCAGCCCAGAGGCGCGGCTCCGAAGCTGCACGTGAACTGCGCGAGCTTGCCGTCGCCGAAGCGCAGGATCGCGCTCGTCATCTCCTCGACCTCGGCGAAGCGGCGGTCCTTGCCGGACGACGACCAGGCGAAGACCTCGTAGGGCTCCTCGCGGAAAAGATAGCGCGCCGCGTTGATGCAGTAGATGCCGAGGTCGAACAGCGGCCCCCCGCCCAGCTCGCGGTCGGAGCGGATGTTGCCCTCCTGGAGCTGGAGCGCGAAGGACGACGAGAAGAAGCGCGGCTCGCCGAGCTCGCCCGAGTGCGCCAGCCGCGCGGCCTCCAGGTTGGCGCGCTCGAAATGCAGGCGGTAGGCGGTCATCAGGCGCGCGCCGCCGCGCTCGGAGGCCGCGACGAGGGCCTCGGCGTCCTTGGCCGTCGTCGTCAGCGGCTTCTCGCAGAGGACGTGGACGCCGGCCTCCAGCGCGCGCTGGGCGAACTCGCGGTGCCGGCTGTTGGGCAGGGCGATGTAGACGGCGTCGACGAGCCCGCCCGCGAGACAGGCCTCGTACTCGTCGTAGCCGAAGCTGTGCCGAACGCCGTACTCGCGCGCGAGCTTGTCGAGCTTCTCCGGATCGCCGGAGACGAAGGCGGTCAGCTCGGAGTTGCGGCGCGCGTGCGCGAAAGCCGGAAGGACGGCGGCCTGCGCGATGTGTCCCAGCCCGACCACGGCGTATCGGATCTTGTTCATGGACGGATTATGGCGAAAACGCCCGCGCCGCTCCCACGCCGGACGCGTCACGGATTCTTGAAGCGCCGCATGAGCCGTGCGGAAATCGTTTACAGGTCCGGCATGGCGGGACGGCGCGTCCGGACCCACGCTTAAAGGACCGCAGCCGTGAAACAGGGGGTACTATGAAACACGCAATGGCCGTGAAGCTTCTCGTCGCCGGGGTCTGCGCTCTGGGGACCGCGGCGGCGGCGCAGGCCGACGCGAACCCGAGCCCGTCGAACCAGCAGCCGGGCAATGCGGCGTCGCCGGGCGAGATGGCGCCGCAGAACGCCGAATCGAACCCGTCCGGCTATGGGAACGACTCCGCCCCGACGGCGGCTCCGAACAAGAACATGACGATGTCCGAGAAGAAGCAGAACCTCGAGAACATCAAGAAGGCGATCCGCGACTCCGAGACGCAGCAGCGGAACGTCTCGGGCGAGCAGGGCACGAGCGCGGAGACGGGCTCGATGTCCTCCAAGCCCATGGGAGTCCAGCACTTGAGGGTGTTCCGGCGCGGCGATAAGGTGGTGCTGCGCGGCACCGTCCGCTCGCAGGAGGAGAAGGACCGCATCGGCAGCGTGGCCGAAGGCGCCGCCAACGGCGAGCAGATCGTCAACGAGCTCAAGCTGAAGTGACGGGGCGACGGCCGCCGGGGAGACGGGCGCTCGCGCCCGCCTTCCCGGCTCGGCCGCGCCGCGACCCAACGGGAGGTCCCATGAAAAATCCAACGAAGCTCGCCGCTCTCGCCGGCGGGGCGCTCGCGCTCTGCGGAGCGCTGGCCGTGTCCGCGTCGTACTCCGCGGGCTCCGCCTCGGCGGCGCAGGATCCGGCGGTGAACGTCTCGACCGGAACGTCGACGTCGATCGTGCCGAGCACCTCGACGCCCGGGCCCATGCCCGGCAATCCGTCGGCGCCCGGCAACAGCAACCCAAGCAACCCAAACCCCAGCAGCCCGGTCCCAGGCGCAAAGGACGGACCGCCATCTCATCCCTAGCGATCCGCTAGGGCCGGGCCAGCAGGAAAAAGAAAGAGCCCCCGCGATCGCTCGCGAGGGCTCTTTTTCGAGGAATAAGTCAAAAGGTCAAAGCCTGACCCTACGTTTCCTCGGGGGCGAAGGGGCCCTGGATGTCGACTTGGAGCGAATGGGTCTCGCGCTCGGGGACCTTGTCCTTCTTGCGGAAGTCCACCGAGACGAGCTGGGAGACGCCTTTCTCCTCCATCGTGACGCCGTACATGACGTCGGCGGCCTCCATCGTGCGCTTGTTGTGGCTCACGATGAGGAACTGCGTCTTGTTCTGGAACTCGCGCAGGATGGCGGCGAAGCGCTCGATGTTGGCGTCGTCGAGCGCGGCGTCGGCCTCGTCGAGCATGCAGAACGGCGAGGGCTTGACCATGAAGAACGCGAAGAGCAGCGCGATCGCGGTCAGGGTCTTCTCGCCGCCCGAGAGCAGGGAGATCGACTGCAGCTTCTTGCCCGGCGGCTGGGCCACGATGTCGACGCCGGTCTCGAGCATGTTCTCCGGGTCGGTCAGGATCAGGTCGGCCTCGCCGCCCTCGAAGAGCACGCCGTACAGCCGGCGGAAGTGCTCGCGCACGTCGTGGAACGTCTGGCGGAAGTTCTCGCGCGTGGCGCCGTTGATCTTGGTGATGGCGGCCATGAGGTCGTCCTTGGCCTTGAGCAGGTCGTTGATCTGCTCGATCAGGAAGCGCTGCTTCTCGGCCAAGGCCTCGTACTCCTCGGGCGCCGCCATGTTGATGTTGCCCATGTTCGCGATGCGCTTGCGCAGGGTCTCGATCTTCTCGACGTCGGGCACGACGTCGCGGTACTTGCCCTTGGCTTCCTCGACGGTCAGCTGCCACTCGTCCCACAACCGGGTCTTCAAGAGGTCGGCCTTGCTCTTGAGCGCCGTCGCGTGGATCTCGTGCTGGTGCAGGTCGGCCTGCGCCTGGTCGTGCTCGGCCTGCAGCTGCTTGAGCCGCTCGCCGAGCGCGTCCATCTTGTTCTGGAGCTCCTGCAGGCGGTCGAAGACGGACTTGGCCTCGTTCTCCTGCGTCGCGAGGACCTCGCCGAAGCCGGCGATGTCGACGCGCATGCGCTCCTGGCCCTCGAGCGACTCGGCCTTGCGCAGCGCGAGCTCCTCGGCCTCGGACGACAGGCGCGAGATCGTGGCGGACAGCGCCGTCTTCTCGTCCTCGAGGCGCTTGAGCGACGACGCGTGGGCGGCGAGCTCGGACTCGACGCCGCGGCGGCGGTCCTCCTGGCCCTGGAACGCGGCCTTGCGGCCGGCGAGCTCCTCGCGCGCGGCGGCGAGCGCCTCGGCGGCGGACGTCTCCTCGGCGCGGGCCGCGACGACGCGGGCCTCGGCCTCGGCGCGGCGGGTCCGAGCCGCGGCGATGCGTTCCTTCGCGAGCGAGCCCTCGGCGATCGCGCGCAGCGACTCCTCGGTGGAGAGCTCGACGTTGCGCTCGTGGTTCTCGAGGCCCTGCGCGAGCTGGTGCGCCCGCGCCTCCAGGCCCGAGCGGCGGCCCGACTCGGCGGACAGCGCCTGAGCGGCGGCGCGAGCGGCGGCGAGCGCCTCGGTCAGCAACGCCTCGGCCTGCGTCCGCTCCTCGGAGGCGGCCTTGCCCCGGCTCTCGAGCTGGACGGCCTTCTCCTTCATCTCGCCCAGGTCGGCGAGCGTCGGCTGGACGCCGTCCTTGGGCGCGGCGCCGCCGTACACCCAGTGCTCGCCGAACAGCTTGCCGCCGAGCTCGTAGGCCTCGGCGAAGAGGTGGCGCAGGACCTTCTCGTGGCGCGGGTCGTACTGCAGGCGCGGCAGGAGGGGCTTGGCCTCCGGCGGGTACGCCTTCTCCGGCGCGTCGGCGAGCGCGGACAAGACCAGGAAGCGCGCGCGGCCGGCGCCCGACGCCTCGAGCAGCTCCACCCCGGCGCGGGCCGCGGTCGAGTCCTCGACCACGACGGCGAACAGGCGCTCGCCGAGCAGGTCCTCGAGCGCGGGCTTGAGCGCGTCGTCGACGCGGAACAGGCCGCGCACGGTGCCGAGCACGCCGGGCAGGTTCACGCCGATCACGGCCTGGGCGCCGGTCCAGTACGGGTTCTGGCCGCCCTGGTTCTCGAGGGCCTCGGCGCGAGCCGAGACCTGCGCGAGCTCGGAGCGCAGGCGGAACGTCTCCTCCGACAGCGCGTTTTGGCGAGCTCGCAGAGTCTCGACGGCGGATTCGGAGGACTCTGCGAGCGCCTTGACTTCGGCCAGGCGCGCGTCGGCGGCGGACAGCTCGGCCTGGGCCTCGGCGATGCGACCGCGCGCCTCGCCGGCGGCGGCGGCGTCGCGCTCCAGGTTTCTGAGGGACGAGCGAGCCGCCGCGAATGCGTGCGTGAGCTCGGACTCGGCGCCCGAGAGCTCGCGGCCCAGGTCGTGGGCCTCCTGCTGCTTGGCGGCGGCCTCGCGGGCGAGCGAGTCCTTGCGGGACTGCTCCGCCTGCACGCGGGCCTCCATGGCGGCCAGCTCCTCGGCGGCGGCCTCGGCGCGGGCCTTGGCCTCGGCGAGGGCGGCCTCGGCGGCCTTGACCGCGGCGCCGACCTGCTCGATCTCGGGCTCGATGGCGGCGGCGCGCTCCCGCGCGGCGGACGACTCGGCGGCGCACTGGGCGACGCGCGAGTCGAACTGCGCGACGGCGGCGGCGGCGCTCTGCAGGCGCTCCTCGAGGCGGCCGATCGAGGTCTTCGTCTCGGCGACCTGCTGGTTGGCCTCGATGAGGCGGTTCTGCTCCTGGGTCTTCTCGAGGTTCAGCGCCGCGATGTTGGCGCCCTCGGCGCCGATCTGCGAGCGGCGCTCGCCGAGCAGCTGCTCGACGGGCCCGATGCGCTCCTGCATGGTCGCGAGCTCGGTCTCGATCGAGGTCGCCTGCGAGATGATGTGCGCGGCTTCCATAGCCGCCAACTCTTCCTTGTACTTCGCGTAGAGCTTGGCGCGGCGGGCGTCGCTGTCGAGCTTCTTGACCTGCTCCTCGATCAGCGCGACGGAGTCCTGCAGGCGGCCCAGGTCCATGTCCACGCGCTCGAGCTTGCGCAGGGCTTCCTCGCGCTTGGCGTTGTACTTCGCGACGCCGGCCGCCTCGTCGAAGAACGCGCGCCGGTCCTCGGGCTTGGAGCGGATCATCGAATCGACGCCGCCCTGGTCGATGATGGCGTAGCCGTCGCCGCCCAGGCCGGTGTCCAGGAACATCTCGCGGATGTCGCGCAGGCGGCACTGGGTCTTATTGAGGAAATACTGGGACTCGCCGGAGCGGAACAGGCGGCGCGTGATGGTGACCTCGGAGTACTGGACCGGCAGGAGGGAGTTGGCGTTGTCGAAGGTCAAGGTGACCTCGGACATGGACAGCGGCGGGCGCTTGGCGGTTCCCGCGAAGATCACGTCCGTCATCGAGTCCGCGCGAAGGGACTTCCAGGACATCTCGCCGAGGCACCAGCGCACCGACTCCATCACGTTCGACTTTCCGCAGCCGTTGGGCCCGATGACGCCGGTGATCCCCGGCTCCAAGTCGATGTGGGTCTTCAGCGCGAAGGACTTGTAGCCGCAGATGTCGATGGATTTCAGGTACATGGCACCTCGTGACGAGCTGGTCCGTCCATTTATTACCATCTGTTGCCGATAAGAACCAGCAACAGATCATTAATATAGCATTTCCCGTCGAGAAAATCAAGTTTTCCCGACGGGCGGCTCGTCTGAGACCGGCTCCGAGTCCCTTGACGGAAGCCGCCGATCTCTTTACGCTATCGTCCACCCCATGAGGGCCCTCTGTCTCGCCGTGCTCCTCCTCGTCCCGGCGCCGTCCCGCGCTCAGACCCCGGCCGCTCCGGCCGCCGACTGGCGCAAGGCGGACGTCTCCGGCCCGATGCAGGACGCCCTGCGCAACGCCGGCTACGGCCTTCAGGACGACGGCCGCGTGCTCGATCCCAAGTCTCATCAGCCCCTGACCGGCGCGCAGCTCAACGACGCGCTCCAGCGCATCGACCTCACGGCGCGCCGCCTGGCGCTCGAGCGGCTGCGCCTGGTGCTCGCGCACGACCCGATGACGGACGCCGACCGCGCCGCCGCGGCCGCGCTCAAGGAGAACCTTCCGGACGACGTGGCCAAGGCGCTGGACGCCGACGCGGGCCTCGCCGGCCTGCGCGAACTCACCGACCGCGACCTGACGGCCGTCGCCGCGTACTTCGACGGGACGCGGACCGCCGCGGAGCGGGCCGAGGCCGCGACGCCCGTCGTCGCCGGCCCGCCGGGCCCGCGCGCGCCCCTGCCCTATTTCGACGCGTCCGAGCAGCGCCTGGGCGACGCGCTGCGCGGGGCCGCGGCGCGGCGGCTCGGCACGGATCCCGTCGGCCGCGAGATCCTCGCGCGCCTGAACGGGCCGGACGGCCGGCCGGACCTGCCGCCGGTCGTGGTGGAGCCGCTCTCGGGCGGCGACGCCGCTCGCTACGACTACCGCCGGCGCGCCCTCGTGCTGAGCCCGGACGCGCTGATCTCGGCCGCGACGGGCCTCGCGCCGTCGAAGGACCGCGGAGCGCTCGAGAAATCCCTGGCGTCGCGCCCGGCGCTGATCGCCTACCTCAACGCGCACCCCTCGGCCGTCGCCGCGGCCGCGGCGCAGAACGACGTCCTTCTCGCGCACGAGCTCACGCACGCGTGGCAGGACCGGCGCGACCCGGTCATGCAGGAGATGTCGCGCGGCACTCTGCCGGCGGCCGTCGTGATCGATTTCGAGGAGGAGGCGTGGCTGACCAAGAACCGGTACCTGGGCTCCAAGCTCGTGCATGACCCGGCTTCCGTCTCCGACGACGCCGAGCTCGACGACTATCGGAATATGACCGCGGCGCCGACCCTATGGCTGCTCCGGCTGCGCGACAACTACGCGGCGGCGGCCTCGAACGCGATGGACTTATCCGAGACGGCCGAGATCCAGAATCACCGCCTCGAGATGGCGCGCGCCCGCGCCGTGACCAGCTCGGCCGAGCAGCAGGCCAAGGCGCTCGACCTCGCCGCTCTCGGACGGGCGGACAAGGAGCTCGCGGCGGCCTCCGAGGACGAACACCAGCGCGTCGGGGCGCTCCACGTCGCCGCGGTCCGCGGCGAGACCGCGAGCGCCGCGGCGCTCGCCGGCTACTATCTGCAATCGGCTCTCGCGGCCGACAACTCCGCCGACTACGCGGTGCGCATCGGGAACGCCGAGAGCTATGCCGTGAAGTCCGGCGACGCCGCGCTGCTGGCGAAGGTCCGCGCCGTCAAGGAGAGCCGGAAATGAAGCGTCCCGCCCTGTTCCTCGCCCTCGCCGTCTTGGCCGCCTGCCGCAAGCCCGCGACGCCGGCCCCCGACGCCGACGCCGTCCCCACCCGCGCCGTCGTCGCGGGCGTGGCGCTGATCGACTACGACGCGGCCACCGGCGAGTTCTCCTGCCGCGCTCCCGGGCGGTGGAAGGCGCTCGAGGACGACAAGCTCGGCCCGCGCGTGATGTTCTTCGGGCCCGGCAGCGCCAAGTACCCGCGCTCGGTCTCGATCTCCGTCATGCGCTACCCGAACGGCGAGCCCATCAAGACGCCGCGGGACCTCTTCGACGCGCTGAAGCTGAGCGGCCAGAACCCGAGCCCGCTCGAGTCGCGCGCGGCCAACGGCCGGACCGAGTACTCGCTCCACTACGACGCGGCGCAGCGCCCCCTTCACGGCTACAAGACGCTGTACATGAAGCGCGACGACGTGGTCATGATCCCGTTCAAGGACGGCTTCTTCGCGATCGAGCACTCGGCTCCGGTCGAGACGTACGCGGAGACCTTGCCCGTGTTCGCGGCGGTCGTGGCCAGCTTCCAGCCGAAAGGCTGACCTCCGGCGCCCGCGCTCCGTTTATCCTAGAATGTCGGCGATGAGCCGCGGCGCTTTCGCGCTTTTCCTTTTTATCGCCCCCGCAACGATCGCTCCGCTCTCGGCGTTCGCGGCCTCGACGCCGACGCCCGACGGCTACCCCCCGTCGATCCTCCCTCCGCCCGGGAGCGCCTCGACGTCCGCCTACGCGGGTCCGGGCCTGAAGCTGGTCTCCGGCGACGCCCTTCCTCGCTTCGAGGAGTCGTTCAAGGGAAAAGCGTCGCTGGTCAAGGCCGCGAGGAAGGCGATCCATTATCTCGAGACGCTGCCCCCGGAACGGACGCTGCGCGTCGCGGACCGCAGCTACGCTCCGGCAGCGCTGATCGACTCCGCGAGGGAGCTGATCTCGATCGCGACGACGGCCAAGACCGCCGGCGAGCTCGACGCGCGCGTGCGCGAGGAGTTCGACGTGTTCCAGTCCGCGGGCAAGGACGGCCAGGGCCGCGTGATCTTCTCCTCCTACTTCGAGCCCGTGCTCAAGGCGAGCCTCAAGAAGGGGGCGGGCTACCCATACCCGCTCTATAAGCGCCCGCCCGACATGGTCGAGATCGATCTCGGGGCCTTCGACAAGCGGCTTTCCGGCGCCGACCCGGTGCTCGGTCGCGTGGGCAAGGACCGGCGCGTGACGCCGTACCCGGCGCGCGAGGAGATTGACCGGCGCAAGGCGCTGGCCGGGAAGGGTCTCGAGGTCGCCTGGCTCAAGGACGCGCTCGACGCGATGGACCTGCACGTCCAGGGCTCGGGCATCCTGAAGCTGGCGAACGGCCGCGAGCTCGAGGTCCGCTACGCGGGCTCCAACGGCCGGCCCTACACCTCCGTCGGCCTGCTGCTGCTCAAGTCCGGCGTCTTCAACGCGGGCGAGATTACCCACGCGAAGATGCACGACTACCTGCGCGCCAACCCCGACGCCGCGTCCTGGATCCTCGCGTCGAACCCGCGCTACACCTTCTTCGACCTCGCGCCGCTGCCCGAGGACGGCGAGCCGCCGGGCGCCGCGCAGGAATCGCTCGTCGCCGCCCGCGCGATCGCGATCGACCCGGCCGTCGTGCCGCTCGGCGCGCTGACCTTCTTCAGTACGACGTCCCCGTTGGCCGACAAGGCGGGCCGCCTGCTCGGCCAGTTCCCGACTTCGCGCTTCGCCTTCGCGCTCGACACCGGCGGCGGGATCAAGGGCCCGGGCCGCGTCGACATCTACGCGGGCCACGGCCCGCAGGCCGAGGCGACGGCGCGCGGGCAGTGGGCCGACGGCAAGCTCTTCATCCTCGTGAAGAAGCTTCCGCCGCGCGAGCGGTGATCGCCGGAAAGACGCTCCAGCAGTGGCTCGACCGCGCCGACGAGCTCGGCGCCGAGGGGCGCTTCTTCGACGCGCACGAGGAGCTCGAGCTCGCCTGGAAAGCCGCGGACGGCGACGTGAAGATCCTGCTCCAGGGGCTGATCCAGATCGCGGCGGGACTGCACCGCTGGCGGCTTCATCCCCAAAAGACCGACGGCGCTTTCTATCTGCTCGATCGCGGCGCTGAAAAAATTCGTCGGGAAAATGCGCTGCTCACGCCCGATTCTCTGGCTTCGCTCGAAAATGAATTGAGTTCTTTCAGAAAGGGAGGCGACGCTCCGAGCTCGCTTCGCTTCGGCCTGCGCGCTCTCTAGAATTATCCGCAAACTTGGTCCGGACCAAGTTTGCGGATAAGTCTTCGTGCTTAAAGCGCAAGAAGAACGACCACATCATCCACGCCCGGCGAGGGCGGCGGAGGCGAGCGGCATCCTCCTATTCCACGCCAGAATCCGCGAAGCGCTTACAGCTTTCGGATCAGCGAGATGACCTTGCCCGCGATGCGCCCGTCGCCGATGTCGAAGGGCTCGTAGACCTTGTTGTCGGGAACCAGGATCAGGCCCGAGGGCTTGACCTTGAGGCGCTTGACCGTGGCCTCGCCGTCGTCGTAGCGCACGACCACGACGTCGTTGGAGGACGCGGTCTCCTGCCAGCGCACCACCACCGTGTCGCCGTCCCAGAGAGTCGACTCCATGGAGTCGCCCTTGATCTTGAGCGCGAACAGGCCGCTGGCGTCGCCGCGGTCCATCACGGTCGGCACGTGGCCCATGGGCTCGGCGTAGGCGCCCGAGGAAGGGCCTGCCGGGACCTTGCCGAGGATCGGGATCAGCGCCACGCGCTCCTCGGAGGCGATCTGGGCGCCGCGCGAGCGGCCCTTGGCCTCGCCGAGGAAGCCCTTGTCGCGGAGGTTGTCGAGGTGGTACTGGACCGTGTCGGGGGAGCTGACGCCGGCGAGCTGGCAGAGCTCGCGCACGGTGGGCGGATAGCCGTTGTCGGCGGAAAAATTCCGCACCAGGTCCAGGATCTGCTGCTGTCTGGGGGTCAAGCCTTCCTTGCTCATGCGTCGTCCTCCTCCGCTCGCCGCTCGGCTCGGCGGACAATACTATAGTCGAACTTTTGTACGATGTCAATCCCCGCGCCTAGGTCCTTCGGCCCATTTCAAGAAACGGATTTCCCGGCTACGCTTGTGGCATGGACCCGCGCCCCCTCCTGCTCGCCCTCGCGCTCCTGTCCCCCGTCTGCCGCGCGCAGACCCCTCCCGACCGCGCCGCCCTTCTCGCCGAGATCGACTCGTGGCGCCACGCCCAGCTCGTCCACGTGGACCCCCCGGCCCCGCTGACGGCCGAGTTCGAGCCGAAGCTCGACGCCATCGAAGACAAGGTGAAAGCATCCTCGGACCCCGCGGATCTGGCCCAGTCGAGCAAGGACTTCAAGGCGTGGCAGCACGATCTTCTGCTGAAGCGCTACGCGCTCAACAAGAGAGTCGGCTTGGAGCACGGCACTCTCAACGCGTTCTCGAAGAGCCAGCGCGAGCAGATCCGGGCGATCGCGGCCGAGGCCGACGGGATGGCCCAAGCACGGCTCAAGCAGAGCGACGCGCAGCTCTTCGACGGCGGCGGGGCCGCCGGCGAGGCGTCCGTGAACGGCCAGCCGGGCAACGGCGCCTCGGCCGCCGGCGCGGCGGCCGCTCCGGCGGGCCTGCACATCAACGACGTGGCGCCGCCGCCGCCCGTCACCTCCAGCGCTCTGTCGTTCTCCTCGCTGTGGAACTACATCGACCACTCCCGCGGCTACAACGTCGCCGAAGCGGTGTTCACGCGCGCCCGGGGCTTCGCCGGCTACTGCTACGCCAGCGTCAAGGAAGGCTTCATCGCCGCCAAGGACATGCTCTGGGCCAAGATCAAGAGCCCGACGGAGAGCGGCGAGATCGGCATCCCGCCCGCGCTGGCGGCGGATTACCAGCGCGCCGTCAACAAGAATCCGGCCCTGCTCGCCAAGCTCGGCTACCGCCGCGTCGACGTGTCCACGATCCCGGGCGACGATCCGTCGGTGCTCCCGTCCGGCACCCTCGTCGACTTCGCCCCCCGCTGCGCCGGCTACAGCGTCGAGGCCGGCCACATCGAGATCATCGGCGCCCGCTCCATGCTGAGCGACATCCCGCGCGGAGACCGGCCCTCGCTCTCGGCCGACGAGGCGCTGGCCTGCAGCGACGGCTGCCACGGCCGCTCGCTCAACTACTTCCGGACGTACGCGAAGAAGGGCTGCATGAGCATGTACGTCCCCGTCAAGGCGTAGCCGCCCGGCCGCCGTTTCGCGGTATAATGGAACCTCGATGCCTTCCATCCCGCCGAAAGCCCTCGCCGCCGCCCTGCTCGCCTGCGCCGCCGCCGGCGCATTCGCCGGCGACTCGGGCCTGGGCCGGCTGTACGACGGGTCGCCTTCCTCGGAGAAGCCGTCGTTCGAGGTCGCTCGCCCCGCCACGCCCGCTTCCGCGCCGGCCGCCGAACTGCGCCGACCGACCGTCGTTCCGCCGGAGCTCGCCGCCGCGAAGGCGCGCGTGGGCATCGACGCCCAGCTCGCCAAGCTGGGCTCGTCTTCCGCCGCGAGCTTCACCTTCGGCGTGATCGGCGACGCCGAGGCCGGACGCTATCCGTGGGAGCGCATCTTCTCCCCCGGTCTCCACGCGTTCGCCGACCAGATGGCCGCCCTGCAGGCGGCGTCGCCCGACTTCATCCTCCAGCTCGGCGACTTCGTCAGCGAGGGCGTGCCCGAGAACTACCGCGCCCACGTCGCGTGGCTCGACGCCCATTCGACGGTGCCGCTGCTGCGCTGCATCAGCAACCACGACCGCTCGCGCCCCAACGGCGACGCGGACAAGAACCTCTACGACGCTGTGTTCGGCCCGCGCGACTACTTCTTCGACCGCGGCGGCTGGCGCTTCATCGCCCTCGACTCGTCCAACCGCGAGGTCACGCCGGCCCAGCTCGCCTGGCTCAAGACCGCGCTCGACTCGCCGCTGCGCAAGGTGATCTTCACGCACGTGCCGCCGAAGTACCTCAAGGCGCTCAAGCCGCTCGAGGCCGTGGGAGCGCTCGAGACCGACTCGGCGGAGTTCGACGCGGCGCAAGCCGAGGACCTCAAGAGCGGCGGCGGCATCCACGACTTCTTCACCAACTATTTCAACGACGGCGCCAAGGAGTTCGAGGAGCTCGTGTCGAACGGGAACGTGGCCGCCGTCTACATGGGCCACATCCACGCGTTCTGGGCCGCGGACTACCGCGGCGTGCGCTACGTGATCTCGGGAGGAGGCGGCTCGCCGCTGTACCCGCTGCCGCCCGGGTATCCGAAGAGGCGCTTCGCGCACTATATGACGGTCGAGGCCTCGCCGTCAGGGCTCGTCGAGACGGTGCACCCGTACCGCGGCGCGCCGTTCGTTCTCCCGCCGGTCAAACGCTGACCGTGGACGCGCGGGCCGGCTCCCGAGGCTAGCCGACCTTCGCGCCGCACTCCGCGCAGAACTTCGCGCCCGAGGCGAGACCTTTGCCGCAGGACGAGCAGAACTTGGCCCCCGCGGGAGTCGCGGCCGGGGCGTTGGTGTTCATCTGGCCCATGATGCCGCCCATCGCCTGGCCAACGCCCAGGCCCGCGCCCAAGCCCATGCCCGCGCCGATGCCGAGGCCGGCCGCGCCGCCCTCGTTGCCCGCGGCCTTCTCCATCACGTCGAAGGAGCGCTTCTGCTGGTACTTGTCGCCCATGATGTCCACCTCGGCGCGGTCCGACAGCGCCTTCTTGAGGCGGATCACCGTCTCGTCGTCCTCGGGCACGTCCACCGAGTTCAGGTAGAAATTGACGAGGTTCACGCCGAACTTGGCGAACTCCACCTTGAGCTTCTCGCTGATCCCGTTCGACATGTCCTCGAGATACGCGGAGATCTCGAGGACGTTGATCTTCTTCTTCACGATCGTCTCGGCGATGTAGTCCTTGGCCTTCGTCAGCAGGATGCCGCGGAAGGAGTTGGAGAGCTGTTCGGTCGTGAACCCCGGGTTCTGCGCCGACAGCTGGACGATGAACGCGCGCGAGTCGGCGACCTGGATTCCGAACTGGCCGAACGCCCGCACCGGCAGGAACACGTTGAACTTGGGGTCGAGGATCGGGATCGGGTTGTTCGTCCCCCACTTCACGTCGAGGTCCATCGCCTTGTTGACGTAGTAGATCTCGGCCGCGAACGGCGTCTCTCCGCCGAAGGGCGCGGCGATGAGCTTGCGCAGGAGCGGGATGTTGGCCGTGCGCAGCGTGTGCGTGCCCGGCCCGAGGACGTCGAGGGCGGCGCCGCCCTTGAAGAAGATCGCCTCCTGCGTCTGGTTGACGATGACTTGCGTCCCCCAGCTCAGGTTGTCCGCGGGATATTTCCAGACGAGGACGCTGCTGGGGCCTTCGTATTTGACGAGGTCGATTAGGGCCATTTTGTTCTCCAACGCTAACTATAAGTCGCGTTCCGCGTGTTGTCAACCCGCGGCGGCCAGGGTCTCCTTGGCTTGAGCGTGGAGCTTCGAGCGTTCTTCCTTTATCAGATCGTCGAGATCCTTCGCGGTCAGCCCCACCCGCCCGCCGAACGCCGACATAAGGGCGCGCTCCTCGTCGGAGATGCGCCCGTCGGCGAGGCTCATGCGGATGAGGCCGCGCAGGATCGACTCGGCCTCGGCGCCGCTCGTCGGGACCGGGACGTCGAGACGCTTTTGGAGCGCCGCCTGCAGCAGCTCCTCGGCGCGCGACGCCTCGATGTCGCGCCGCGCGGCGTAGGCGAGCAAGAACGCCTTCTCGCGCGCGTCCACGACGCCCTGCGCCGCGAGGCCCGCCGCGAGGACCGAGACCGCCTCGGCCGCCGGCAAGTCGTCGCCCCAGTCCAGACCCGGCTTCTCGTCCGGCGCGGCCGCGGGCGCCTGCGGCCGCATCCACATGCCGAACGGCTGCATGTCGTCGAGCACCCAGGACACCGAGCCGTCGTTGAACGCGTGCCCGCAGTAGGCGCAGGCGGCCGAGTCCGCCTGCTCGGGAGCCGCGCCGCAGGCCGGACAGCGCGAGGCGCGCAAGCCCGCCTTCAAGTCGCTCGTCGCCCCGCTCTTGCGGCGGAAGACGAGATAATGGGTCCTGCGCGCGCGCCCCTGAAAGATCTCGCCCCCGGCGCCATGGATCATCCGGTCGGCCTCCCAGCGCACCTGCACGTGGGCCTTGTCGAACCCCGCGCCTCGCTCGAAGGCGACCGTCTCGACGGCGCCGACCGCCGCGTCGCGCTCGAACTCGCCGGTGAAGGCCCCTTCCTTCGCGACGAAGGCGTCGTCGGCGATGCCCCGCAGCGGCGCGACGTCGGCGCGGCGCCGCGCGTCGAGCCAGCGCCAGAACGCGACGGCCGCGCGGTCCTCGAGCGCCTCGAGGCTCAGCCCGGGATCGGACTCGCGCATCGCGGCCCAGCCGGAGACCTCGCGGTCGGGGCTGGGGAACGCCCACTCGCTCATCTGCGTGATCCCGGTCAGCACCCAGTCGTGCTCGGCCGAGTTGACCCAGACCTTGCACGCCGGGCACTGGGCCGCGTCGGCGATCATGAGCAAAGCTCCGCAAGAAGGACAATGGCCCTCGAGCAGGCCCGGCCGCGCCAGCGTCTTCGCGCCCGGCCGGCGCAGCAGAGTCCATACCTCGGTGAAGACGCCGGGGCCGCCCGAGAGGACGTCGCCGCCCTCGAGCGCGACGACCTCGTCGACCGCGGACGCCTTGATCCTCACGTACACCGAGTCGAAGTGCGGCCCGGCGATGAAGCCGAGCGCCTCGGTCTCGAGGACCGTCACGCCGCTCATCCGATTGCGGGTGCCGCGCGAGCGGTACTCCGCGATCTGCCGCGTGAAGCGCTCGTGGACGCCGTCGGAGATGAAGGCCCGGGCGCGCGACAGGTCCTGCCGGCTCCAGGCGTCCTGGATCGCGAGGAAGGCCCCGGAGGCGCGCTTGAGGAAGACGGCCTCGTCGAAGCCCGGGTCCCGAGCGCGGATCACCGCGAGCGCCTCCGCGCGGCGCGTGCTCAGCTCCGCTTCGGCCCCGCGGGTGATCGTCGAGTCGATCGAAGCCTCGCGGTTCTCGATGCGCCCGCTGTTCATCGAATAAAGGACGTACAGGACGAAGGCGGTCAACGGGAGTCCGATCAGCGGATGCTCGAAGACGAAGCGGATGTAGAGGAACAGGAGGAAGCCGCCGTCGCCGCCTCCTCCGCCTCCGCCGCCGTACGAGGAGTGAAAGCCCGATGAGCCGTGATAGCCGCCGCCGCCGCCCGCGCGCGCGAAGGCGTCCGCGGCCGCGAGGAGCAGGAGGAAGGCGAGAGCCGCGAGGCGACGCGTCATCGCCGCCAGTTTACCCCCTGAAGCGGGACGCGTCAACCGCCAGCCACACGCGGCCCTCGCGCACGGTCAGGACGACGCGGCCCTCGGCCCTGTTTCCCAGGCCGCGGCTGCCGCGCGCGAGCATCTCACCCCGGAGGTTGTAGCGCGCTCCGGTGAGCGTCACCCGGGCGCGCGGCGCCGCCACCAGCGAGAAGCGCTCGCCGGGCCTGATCTCGAGCACTCGGCGCCCCGCGCCTAAAAGGCTCGCGACGCCGCCGCCGATGACCGTGATCTCGAGGTCGCCGCCGCGCGCCTCGAGCGCCGCCAGGTTCACGAGCTCGTGATCCAGGCCTCCGCCGAGCGCGCCCGCGATCCAGACCCTCCTCGCGCCCGCGGCGACGGCGAAATCGAGGGCCTTGTCCAAGTCGGAGCGGTCCTCGTCGAAGTCGCAGACGAAGGCCGTCCGGGCCCAGGACTTCGGGAGCGGCTGGGGGAGCGAGTCCATGTCCCCGACCACGCAGTCGGGCGTCAGCTTCAAGGCGAGCGCGTGGCGCGCCCCGCCGTCGGCGCACAGCACCGCGTCGGCGCGGCGCGCGAGCGCCTTGGCCGCCTCGGGCTCGCGCAGCTCGCCGTTGAGCAGGAGCAGGAAGGAGCGGCAGCGCTTCTTCTTCAATGGACCGCGGCCGGAGCCGGAATCTCGGGGCGAAGGACGGAGGCGGCGGGCGAAGTCCTCATTCCTTCTCCTCCGTCTCGATCTGCAGCGTCACGTGGTCGAGCCCGAAGCGCTCGGCGAGGAGCGCCCGGCCGGCCTTGAGCAGGGACGCGGAGTCGCGGCCCGCGGCCATCACCAGATGACCGCTCATCGCCTCCTGACCGTGGGTCAGGGACCAGAGGTGGAGGTCGTGGACCTCGCGCACGCCGTCGAGCGCGCCGAGCGCGCCGCGGATCTCCTCGAGGTCCAGGTGCGGCGGCGCCCCCTCGAGGAGGATGCGCAGCGAGTCGCGCAGAAGCCACAGAGCGGTGAAGACGATCCCGACGCAGATCAAGGCGCTCACCACGGCGTCGGCCTCATACCACCGCGTCTTGAGGATGATGACGGCGGCGAGCATCGCGCCGGCCGAGCCCGCCGCGTCGGACAGGACGTGCAGGAGCGCGCCGCGCAGGTTGATGTTGCCCCGGCTCCCGCGCCAGAGGATCGCCGCCGACGCGAGGTTGCAGGAGAAGCCGAGGGCCGCGACGGCGAGCATCGGCGCGGCCGCGATGGGCGTCGCGAACTGCCAGCGCGCCCAAGCCTCGCGCAGGATGAAGCCGGTCGCGACCATCAAGGCGACCGCGTTGCCCAGCGCCGCGAGGACCTCGACGCGCCGGTAGCCGTAGGTGCGCTTGGGGTCGGCGGGCAGGCGCGCGAGCATCGCCGCGAACAGGCTCAGGCCCAAGCCGAGAAGGTCGACGGCGACGTGCGTCGCGTCGGCCATCAGCGCGAGACTGCCCGTCCAGTACCCGCCGGCCAGCTCCGCGCAGAAGATGATCGCGGTCAGCGCGATCGCGCCCGTCAACGGGCGCATCCCGTCCGCGTGGGAGTGGCCGTGCCCCTCGCCCATTCTAGATCGGCTTCGCCTTCTGGCGGGAGATCTCGTACAGCAGGGCCGTCGCCGCGCACGAGGCGTTGAGGCTGCCGACGCCGTGCTCGACCTGCGGGATGCGCAGGAGCTCCTCGCAGGAGGCGCGCACGAGCGGCCTCAAGCCGTAGCCCTCGTTGCCGATCACGAGCACGCACGGCGTGTTGAGCCGCGCGTCCCACGCGTCCTTGCCGGCCGCGTCGGCGCCGTACACCCAGAAGCCGGCCTCCTTGCAGAGCGCGAGCGTCTGGGCGAGGTTGACGACGCGGTGGATCGGGATCTTCAGCGCCGCGCCGGCCGACGACTGGATCGCCGCCTGCGTGACCGGAGACGAGCGCCGCTCCGGCGTGACGAGGCAGCGCGCGCCGAGCTGCAGCGCCGAGCGCGCGATCGCGCCGAGGTTGTGCGGGTCCTGGATCTGATCGAGGGCGACGACGACGAGGCCCTTCTTGCGCTCCTCGTCGAGCCCGCGGATCCACTCGGAGAACGTGGCCGAGGGGTCGTACGCGGTGCGCATCGCGAGCCCCTGGTGCCTGCCGCCTTTGGCCGCTCGGTCCAGCTCCGGCCGCGCCATGTACTGCACGGTGATCCCCAGGTCCTTGGCCTTGCGCACGAGCTCGCCGATCGCGTCCCCCTTGAGCTCGTGCTCGACCCAGAGCTCGCGGCAGTCGTACGGTGAGTTGGCCACGGCCGAGGAGACGGCCTCGACGCCGAAGAGCCAGCGCGTCTCGGCGTTGACCGGCCGCTCGGGTCCCGCGTCGGGCGCCGGCGCCGGGCGGGAGTCGCGGCGTCCGCCGGAGTCCCGCTTGCCGAACCGCTTGCCGCCGCCGCCGCGCTGCTTCTTGTCGAACCGTCTCATTTTCGCCTCGTCTTCTGTCCGCCCTTGACGTCCTCGACGAGCCAGCCCAGCGCGTCGATCGCGGCGCGCAGGCGGTCCGACTCGGCGAAGTCCTTGGCGGCGCGGGCCTTCGCGCGCTGATCGACGAGCGCGGCCACTTCCGCCGGGAGCGCGGCCGCCTCTTCGGGCTTGAAGAGATCGAGGGCCAGGACGGACTCGGCCTCCTCGAGGAACGCCTTCTTGGAGCCGCCGGGCAGGTCCGACTTCAGCGCGTCCCAGACCACGGCGAGCGCCGCCGGCAGGTTCAGGTCGTCGGAGAGGGCGTCGCGGAAGCGGGCGGAGAACTCGGCGCAGCCGGGCTTGCGCGGCTCGTTCGCCAGGGCGCGCGCGGCCTCCGCCAGGCGGCGGCGGGACGTCTTCGAGGACTCGAGCGACTCCCAGGTGAAGTCGAGCTGCTTGCGGTAGTGCGCCGTGAAGCAGTGGTAGCGGTAGTCGAGCGGCGAGAACCCTTTGTCGACGAGATCGGAGAGCTTCACGAAGCCGCCGGCGGACTTGGCCATCTTGGCGTTGTTCATCAGCAGGAACTCGCCGTGGAGCCAGACGCGCACGAAAGGCTTGCCGGTCGCCCCCTCGGACTGCGCGATCTCGTTGGTGTGATGGATCGTGACGTGGTCGATGCCGCCGCAATGGACGTCGAAGGTCTCGCCGAGGAACTTCATGGCCATGGCGGAGCATTCGATATGCCAGCCTGGAAAACCGGCGCCCCACGGCGAGTCCCACTCCATCTGGCGCTTTTTATCCTTCGGGGCGAACTTCCACAGCGCGAAATCGGTGACGTGCCGCTTCTCGGGATTGGCCTCCACGCGCGCGCCGGACCTCAGGCCCTCGAGGTGCTCTTTCGACATCAGCTTGCCGTAGTCGGGCAGCTTCGACGTGTCGAAGTACAGCCCGTCGGAGGTCTTATAGACGAACCCCTTGTCCTCCAGGCGCTTGACCAGCGCGATCTGCTCGGGGATGTAGTCGGTCGCCCGGCACAGGACGTCGGCCGGAAGGATATTCAGCGCCTTGAAGTCGGACAGGAACGCCTCGGTGTAGAACTTGGCGATCTCCCACGCGGTCTTGCCCTCGCGCGCGGCGCCGAGCTCCATCTTGTCCTCGCCCTCGTCGCCCTGGCTGGCCAGGTGGCCGACGTCGGTCACGTTCATCACGCGCTTGGGCTTGTAGCCGAGCAGGAGCAAGGTCCGCACGAGCACGTCCTCGAAGATATAGGTCCGGTAGTTGCCGACGTGCTGGTAGTTGTAGACCGTCGGGCCGCAGGTGTAGAGGCCCACGCTCGGCGGGGCGAGCGGGACGAGGTCCTCCTTCGTCCGCGTCAGGCTGTTGAACACGCGCAGCGGCATGGGGCGTATTGTAGGAAATACCGCGCGCGCCAAGGGAAGAGCGGGGCTGTGACGCTTAGGCCGCGGACCGGCGGGAACCGAGATAGGAGAGAGCGCAGCAGACCATGACCGGCATCAGGAGGCCGTACTCGCGCGTCATCTCGACGCCGATCAGCATGCCCGTGATCGGCGCGGAGAACGCGGCCGTGAACACGCCGCAAAGGCCGGCGACGGCGAACGCTCCCGGGGGCGCGTCGGTCAGATGGAGGCGGAGCGCCGCTTCTCCCCAGCCGGAGCCAGTCGCCGCGCCCACGAAGAGAGACGGCGTCAGCGAGCCGCCCGACCCGCCCGAGCCCAGCGTCAGGGCGGTCGCGGCCATCTTGCCGAACGCCAGGCCGATCGAATGCCAGCCGAACGTCGTTCCGGACAGGAGCGCCTGCGAGGTCGACTGCCCCGTGCCGCCCACGCGCGGCGCCGCGAGCGTCAGGGCGCCGACCAGGAACCCCCCGGCGCACGGCTGCATCCAGACCGGGACCCGCGTCCACGAGTCGAACCGGCGCTTGACGCGATGGATCGACTCGAAATAGGCGCGCCCGACGAGCGCGCACAAGCCGCCCAATCCGGCGTACAGCAGGAGGTCGGAGTTGCGGGTCCAATCGTAGGCCACGATGGGGACCGTCCCCTCGCCGTGCATGAGCATGCGCGACACGAGCGCGCCCGTGACCGAGGCCACGACGACCGCCGGAAACGCCTCGTTGGCGAAATCCTTCAGGATCACTTCCATCGTGAAGAAAACGCCGGCCAGCGGGATGCCGAACGCCGCCGAGAGGCCGCCGACCGCGCCGGCCGCCACGAACGTCTTGAGGTCGCGCAGAGGGAAGTCGAAGAAACGTCCCAGCGCGGAGCCCGCCGCCGAGCCGATGTGGACGGCGGGGCCTTCGAGGCCGGCGGATCCTCCGAGGCCGATCGTGGCGGCGGAGGCCAAGGTCTTCACCCAGACGACGTGCGCGGAGATGCGTCCGTCCTTCTCGCTGATCGCGTGGGCGACCTCCTCCACGCCGCCGGCGGCCTCGGGGTACTGACGGCGCGTGAGCAGGCCCGACAACAGGCCGCCGCAGGCGGGAAGCCCGACGACGAACAAGGGCCCGAGCACGGGGCCGGCCGCGCCGAGCCGCTGGCGCAGCTCGGCGAAAGCCGCGAGAAGGACGAACAGCCCGTAGGCCGCGACGCCGGCCGCCAAGCCGACGAAGACTCCCGTCATCAGGAGCTTCCGGTCGAAAGGCTGGGCGCGGGCCAGCCGCAGCAGCGCGGCGAACCCGTCGGTGAAATGACGCTCGGTCGAAGGCTCGCCCTGGCTCACGCGCGGCGGCCGGTCTTGGGGGCCATCCCGAAGATGGCCGCGATCGCCTCGCGCGTCTGACGGTCGACGGGCGGGTGGACGGGAACCGCGGCCCACACCTCGTGCAGGATGTCGTCCGGCGCGGCCGCGAGACGGACGAGCCGCTTGGCCGCGATGTCGGCCTGGACGATGTCCCGGCGCAGGACGGCGATGCCGCGGCCGCGAATCGCGAGCCCGAGCATCAAGTCCACGTCCGCCGTCTCGGCGACGATGTGCGCGCGCAGGCCCTGCTCGGTCATCCACTCGTCGACCTTGCGCCGGACGGGGTGCGCCGGCGGGCGCAGGAGCATCGGATATTCCTTCCCGCGGCGCGGAAACGGCCCCATCGTTTGGACCAGCTCCGGCGACGCGACCCACGCGACCGGCGTCACGCCGATGCGCGCCGTACGGAAGGACGGTCCCAGCGCGGACGCGGGGTCGCCGCTGAAGAAGCCCGCGTCGAGCCGGTGCCGCTCCAAGCCGGCCTGGATCTCGCCGCCCGGGCTGACCACGACGCTCAGCTTCAGGTTCTCGATCGGCGCGATCGCTTCGAAGACCTTGTAGATCGTCTCGCGGCCGAGTCCGCCGGCGAAACCGAGGCGGAACTCGATCGGCGCGCTGCCGCCCGACCGGATCAGCGCGGCGAGGGACTCGCCCTCCGGGAAGATGCGCTCGCAGCGCTCGAAGACGAGCCGGCCGTCGGCGGTCGGCACGACGCCCGTGCGCGACCGGTCGAGAAGGCGGCGCCCCAGCGCGCGCTCGAGGCTCTTGAGCTGCAGGCTCAGCGCGGACTGCGACAAGTGAAGCTCCCGGGCCGCGGCGGTCAAGCTTCCGGTGCGGACGCAGACCCAGAAGTAATAGAGGTGATGGTAATTGAGGTCGAGAGGCATATTGATATTATAAACCTTAAATCGGCCATTCGCTCATTTAAATAATGCCCCGCGCGGCCCGCGCGAAATTCTCGCGAATTCCCCGGCGCCGACCGCTCCGGCCCCGCCGGTAAGGTATCCTATCCATATATAAAATATTTGTTGTGTCGTATTAATATTCGTTTTATAAAACACAACCATAAATAATCGCCGGGCCGTCCCCGCCGGCGTCACGGAGACCGCGAATGAGAACCGCCCTCGCCATCGCCCTGACGGCGATCGCCCTGTCCGGCGCCCCCGCCCGAGCCTCGAGCCTGCCCTTGCGCGTCTCCTTCCAGGGCCGCCTGACCGACCCGGCCACGAACAATCCGCGCAACGGCGCCTACGACATGACTTTCCGCCTCTACGCCGCCCCCAGCGGCGGCTCCGCGCTCTACACCGAGACGCAGCTCCAGGTCCCGGTCAGCAACGGCGTCTTCTCCACCCAGCTCGGCTCCATCACCGCCCTGTCCCCGGACCTGTTCGCGAGCGCCTCCTCCTATCTCGGGATCACGGTCTCGCCCGACGCGGCCGAAATGACGCCGCGCCAGCGGCTCGCGATGGCTCCCTACGCGTTCACCGCGGCGCAGCTCGTCGCCGATTCCGCCGCGCGAGTGCAGGTCGGGACCGTCTACTCGACGTTCACGGCCGCGGGAGGCCTGACGCTTCCCGGGGCGCTCTCGGCCGGCTCCGTGGGCGCGGCCGGCGGCGTCTCGGCGAGCGACGTCTCGGCCGCCTACGGCGTCTCCGGCGCCACGGCGACTTTCTCCGCCGGCCTCACGGCTTCCAGCGGGACCTTCACGGCGACCGGCGCGACCCAGTACAGCGTGCAGGCGGCCTCGGGGATCTTCCTCGCGGCCGGCACGCTCGAGGCCGACGGCTCGGGCGGGGTGTCGGCGCCGGCCGGCGTCTCCGCGTCGACGGCGGCTCTCACGGCCTATCTCCACAGCTACGGCGCCGCCGCGCAGGACGCCGCGCCGGCCGGTTCGGGCCGGATCTACTTCGCCTCGGCGTCCAATCGCTACCAAGTCTCCGAGAACGGCGGCTCCTACGCGCGCCTCGTCGCCCCCTCCGGCAGCCAGAACCTGTGGGACACCAACGCGACCGCCGGCGTGACCAATCAAGGCTTGAACCTGCCGGCGGCGCTCACCGAGCTGGACGCCGCGGTCGAAGGCACCCGCGTCGTGATCAACTGCGACGACCTCGGCGGCCAGTTCGCCATGCGCTACAACGTGCGCAACCTGACGGCGACGGCCCTGACCATCGTCGTCCACATCAACGACACCTCCAACACCTCCAACGTCCTGGCCGGCGTCTCGATCCCCGTGGCCGCCACGGCGAACGTGAGCTATACCGGCGAGACCGCCTACGCGGCCAAGCCCGCCTGGTGCACGGGAAACAAGGAGATCGGAGTCTGGACTTCCGGCGGCAACGGCGCCGCCGACTACATCTTCAAGCGGATCGGACTGATCTGGAAGCCCTAACACGCTGAGATGCGCGCGCTCGCGCTCGGAACGATCCTGCTCATCGCTTCCGGACTCCTCGCGGAGCCCGCGGGGGCGCAGTCCCTCCAGAGCGGCACGCAAAAGCTGGAGGCGCTGGCCGCGGACGGCGCCGGCGGCCTCGAAGGCGCGGCGTCAGCGACCCAAGCGCTGAGCGCGACGGCGGGCCAGGCGATCGCCGCGTCGACGTCGGCCTCGACGACGCAGGATCTCGGCGCGGGCTACGGGCTCGTCCGCGCCCGGCCCGGCCCCGTCCTCGACCTCGCCGCGCGCGCCGACGTCGGCACGTCGAGCGCCACCCTGGCCTTCACCACTCCGGGCTACGACGGCGGGCTCGGAAAGCTCCAAGCGGAGACGCGCTATCTCGTGCGCGTCGCGAGCTACACGGCGCCCGACACCTTTTCGCCGGACGCGGCGCAGATCTCGGTCTCGACGTCGGGGACCGCACCGGGCGACGGCGTCGGACTGGCCGCGACCGGCCTGCTGCCGAACACGACTTACTTCGCCGAGCTCTGGACCGAGGACGCGGCGGGCGACGGCTCCTTCGCCTCCGACCGCAGCACGTTCACGACCCTCGCGCTCGCGCCGACGGCGCTTCCGTCGACGTTCTTGAACGTGTTCTACACCTCCGTGACCGTCGCTTGGGCCGCGCGGCCCTCCTCGCCGCCCGACGCCTCCTCGATGACGGCCGAGGGCTACGTCCTCGAGTGCTCCTCCACGAACTTCGGGGCCCTAAGCCCCGGCGGCGTGGTCTCCTCCTCGGCGACCGCCTCCGTCCTGGCGAGCACCCTGACCGCGAGCGCCCCCGCGCTCGTCATCGACAAGGACTATTACGTCCGCGTCGGCGCGCTGAACTGGGCCGGAGCCGCGAACTACACGACGCTGGGCTCGACCAAGACGCTGTTCCAGGCGCAGATCCCGACGGCCGACGACCCGCCTTACCCGTCGGTCTCCAGCTCGGCGATCACCGCGGCGTGGCTGCGCGACGGCAACCTCTCGCAGACTTCCTACCAGCTCGACGTCTCGACCGCCTCGAACTTCACGGGAGCCGTGACCTCGTCGACGACCTACAACCTCTTCGCCTCGACCGCGGGGCTTAAGTCCAACACGACGTACTGGTTCCGGGTGGACGCGTCGAGCCGCGGCGACACGACTCCGTTCTTCGTCTTCAACGCGACCGCCACGCTCACCGCGACGCCGCAGGCCGCCGCCGCTTCCTTCAGCGGCGTGTGGCTCACGTCCGCGTCCGTCGTCTGGCTGACCGGCGGCAATCCGGTGAACCTCTCGACGTACTCGGTCGCCGCGACGACGACCGCGGCCTTCCCGAACTCCTCGGCGGGGAACCTCTACCTCTCGACGGTCCCGGCGGGAGCGTCGCCGTCGGCGACGGTGATCGGCCTGACGCCGGCCACGGCCTATTCCCTCTTCGCGGCCGGCGTCAACGTCGGGGGCGTGCCGAGCCCGTACGCCGCGCTGGGAACGACCGTCACGCTGGCCGAGGCGCCGAGCGTCGTGACCCCGGCCTTCTCGAGCCTGGGAACGAGCGGGTTCACGCTCTCCTGGGGCGCCGACGGCAATCCCGCCGGGACGAGCTACACCGTCGAGGTCTCGACGTCGGCGGCCTTCGAGGCGGGCGATCCGTTCGACGCGACGGCGGACGTCGCGCCGCCGGGCGCTCCGTCGTACGCGTTCACCGGGCTGCAGCCGGACACGACATACTTCGCGCGCGTCCAAGCGGTCAATCCCGCGGGAATGAGGACCGCCTTCGTCCTGCTCGGCTCGACCTCCACGACGGCGCTGCCCCCCGCGACTCCGGACTTCACCGCCGCCGCCGCCTCGTCGGATTCCATCCGGCTCGACTGGTCCGGACAAGGCGACGGCCCCGGCACGCTCTTCACGACGACCGTTTCCACCGACCCGGCCTTCGCGGCCGCGGCGACGTCGGCTCAGACGTCCTTCGCCTCCTTCCTCTCGACGGGCGGCCTTTCGGCGAACGCGACCTACTTCTTCAGAGTCCAGGCGCGCGGAAACGCGGGCGACCTGACGGCCTTCCTGACGGCATCGACGGCCACGCTGGCCGACGTCCCCGCCGCCGTTTCGCCCGCGTTCGCCGGGGTGACGGACTCGAGCTTCACGCTGCTCTGGGGCCGGGCGGGCAACCCGGTCGCGATCACGACCTATTCGGCTCAGATCTCCGCCGACGCCGGCTTCTTCGCGGGCGAGACCGACCAGCAGACGCTGTCCACCGCGCCGGCGCCGGCCGCCGCGACGTTCAGCGGCCTGACCGCCGACACGACGTACTACGCCCGCGCCCGCGGCGTGAACTTCGAAGGCGGGGCGAGCGCGTACGCGCTCCTGGGATCGACGTCGAGCCTCGCCGCGGCTCCGACGGCCTCCGTCGCGGCCGTCGAGCTGTCGAGCGTCGCAGCGCGCTGGAGCGCGCTGACCGCGCAAGGCTTCGAGCTCCTGGCTTCGTCCACGGATTTCGGCGCGCTGTCGCCCGGAGGAGCCGTGTCCTTCTCGACGACGGCCGACGGCGGCGCCACGTCCCTGGCGGCGAGCGGCCTGCTCGCGAATACCACCTACTTCCTGAGCGTCCGCTCGCTGAACTGGAACGGCGCCGCCAATCCCGCCCCGGTCTTGTCCGCCTCCTCGCTCGCCTTGCCCGCCGCGCCGGCCGCGTTCACGAAGGTCTACACGACGAGCGCCACGATCGCGTGGACGGCGCTCCCGGCGTCGCCGTCGACGCAGACGGCCGAGGGCTATCAGGTGGAAGCCTCGAGCGTCTCGGACTTCACCGGAGACGTCTTCCTCGCCTCGGCGACGCCCGTCGGCACGAACACGCTCACGATCACGGACCTCCTTCCCGGCACGACGTACGCGTTCCGTCTCGGGACCTTCAATTGGAGCGGGGCGCTGGACTACGTCCTGGTCGGGACCTCCCAAACGAGCATCTCGCCGTTCACGTGGATCGGCGCGAGCGGCGACTGGTACACGACGACGAACTGGAGCCCGACCGGCGTCCCCGACGCGGGCAGTCCGGTGACCATCGACAAGAGCGCGACGGTGACCGTGCTTGCGACCGACGCGCCCATCCATTTCTCGAGCATCACGCTGGGCGACGCCGCGGGGACCTTCTCGCCCGTCCTGTCGATCGCGACCACGGTCGCCAAGGGCGGCTCGGTCCTGATGTACCCGAACTCGACGGTGACGCAAGGGACGGCCGTTCCCCTTGTCATCGACGGCGACTGGACCATGTTCTCCGGCTCGAACCTGAACGCCGCCGCGGTGACCTCGACTCCGGAGAACGCCAAAGTCGATCTCTCGGTCTCGGGGCTCTTCGATCTCCGGTCCGGCGCGGCGATCTCCGTCGCCGGCCTCGGCTACGCGGGCGGGGCGCTCAACGGCGTCAACGGCTCGGGCTACGGCTTCGGCCGCGGCAGCGCCACCTCGAGCGCCGGAGGCTCGGGCGCCGGCCACGGCTCCTCGGGAGGCGCCGCCGGCAGCAACAGCGGCGGCTCGGGCTATGATTCGGCGACGAACCCGGTGCTCGCCGGCAGCGGCGGCGGCGGCGGCGACGGCAATACAGGCGGCGCCGGCGGCGCGGGCGGCGGCGCGGTGATCGTCGCGGCCACCGAGATCCGCCTCAACGGGTCGATCGCCGCCGACGGCGCCGGCGGCGCGGTCGGGACCGGCGGGAACACGGCCAAGGGCGCGGGCGGCGGCGGCTCGGGCGGAAGCGTGAACCTGGCGGCCGACGTGTTCTCGGGCGCGGGCTCCGTCAGCGCGGCCGGAGGAAACGGCGGGACCGACGCCGACGGCGGCGACGACCCGGGCGGCGGCGGCTCGGGCGGCATCGTCTCGATCTCGATCGCTCAGTCGGGCGCAGCGTGCGGCGTCTCGGTCTCGACGGCCGGAGGCGCGTCGGGCGGGGGGACGTCCGGCGCGGGCGGCGGCGGCCTGTACAGCTCGACGACGACGCTGGCGGCCCCGGCCCTCTCCGCCGCGAACCCGACGACCTCCAGCCTGGACTGGAGCTGGACCTCCTCGCTCGGCGCGGCGAGCTACCAACTCTTCTCCTCGACGGGCGCGCCCGGCGCCTCGCCGATGTCCCCCGCGCTCGGCGCCGGCGCGCTCGCGTACACGACCTCCGGCCTCTCGCCGAACACGACGTACTCGCTGTCGGTGCGCGCCGCGGCGTGCGGCGCGCGGACCGATTCGCCGGCCTTCGCGGCGGCGACCGCGGCCGCCGCGCCCACGGCGGCGGCGACGCCGATCTTGGACGCAAATGAGTTCTCGATCGTCGCGGCGTGGAACGGCTCGGGCAATCCGGTGAACGTTACGACTTACTCGATCGTCGCCACGACGGAAACGTTCTATCCCAACGGCGACGACGGGAACGTGGTCTTCGCCACCGCTCCCGCCGGCGCGTCCCTTTCCGCCGAGATCTCGGGATTATTCCCCAACACGACCTACACGCTGTTCGTCCAGGCGTTCAACCACGCCGGCGCCGGCACCGCCTTCGCGCCGCTCGGCTCGACGGCGACGCTGGCCGCGGCGCCGTCCCGCATCAGTCCCGACTATCTCTTCGTGGAGCTGACCTCCGCCACCGCGCGCTGGGCCGCGCTGCCGTCCTCGCCCCCGGATTCGTCCTCCAGGACGTGCGAAGGCTACGTCCTCCAGGGCTCGACGACGAACTTCGGCGCGCTCTCGCCCGGCGGCGTCGTTCTGACCTCCGCGACCTATGCGGCGTCCGAGAGCACGCTCACGCTCACGGGCATCGACCATGACACGACGTGGTATTTCCGGGTCGGCAGCCTGAACAGCGCGGGGACGCCGAACTTCACCGCCCTCGCCCCGCTGAACATCGACATGACGCCCTCGACGATGACCCTTTCTTTCGGCACGATCGACGGCGCCGTCTCGCGCTTCGCCATCGCGGCCAGCTCGGTGGAGATCGTCAACACGGGCAACTGGCCGATCACGATCGCGCTTTGGGGCAGCACGGCGACGCCGAACTCCCCGTGGAGGCTGGGCGTATCGTCCGGCGTCGAGACGCCGGTGCTCGAGGCCGTGTGGAACTCCGCGCCGCCGAGCCCCTCCGATTTCGTCACCGCGGTCACGATCGACACGACGACCTCCGGCGGGACCGGCGGCCCCTACGCCGGCGACGAGACCGCGGTCACGATCCCGGTCGGCGCCAAGCGCACGATCTGGTTCATGCTCTGGCTTCCGACCTCGACGGCCGGAACGCCGCATCAGCAGCTCCAAGTCGGCCTCGACGCCGTCTACCCCTGAGCCGAGGCTTCAGCCGGCGACGGGTTCGGGCTCGGCCCGAGGGGCCGGGGCCGCGCGCTCCGACCGGGTCGCCGCCCACATGCCGGCGAGCACGAGCGCGCCGCCGGCGGCGGTCCAGCGCGTGAGCGGGTCGCCGAGGAGGCCGGCGCCGAGCGCGACGCCGACGACGGGCTGGAGGAAGATCGAGTTGGCCTGGCGGCTCGGCTCGACGCGGCGAAGGGCGACGTTCCAGATCAGGGCGCCGAGAAAGCTGCCGACGGCGGCGAGATAGAAGATCGCAAGCCACGGGCCCGTCCCGGCCTTCGCCCATGTCGACGGGGTCAGGCCCGGGGCGGTCCAAGCGGCCACGCCGAGGAAGCACAGCGCGCTCGTGAGCGCGGTATACTCGAGCGGGTCGACTCGTTCCAGCACGGGCTTGCCGAGCACGGTGTACAGCGCCCAGCAGCAGCCGGCCGAGGCGAGGACCAGGTCGCCCGCGAGGCGCCCGCCGACGCGCTCCCCGAAATGCGGCGGGCCCTGAAACGCGATCAAGGCGGCGCCGGCCAGGCCCGCGGCCATCGACAGGGCCTTGAGGACGGTCATGCGCTCGCCGAGGAGCAGGCACGACAGGACGACGATGGACACGGGCTCCATCCCGATGAACAGCGCGGCCGAGCTCGAGGTCGACAGCGTCTGGCCGTAGTTGCCGAGACCGAGAGGCAGGGCGTAGCCCAAGGAGCTCACGCCGCCGATCAGCAGCCAATCCCCCCTCGAAAGCGCCGCGATCCGGCGCCGCGCGCGCCAGAGGATGGGCAGGAACAGCAGGGCGCACAGGCCCGTGCGCACGAACAACGCGTCGCCGTGGCTGAAGCCGCGGAGCATGACGGCGTTGGCGGGATAGGTCGAGCCGCCGATGGAGTTCGTCAGGACGAGCAGCAGCGTGTCCATCGTGGCGCTCTCAGCGCGCGAGGACGGTCGCGACGGCGTGGCAGGAGATGGCCTCGCCGCGGCCGACGGCGTCGAGGCCCTCGTGGCTCTTGGCCTTGAGGCTGACGCGCGACGGCGGTAGCCGGAACAGCGCGGCGACGGAGGCCTTCATCGCGTCGTAGTGCGGCTTGAGCTTGGGCTCCTCGGCGATCAAAGTCGCGTCGAGGTGGACGATCTCTCCGCCGGCCTCGGCGACCTTGCCGAGGGTGTGCGCGACGATCTCGCGGCTGGCCAGGCCCTTGAACTTCGGATCCGACGGCGGGAAGGCGATGCCGATCTCGCCCAAGCCGAGCGCGCCGAGCACGGCGTCGCAGGCGGCATGGAGGACCGCGTCGCCGTCGGAGTGGCCGAGCAGGCCCTTGTCGTGGGCGAGCTTCACGCCGCCCAGCCAAAGCTCGCGGCCCGCGACCAAGCGGTGGATGTCGAAGCCGAATCCGGTCCTTGATTGGCGCGGTCCGCCCGCGCGGGCGTCGAGGACGGCTTCGGCCATGATCATGTCCTCCGGCGTGGTGATCTTGAAGTTCTCGTAGCTCGACGGCACGACGGAGACGGTCCGGCCGCAGCGCTCGACGAGCTGGCTCTCGTCGGTGGCGTCGGCGTCGTCCTTGAACTTGTCGAGCGCCTCCTTCAGGACGCTGTAGCGATAGGTCTGCGGGGTCTGCGCGGCCCAGAATTCCACGCGCCGCGGCGTCTCGAGCACGGCGGGGCTTCCGGCGCCGACGCGCTTGAGGGTGTCCTTGACGGGGACCGCCGCGACGGCGGCGCCGGATTTGACGGCCTCGGCCAGCGTGGCGCGCACGATCTCCGGAGTGATCAAAGACCGAGCCCCGTCGTGAACGGCGACGACGTCGACTCCGGAAGGAATCGCCGCGAATCCGCTGCGAACCGAACCCATGCGAGTGTCGCCCGCGGCCACGACGGAGACCTTGCCGCCCGCGAGACGGCCCCCATGCTCGGCGAGCGCGTCCTTTCCGAGCACCACCACGATGGACTCGATCTCCGGAAGAGAAGAAAAACAACGCAGCGACATCTCGACGACGGTCGAGCCCCCGAGGGGCAGGAACTGCTTGGGGCGGCCCATGCGGGACCCGGAGCCGCCGGCGACGATGATCGCGGCCGCGCGCATCTAGACGACCGGCGCGCGCTCGGGCCGGGCCTTCGCGAAGATCATGCGGCCGTTGGAGGTCTGGTGGATCGAGGTGACGACGGCCTCGACGCGCTTGCCGATGGCGCGCTTACCGTCCTCGACGACGACCATCGTGCCGTCGTCCAGGTAGCCGACTCCCTGCTCGCGCTCCTTGCCGTCCTTCATGACGAACACGGACATGGGCTCGCCGGGCAGGACGACGGTCTTGAGCGACGTGGAGAGGTCGTTGACGTTGAGGCAGATGACGCCTTCCAGGCTCGCGACCTTGTTGACGTTGAAGTCCGTCGTCACGATCTTGGCGCCCATCTCGCGGGCGAGCTTGACGACCTTGCCCTCGATCTCGCGGACGTCGGGAACGTCCTTGTCCAGGATCTTCACGGGCACGGCGACGTTCTCCTGCAGGCGGGCGAGCACGTCGAGGCCGCGGCGTCCGCGGGCGCGCTTGAGCGGGTCCTCGGAGTCGGCCAAGCGGTGCATCTCGGTCAGGACGAAGCGGGGCACGACGAGGGTGCCGGACAGGAAGTGGGTCTCCACGACGTCGGCCACGCGGCCGTCGATGATGACGTTGGTGTCCAGGATCTTGATGTTGGCGCCGCGCTTCTTGCCCATTTTCAGCAGATCTTTGTCCAAATCGTCGAGCTCGGGGAACTTCCGGACGGCGATGACGAGGCCGAGGACGCCGAAGGCGAAGAAGCGCAGGGCGGAGTAGCGCTCCCAGACCTGGTTCAAGTTGTCGTTGCCGATCTGGTAGATGCCGAAGTCCACCAGGCGGGCGACGATGATGCCGACGGTCGCGCCGAGGGCGCCGCCCATGATGGTCAGCAGGTTGATCTCGGCGACGAGATACTCGATCAGGACGATCAGCAGGCCGACGCCGACGCCGATGCCGATGCCGGCGGCGTTGGGGGCGATCTTCGCGAAGTAGACGATGGCGGGACAGGCGACGACGACGCCGAGGCGGAACAGCCAGGTATACATGAATGACTCCGTGCGGATTATGGGACGAGCCTATGAATGATAAGGGAATTCTACGAAATCCCGACGGGGGCCGTCAGGCGTCTTCGCCGCCGAAGACGGCGGCTGCGGCCTCGCGCAGGTCGGCGACGCCGGTGACGGTCAGGCCCAGGTTCCGGGGCAGGTCCGAGACGGAGCGCTTGGCCACGATGGCGCGCTTGAAGCCGGCCTTGGCGGCTTCCTTGAGACGCGCTTCGAGGTAAGGCACGCGGCCGATCTCGCCCAGCAGGCTCACCTCGCCAACGAGCACGCAGTCGGACGGAACGGCTTTGTCGTGGCAGGAGCCGGCGACGGCCAGGCAGGCGGCGAGATCGAGGGCGGTGTCCTTCAGGCGCAGGCCGCCCGCGAGGCTCACGAAGGAGTCTCGATCTTCAAGACGGAGGCCGAGGTGGCGCTCCATGGAAGCGAGCAGGACGAGGACGCGATTGAGATCGAGACCCGTCGCCATGCGGCGCGGCAGCGGATACCGTGTCGGCACGACGAGAGCCTGCGTCTCGACGAGGATCGGGCGCGAGCCCTCGAGGGCGACCGAGACCGCGCGTCCGGGCGAGGCTTGGCGGCCGAGATCCGCGAGAAAGAATGAGGACGCGTCGGTGACCTCGGCCAATCCTTTCTCGCCCATCTCGAACAAGCCGAGCTCGTCGGTGGGACCAAACCGATTCTTTTGGGCGCGGAGAACGCGCAGCAGATCGTGCCGTTCGGTATCGAAGTATAAAACGGTATCGACGATATGCTCGAGCACCTTCGGTCCGGCCAGAGAACCGTCCTTCGTGACGTGACCGAGCAAAAACACGACCGTATCGCGCGACTTGGCCGCCCTGACCAGCTCCGCCGCGCACTCTCGAACTTGTCCCACCGAGCCCGGGCTCGAAGCCAGTTGCGGGTGGGACACGGTCTGAACCGAGTCCAACACCATCGCCCAGGGCTTCACTTGTTCCATCGTGGCCAATATCTTCGCGAGGTTCGTCTCGGACACTAAATACAGTTGTTCGGCCGTCAGATTCAGTCTCTTGGCTCGTCCAGAGACTTGCCGCAGGGACTCCTCTCCCGTCGCGTAGAGGAATGGCCCTTTCTGTGCAAGCTTCGCCGCTGCTTGAAGCATCAAAGTCGACTTGCCGATTCCGGGAGGTCCCGCGAGCAGAACGACTTGGCCGGGGACCAGTCCCCCTCCGAGAAGCCGGTCAAGCTCTCCGATCCCGACGGCACAGCGCTTCTCCGCGTCTTCCTTAACATCCTTGAGCGCCGTCACCGCCGAGCTGAAGCTCGTGAGCCCGCCGCGAGAAGCGGACGCCGCCATCGATTCCACGAGCCCCTCGGGCCGGGTCTCGACGACTTCCTCGACCATCGAGTTCCACTCCTGGCAGCCGCTGCACTGCCCCATGGGCTTGGCCGCGGAGTGTCCGCACTGCTGGCAGCGATAGACGGTCTTTAGGCGGGCCATGGGCCGTAGTATACCCTGTTTTCCGAAAACGAACAAGTGTTCGATAAAGGAGCGATGGCGCCCATACTAGATATACGGCGCTGGATACGCTTTAGCTCCAGGCGATTGCCGCCTGCCTAATGAGGAAACCGTTTCTTATCGACAACCCCGGAACCCGCGTTTTGCCCCAGCTTACGCAGCAGCGCGTAGAGGCGTCCGAATCCATCGTGCTCGCCGTCACCGCGCCCCATCTCGTGGAGTCGCACGGCGACGAGGCCTAGGCGGGGATAGATCACGAGGTATTGGCCGCCGGAGCCGTCGTGGTAGTAGCCAAGCGGGGCGCCATCCGGCCCGCTTATGAGGTCCCAAATCAGACCGAGGCTCGGATACTCCGACGCTGTCGTGAAACTCCGAATGATTTCCGGAGGAAGAAGCTGGCGGCCCTCCCAGCGTCCCTCTTGGAGCATCAACTGCCCAACCTTCGCGAGATCGCGAGCGTCGATGGAGAGCCCTCCGTAAAGCAACGGAGTTCCAGACCCATCCAGAGCCCAGCGCAAATGCGTCACTCCCATCGGGCCGAATATCCGGTGGTCCAAGTAATCGTCAGCGGATTCGCCCGAAGCGGAACGAATGACTTGCGCGAGGAGTTGGATGGCCGCGTTGTTATAGCAATAGCGCTTGCCCGGCTCATCCTTGACCGGTTGAGCGGCGGAAAAGGCGACCGTGTCATACTGATAGATGAGTTTGCCGTCGCCTTCCGCGATGCCTCGTTCGCAGTTCAATCCCGAGCGATGCGTTAGGACGTGACGAAGAGTAATGCCGTGCTTCGGTCCGCGTTTCCAGTCAGGAAACCAAGTCGACATCGGCGCGTCGATCGACGAGATGCGGCCGTCCGCGAGCAGCGCCATGATCGCGAGAGAGGTGATGACCTTCGTCACGGAGGCCAAAGGAAGAGGCCGGGGTCTCGAGGCAAAATAGCGCTCAGCCAGGACGCGTCCGTTCTTCAAAATGATCAGCGCGTCCGAGTGCTGCGCCGCGGGCTGTTCGAGCAATTCGCCGAGAACCGCACGGTCGACGCCGAGGCTTTCCGGCGACGCCTGCGGGAAGAAGCCCGCGGAAGACATGTTCGTCTCGAAAAAATCCGGTCTTTCGACGGCGGCGGAAGATCGCGAGAGACTTTCCGCGGCCGCGGCCCGCGGCACGGCGAAGCCGACGACGAGAACAAGCGCCCTGACGGCAACGGAAATCACCTCCATTTTTTATCCTTTATGCGACTGATTCGTGATTGACACCGTCGAATAGGATCGATAACCGACGCTGCTGCATCCGATGAGAAGCGCCCGACATTCCGGCGAGAAGACCCGCCCGTCTCAGGCGACGGCCCTCACCAGGATCGGCACCTGGCTGCGGCTGTAGCCGATCGTCAGGCCCTGCGTCATCTCCGGCAGCTGCGCCGGATCGGCCAGCTGGAGCTTGTGCCGGATCAAGTGGCGAAGGCCGATCACCGCCTCCTCCAGCGCGAACACGCGGCCGATGCACTGGCGCCGACCGTAGCCGAAAGCCACGTCGATGTCCTGCGCTGAGGTGATGGAGAGCACGACGCGCGTGTCCTTGGCGATGAAGTAGCCGTCGACCTCCATGTCGCGGTTGGCCTGCCGCACGGTCAGCACGATGGGCGGGTGCTCGAGCATGACCTGCGTGATGTAGTCGTTGGTCCGCGGATACTTCTGGAAGAGAAACTGCTCCTCGAGGATCATGTCCCCCGCATTCTGGAGCTCCTCGACGACCTCGCGCGGCGTCTCGCCGCGCGCGTGCTTCCAGAGCAAGGTCACGAACAGGTCCGAAGTCGTCTCGTGCCCGGCGACGAAGAACGTCGCCACCTGGTCGATGACGACCTCGTCGGTGAGCCACTTGTTCTCCGGATCGGTCTGGAAGCGCAGCAGGGAGGAGAGCACGTCGTTCTTGCCGGCGAAGGCCGCGTCGCGCCGGCGCATCTCGATGATCTGCGCGCACACCCCGCGCATCTCGGCGGCGGTCGCGCGGGCGCGCGCGTCGTGCCCCGCCACGTAGGACTTCCAATCGGCGATGGCTTTGACCATCTCGCCCGAGCCGGAGAGCTTCCGGATGACGGCCCTCTGCAGGTCTTTCAAGATCGGCAGGCGCACGTACCGGTCCTCGATGAAGCGGAGCATCGGCTCGGCGAAGTCCGCGGCCTGCAGGCGCGCGAACCAGTCCTGCGTGTAGACCAGGCCCTCCCGGAACTTCCGCGCCAGCGCCGTCTCCCCGCCCACCCCGAAGAAAGCCCGCGCCGCGATCGACATCGTCATGTCGACGGAGAGCGTCCCCGCGTCGACCGGCGCCCCTCCGCGCTTGGCCGCATCGAAGCGCTCGTCGATGAACGCCTCGACGTCGCGCTCGATGATCGCCCTGAATTCCGCGAAGTACTTCTTGCCGAACGCGCTCTTGATCACGCGCTCCTGCTGGTCGTAGATCTCGCCCTGCGCCGTGAAAAGCCCCTCGCCCACCAGGATCTTGAACGTGTCGATCGAGTCCGCCTTGCGCCAATCCTTGACGCTGCGCAGCGCGTCCTTGATCAGCCGCGAGGGAGCGAACAGGAAGAGCTCCGGCGACAGCGACACCACGTCGCCGAACTCCTCGCCCATCTGCTTGATGAAGACGTAGAAGTTCCCCGTGCGCGCCAGCTCGCGGACCGCCGCGCAGTCGGGCTTCGTCAGGATCCCCGGCGGCAGGCGCCTCGACGCGGCGGTCGCGGCGGAGGCGGACGTCATAACGGGCTACTTCTTGCTGCGGCCCTTGGAGCCCTCGGCTCCGAAGGTGGCCAGGCCGAACAAGTAGGCGATGTCCTGGTCTTCCCACTTGACGTTGGCCCAGGTCATCACGCGCTTGACCTCGGCGATGTCCTCGACGCGCACGCCGGCGCCGATGTACTTGTTGATCTTCGCCAGAACGCCGACGTCGTAGTCGGGCTTGTTCATGGTCTTGCCCGCGACGATGCGGTTGCGGCCGAAGTCGTAGGCCTGAGCCTGCACGGAGAAGCGGTTCCAGAACGGGTCCTTGTACAGCGGCGTATAGGTCACGCGCGCGCCGCCGCCGGAGCGGATGGCGCCGACGGCGACGTCCATCGGCCCGTTGACCCAGCCGATCAGGCCGTCGACGCGGTTGGGCTGCGTGTAGTCCGGCTGATGGCCGCGCGGCGCGTCGTTGAGGTTGGCGACGTTCGAGATGCCGCCGTAGTAGTAGCGGTTCTCGCGCGGGAAGATGTAGAGGCCCACGTCGGAGTGGGACGTGCGGGCCAGAGAGTCGTAGCGCCAGTCGTAGTTCCAGAAGACCCGGAACGACGTGATGCGCCCGAACACGTCCTTGGCGGTGCCGGCCGCCTCCTTGACGCTGGCGATCGTCTCCTTGACGTCCTCCTTGACCTTCTCGTCGTGGAGCAGCGCGCCGACCGCGCCCTTGTCGGTCGAGAGGGCGGCCATCATCACGTTCGACTTCTCGAGCAGCTTGTCGAGCTTGTCGGTGATGTCGTCCGTGCGGTCCAGCGCCTTCGTGAGCTTGGGCTTGGTCGTCGCGATCAAGTCGTTGAGGTTGGCCGTCATCTCGCGCACGTTGGCGACCGTGTCCTTCAGGTTGGAGGTCAGGCTGCCGCGCGGGCCCTCTTCCGTGAGGCTCGTCAGGAGCTTGTCGAGCTTGCCCAGCGCCTGCGTCAGCGACTTCTCGATGGAGACCGGGTCCGTGCCGCGCACGACCGTGCCCTCCGGCATCACGCCCGCCGAGGAGTGGCCCTGGTCGATCTGCAGGTATTTGGAGCCGATGATGCCGGTCGAGCCGATCGAGAACTCCGCGTCGTTGAAGATGTCGACGCCCTTGCGGATCTGCGCGATCACCTTCGCGTGATGGTCCTCGAGGACGAGCCCCTTGACCTTGCCGACCTCGACGCCCGAGAGCTTGACCGGCGCGTCCTTGGACAGGTTGGCCACGTCCGTGAACGTCGCGTAGATCGTGTAGCGCCGCTCGAACGTGTAGTCGCCGAGAAGGAAGATGGCGGAGGCGATCAGGACCAGGCCGGCCAGCACGAACGCGCCGACCTTGGCCTCGAGCGAGAGCACCTAGCGAGACTCCTGGCCGGCCGCGGGAGCCGCGGTCTCGTGGGACTCGTCGACGTCGAACTCCTTCAGCTTCATCTTGATGGGTCCGACGCTGAGTCCTTCGATGAACTGGCGAACGTGCGCGTCCTTCGTCCCCTTGATCTCGTCGGGGGTGCCGACCTGTATGGCGCGACCTTCGTAAAACATCGCGATGCGGCTGGCGACCTTGTACGCCGACTTCATGTCGTGCGTCACGACGATCGACGTCACCTTCAGCTTCTTCTGCAGGTCGAGGATCAGGTCGTTGATGACGTCCGACATGATCGGGTCGAGGCCCGTTGTCGGCTCATCATACAAAATGTACTTGGGTTTGGCGGCGATCGCGCGCGCCAGCGCCACGCGCTTCTTCATGCCGCCCGACAGCTCCGACGGCTTGAAGTCCTCGATGTCCTTGAGGCCGACCAGCGCGAGGCAGTCGGTGGCGATCTTGCGGTAGTTCGCCGGGGCCTCCTTGGTCAGGTAGCGCAGGCCGAACGTGATGTTCTCGGCTACCGTCATCGAGTCGAACAGCGCGCCCTCCTGGAACAGGTAGCCGAAGCGGCGCCGGTAGTCGGCGATCTCCTCGTCCGTCTTGAGCTTCGAGACCTCGAGACCGTCGACGGTGAGCTTCCCCGAGTCCGGCGAGTGCAGGCCGATCACGCACTTGAGGAACGTGCTCTTGCCGCAGCCGGAGCCGCCGATGATGACGAGCGTCTCGCCGTCCTCGACCTTGAGGTCGATGCCGCGCAGGATCGTGCGCGGGCCGAAGCTCTTGACGACCCCGACGGACTCGATCAAGTGATCCCCAGCGCGTTGAGCATCGCGGTGGCGAAGTAGTCGAGCACGAGCACCAGCACCATGCTCATGACGACGGCCGCGGTCGTGGACTTGCCCACGCCCTCGGCGCCGCCGCGCGTCGTCACGCCCTTGTAGCTCGACACCATCGAGACGACGAACGCGAAGATGAAGGTCTTGAGGAAGCCGTGCACGAAGTGCCGGATCTCCATGTTGTCGATGATGTCGTGCCAGTACACCGTCGTCGGGATGTCGTACTTGACCCGCGCGACGAACAGGCCGCCGACGATGCCCGTGAAGTCCGAGATCACCGTCAGCAGCGGCAGGACCACGAGGAACGCGAGCAGGCGCGGGATCACGAGGTAGCGCACCGGGTCCGTGCCCAGCGTGTAGAGCGCGTCGATCTGCTCGGTGACCTTCATCGTGCCGAGCTCGGCCGCGATCGCGGCGCCGGCGCGGCCCGCGACGACGATCGCGGTCATCACGGGCCCGAGCTCCATGACGATCGAGAACGAGACCACCGTGCCGACGAACAGCGGCACGTTGAAGAAGTGCTTGGAGCTCGCGCCGGTCTGCAGCGCGAGCACCATGCCCGTGAAGAAGGAGGTCATCGCCGTCACCGGGAGGGACTCCACGCCGATGCGGGCCATCTGGATCAGCGTCTGGCGCCACTCGATCTTGCCGCGGAACATCCACTGGAACGTGGAGCGGATCAGGAAGACGAAATGGCCCGTCTCCTCGGACGCGCCCAGGACCCCGCTGCCGATCCCTTCCAGGACGGGCGTGATCAAGAGGAGACCCCCACGCGCGGCACGCGCGACGAAAGAGCGGTGGCCGTCTCGTACGGGATGGTCCCGCAAAGGCGCGCGAGCTCCTTGGCCGGGATCTCGGCGCGCCCCTGCCGCCCGATCAGGACCACGTCGTCGCCGACGCGCGCGCGCGCGGCCGACGTCACGTCGACCATGACCTGGTCCATCGTGACGCGGCCCACGACGGGGCAGCGCCGGCCGCCGACCAGCACGTCGGCGCGGTTGGAGAGGGCGCGCGCGTACCCGTCGCCGTAGCCGATCGGCAGGGTCGCGATGCGCGTCGGCCGCACCGTGCGCCACGTCTGGCCGTAGCTCACGGTCGAGCCCTTCGGCACCGTCTTCAGGAAGACGATCTTCGACTTGAGCGTCAGCGCCGGCTCGAAGCCCTCGAAGAGCCCGTAGGCGGCCAAGCCCGGCCGCACGAGGTCGAAGCGGGCGGCGGGCCGCTTGAGCGCGCCCGCGGAGTTGGCCGCGTGCACGAGAGGCGGCCGCAGGCCCTCGCGCTCGAGCGCCTTCACGACCTTGCGGAAGCGGCGCAGCTGCTCGGCGGTGAAGGCCGCGTCGTTCTCGGCGCTGGCCAGGTGCGTGTAGACCCCCTGCACGCGCGCGGCTTTCAGCCCCGATAGATAACGCACGATTCCGAGCGCCGCCTCGGGGCTCGCGCCGATGCGCCCCATGCCGGTGTCCACCTTCACGTGGCAGTCCACGCGGCGCTCGAGCTTCTGCGCGACCTCGGCCAGGCGCTTGGCGGCCTCGAGCGAGGCGACGACCGGCGTCAGGTCGTGCGCGACCGCCGCGAGCACGCTCTCGAACGGGTACAGGGACCCGAGGATCAGCACCGGCAGCTTGATCCCCGCCTCGCGCAGGGCCAGCCCCTCCTCGACGGAGGAGACCCCGAGCCAGTCCGCGGCGCGCGCCGCCTCGGCCGCGCGCGCGCACAGCGCGGCGTCGTGCCCGTAGGCGTTGGCCTTGACCACGAACATGATCTTGGTGCCCTTCGGCATCTTGGCCCGAATCCGGCTCAGGTTGCGCGTCAAAGCCCCGAGGTCCACTTCCGCCCACGTCGGCCGGAAGAATCGGCGGCTCATGAGAACTGCGTCTGGCTCTCTTGGAACTCCGCGGGCGCCTCGTCGCCGCCCGGCGCCTCGTCGACGAAGCGCGTGACGTCGCGCAGGAACAGCACCGGCACGTCGTCCGTCGGACCCTGGCGCTGCTTGGCGATGATCAAGGTCGCCTTGTTCTCGAGCGTCGGATCGTTGCGCTTGTAGTAGCCCTCGCGATGGATCAGCACGACAAGGTCGGCGTCCTGCTCGAGCGAGCCGGACTCGCGCAGGTCGGAGAGCTTGGGCTTGTTGTCGGTGCGCGTCTTGTCCTCGGAGGCGCGCGAGAGCTGGGCCAGCGCGATGACGGGCAGCTCGAGCTCGCGCGCCAGCTGCTTCAGGCTGCGCGAGATCTCGGAGACCTCCTGCTGGCGGTTCTCGGAGCGCGCGCCGCCGCCGCGCAGCAGCTGCAGGTAGTCGATGACGATGAGCCCGAGCTTCTTGTTGTCCTGGCGCAGGCGGCTCATGAGCTGGCGCGCGATGGCGCGGATGTTGAAGACGGTCATGCCCGGGCTGTCGTTGATGTACAGCGGCGCCTCGGCGAAGCGCGAGGCGGCGGTGGTCAGGTCCTGCCAGCGGTCGCGCTTGAAGTAGCCGGTGCGGATGTCCTTGAGGTTGACCTTCGCCTCGGCGGCGATGAAGCGGTGCATGATCGCGTGGCGGTTCATCTCGAGCGAGAAGAACAGCGTCGGCGTGTTCTTCTCGAGCACGACGTGCGCGACGATGTTCTGCGCGAGGGCGGTCTTGCCCATCGACGGGCGCGCGGCGATCAGGATCAGGTCCGACTTCTGGAAGCCGGTCGTCAAGCGGTCGAAGGCGGTCAGGCCCGTGGGCACTCCGGTGACGGCCTGCTTGTTGTGCACGGCCTTCTCGATCTGGTCGACGACCTCGTGCACGAGGGTCTTGACGTCGACGACGCCGTGCAGCGATTGCGTCTCGGAGACCTTCAGGATCGAGGCCTGCGCCTCGTCGAGGATCACCTTGGGCTCCTTCTCCTGCGCGTAGCAGGCGGTCACGACGCCGGTCGCCGCGTTGATCAGGTTGCGCAGGATCGCGCGTTCCTTGACCAGGCGGGCGTAGTGCTCGACGTGCGCGGCCGTGGTGACCTTGTTGATCAGCTCGCCGAGGTACGCGCCGCCGCCGACCGCGTCGAGCTCGGACTTCTTGCGCAGCTGCTCGGAGACCGTGATGACGTCGACGGCCTGGCTCGCGGAGAACAGGGCGTGGATGGCGCGGAAGACGCGCTTGTGCGAGTCGAGATAGAGATCCGACTCGTGCAGCATGTCCAGCGCCTTGTCGCAGGCCTCGCGCTCGATGAGCATCGAGCCGAGCACGGCCATCTCGGCCTCGAGGGCCTGAGGAGGCTGGGCGGGGTTTTGCGCCATGGACCCCGGGGTCCTACTCGCGCGCGGAGACGGTGACCTTGACCTTGGCGGTGACTTCGGGCTGGAGGCGGAGCTCCACCTCGTGCTCGCCGGTGGTCTTGAGCGCGGTCTCGAGCTTGACCGAGTTCTTCGGCACGTCGTAGCCCGCGGCCTTGAGGCTCTTGAGGACGTCGGTCTTGCCGACGGAGCCGAACAGCTTGCCTTCCTCGGAGGCCGGCATCGAGAACGTCAGGTTGACGCCGGCCAGCTTCTCGGCCAGCTCCTTGGCGACCTTGATCTCGCCCTGGACGAGCTGGGCGCGCTTCTCCTTGCCCTTCTCCCAGTACTTCAGGGCCGAGGCCGTCGCAGGCTCGGCGAGCTTGCGCGGCAGGAGGAAATTGCGGGCGTAGCCGGCGGCGACTTCCTTCACTTCGCCGGCGCGTCCGAGATGGTCGACGTTGTTCTTCAAGATGACTTTCATGACGATGCTCCTGCTCCTGAGGTCGAGGCTCGCTTACCGCGTGACGTACGGCAGCAGCGCGAGGTTGCGGGCGCGCTTGATGCAGCGGGTCAGCTGGCGCTGGTGCGACGCGCAGTTGCCCGTGATGCGGGCCGACAGGATCTTGCCCGTGTCGGTCGTGAACGTGCGGAGGATCTGGATCTGCTTGTAGTCGATGTCCCGCACCTTCTCGGCGCAGAAGCGGCAGACCTTGCGGCGCACGGGATACGGCGCCCGGCGGCGGGAATCGGGCCGGCGCGCGGCGGACGGCGCGCTCGACGAAGCGGACGGGGCGGCGGGAGCGGCCGCGGCGGACTCAGCGGACGCGGACGGGGCGTTGGATTCGGCAGCCATTAGAACGGAACCTCCTCAGTATCTGCGCCGACGGACGGCGCCTCCGACTCCCCGCCGGCGACGCCGGACGAGGTCTTCTCAAGGATCTGCACGCGCCGCGCTTCCACTTCCAGCTTGGTGCGCTTCGCGCCGTCGTCCTTGCTCTCGACAGTATAGCTTCTCAGGCGGCCCTCGATGTGCACGGGGCTGCCCTTCTTCAAGATCTTGCCGCACCGCTCGGCGGCGTCGCGCCACACCGAGATGTCGACGTAGCTCGTGTCGTCCTTCCACTCGCCGCTCTTCGGGTCCTTGAAGCGGCGGTTGACCGCGAGGCTGAAGCGGCACATCGCGACTCCGGCGGCGGTGTACTTGAGCTCGGCGTCGCGGGTGAGGCGCCCCGTCAGTAAAACGGTGTTCTGCTCGGGGAGACGAATCTCGGACATGACTCTTAAGCCTGGGCGGAAGCGGGGGCGGCGGCGGCAGCGGCGGCAGCGGCGGCGGGCTTCGCCTTCTTCGGCTTCTTCTCGCGCATCTTGCGGTCCTGCGCCACGACGGTCATGTCGCGGAGGACGTCGTCGGAGACGCTGAAATTGTGGGACATCTTCTTCAGGAGCGCCGGCGTCGCCTTGTACTTGACGTACAGGTACACGCCCTCGCGCGCCTTGCCGATGATGTGGGTCAGCTTGCGGCGGCCCCAGATCTCGTGGTTGACGACCTCGCCGCTCTCGGCGGCGATCGTCTGCTTGAGCTTCTCGAGGTACTCGGCGACCTCGGGGTCGGACATGACCGGCTTCAGGATGAGGACCGTTTCGTAAATCAGCATGATGTCTGAAACTATAGCAAAAGGCGCTCGACGATGACAAGACTTTCGGCGGCGCGGACTTGACGCTCCCCGCGCCCGCTGTTAAGCTTTCTTCTAATAGGTGGCGAAAAACGTGAGAACCCGAGCCCTGCTCCTGCCGCTGCTGCTCCTGCTGTCCTCGGCGGCCCGCGCCGAGTCCTTCCAGGCCTGGGCGGCGCGCGCGGCGCGCGAGGAGCGCGAGAAGGACGACAAGACCGCCCTGCAGTCCTACTCGAACGCGCTGACGTCGTGGAAGGAGTCCGACGGCAAGGCCGGCAAGGCCAAGGTCCTCTGCGCGCGCGCGGCGCTGCGCGACAAGAGCGGCGACGAGCAGGGCGCGCTCGAGGACTACTCCGCGTGCGTCGCGATCGAGAAGAAGAACGCGAAGGCGCTCGTGCGCCGCGGCGAGCTGCGCCTCAGGGCCGGAAAGCTCTCGCCGGCCATCGACGACTTCTACAAGGCCATCGCGGTCGACATCCGCTACGCCGTCGCGTACGCGGACCGCGGGCGCGCCTACGAGCTCCAGGGCGACAAGGAGTTCGCCGCCGAGGACTACCGGCGCGCGTGCGAGCTCGGCGTGAAGGCGGCGTGCGCGAAGGCCAAGGAGCTCGCGCCCGCGCGCGCGCGCGGCAGGAAGAAAAAGAAGCCGGCGTCGGCCGCGGCGCCGGCCAAGTCCAAGGCGCCCGCCGACGACGCCCCCTCCGAGCCGGCGCCGCCCGAACACCGCGCGGCGGCCGCCTACGTCCCGCGCTTCGCCGACTGCCTCGGCTCGCTCCAATCCTGCGTCGACGGCGGCGGCGCGTTCGGCGGCTGCGTGGGTAAAGCCCCGGCCTGCGAGCGGAAACCGGCCAAGGGCTGCTGCCCCGGCGCGTGCCTGGAGGCCTACCGCAAGGCGCTCAACAACGGGACGAGCGAGGCGGCCGCCTACCGCAGCGTCTTCACGACCGACGCGACCTGCGCGGCTCCGCCCAAGTCCGACGACGACGACTGAGCCGCCGCGGTCTCATTGACAAAAGATGACAAAGGTCATACACTGGGAGCGTCCAGCGGTCAATTTCACTCAAATCCGGCGCTCGATAACCCTCGAATCATGAAAAAGAAACGCAAGGCGACGAAGCGCCCGATGACCGGCCCGGTGCCCGACGTGATGGACATCAAGACGCTGGCCCACTATCTCGGCATGGGCCGCTCCAAGATCTACGGTCTCATCCGCCTCAAGAAGATCCCCGCCTCCCGCATCGGCCGCCAGTACCGCTTCTCCAAGGAGCTCGTCGACGCGTGGCTCAAGGAGCGGCTGATCATGCCGCAGGAGACGCAGATCGCCCTGTTCGACAAGGGCGAGAAGTAAACCCCGTTTCTCCGTCGAGCCTCCGTCGACCGTCGTCCGTCGTCCGTCGAGGCTCCGTCGAGAAAATGTTGCATCCGGAAGGGTCGTTATGCTAACTTCTCGTCGAAGCAACAAGGGATGAGAGGCACGATCCCGGCATTCGAACGGAGGTCAACTAAAATGGCTGAGAAGGTTCAGAAGGTCGGCGTTGAGCGCGTGCAGGGTTTCCTTTACTACATCGACAAGCAGGGCGACGTGTCCCGCGCCAAGATGGCCCGCGGCGGCAAGAAGGGCGGCAAGCCGGAGAAGGTCGCCAAGGTCGGCGTGAAGAAGCAGGCCGGTTTCCTGTACTTCCTCGACAAGAAGGGCGACGTCTCCCGCGCGAAGATGGTCAACGCCTAAGAGCGTCGATCTCCAAACGCCGAAGTGGCCGCCCGGCGCGCAAGCGCCGGGCGGCTTTCTTTTTGCCATAATCCCCCCGTGGACGAACCCCTGCTCGTCGTCGGCCCCGGCGCGGTCGGCCTGGCGCTGACCGCCGGCTTCCGGCGCGCGGGCGAGCGCGTGGCCCTGCTGGGGCGGACGCCCGCCGCGGAGCGGCGGCTGGCCGCCTCGGGTTTCGTCGCGACGGCCGCCGGCGGCCGGGCCACCTTGGTGCGCGGCGGGCTCCTGTCCGCGCGCGGGCTCAAGGCGCCGGCGCGCGCGGCGTTCTTCTGCGTGAAGTCGGGCTCCGCGGCGCGCGCGGCCGCGGCCGCGCGGCGCTGGATCGGGCCGGAGACGCCCGTGGTGGCCCTGCAGAACGGCCTGGGCCACGAGAAGATGTTCCGCCGCGCCTTCGGGGCTCGCCGGACCGTGATCGGGGTCTGCTACTTCGCCGCGGACCGCCCCGCGCCGGGCGATCTGCGGCTCAACGGCGGCGAGGACATCCTGCTCGCGCGCCACGCCGGCAACGCCGCGTCGCTCGAGGCCGCCGCCGCCCTGCTCGCGCGCGCGGGCTTCCGCGTGCACGTCAAGGACAGCGAGCCGGGCATGCTCTGGACCAAGGCCGCCTTCAACGCCGCGGTGAACCCGCTGGGCGCCGCCTGCGCGGTCGAGAGCGGCCGCCTGGCCGAGGATCCGGCCCTGCGCGAGCTCTCGCTCAAGGCCCTGTCCGAGGCCGCCGCGGCCGCGCGGAGCGCGGGCCACGCGCTCGACTATCCCGACATGGCCGAAAAGCTCTTGAGCAGTTCGCGCAACGCTCCGCACCAGCGCAACTCGATGCTGCAGGACCTCGCCGCGGGGCGCAAGACCGAGGCCAAGTTCATCCTGGGCCCCCTGCTCGCGGCGGCGCGGCGCAAGAAGGTTCCCGCGCCGACTCTCGAGCTGCTGGCGGGCGTGATCGACCGTCTCGAGAGGAAGCTCGCGCGATGAGCGCCCGGCTCCTCGACGGACGCGCTCAAGCCGCGGCGATCCTCGCGGAGGCGCGCGGCCTTTCGCGCGGCCGCGCGCCGAGGCTCGCCGTCGTCGCCGCCTCCGGCGGGGCCGCGGACAGCTATCTCAAGGCCAAGCTCAAGGCCTGCGCGGCGGCCGGCGTCGAGGTCTCGGTGCACCGCCTCTCGCCCGGACCGCGCGCGAAGACGCTCGGCCTGCTCGCGGACCTGGCCGGCGACGCCTCGGTCGACGCGCTGATCGTGGAGACGCCGTATCCGCGCGGCCTCACGCCGGCGGATATCGCCGCCGCGGTCCCGCCCTCCAAGGACGCGGAGGGCGTCACCGCCGAGAGCTACGGGCGCTTCTTCCTCGCGAAGACGTGGGACGAGGCGGCGAGGGTCACCGGGCCGTGCACCGCGGTCGCGCTCGCGCGCCTCGCGCGTGCCGCGAAGATCCCGCTCGCGGGGCGGCGAGCCGTCGTGATCGGGCGCTCGGGCACCGTGGGCCGCCCGGCCGCGCATCTCTTGTCGACGCTCGACCTCACCGTCACGCTCGCGCACTCGCGCACGAAGAATCTCGCGGCTCTGTGCCGGGAGGCCGACGTGCTCGTCGCCGCGGCGGGCCTCCCCGGACTCGTGAAGCCGTCGTGGATCAAGCGCGGCGCGCTCGTGCTCGACGCGGGGATCCATCTCGTGCGCGGCAAGCTCGTCGGCGACGTGGCGCGCGGCGCGGAGACGCGCGCGGGCGCGATCACTCCGGTCCCCGGCGGCGTCGGGCCCGTGACCACCGCCGTCGCCGTCCTGCAGGCCGCCCGGCTCGCCGCGTCGCGCTAGTAGCCTTCGCGCGCGTCGGCGTACTTCACGGCGGCGAGGTAGCGGCCCCAGAGCTCGCGCGTCTCGTCGGCGGAGCGGTGAACGCCGTCCGTCTTGGGACGCGTGAAGATCAGCGTGTCCAGGTCGTGCTGCGCGGTGCGCGACGAGGCGAACTCGAACTGGAAGTCCCAGCCTTCCTCGATCAGGCGGCGCGCCAGCGGGCCGTGCTTCTCGATGATGAGGCCGCGCTGCGCGGGGTTGGGGTCGTTCTGAAGGACGAGCCGTCCGCCGGGGGCCACCCAGCCGGCCATCTCAGAGAGCTTCTTCTCGAAGCCGGGCACGTAGGCCACGGCGTTCTTGCTGCGCAGGACGGCGAGCGGGCGCTCGGGACGCCGGAGCTTGAGGATGTCGGCCTCGATCGCGGCGGCGTCGGCGCCCTTGTGCGCGGCGACGGCGTTGAGGTAGGAGACGACGTACGGCGAGAAGTCGAAGAAGGAGTAGCGCGTGCCGGGCTCCAGCTCGCGCAGGATGAAGCCGCCGGCGTTCATCCCCGCGGCCATGTCCCAGTAGTCGCCGGAGCCGAGGTCGTTGCGCGGCATGTGGCGCCGGGGCGCCGCCGCCCCCATGTTCCGGCTCAGGAACTCGCGGAACTTCCCCTCTTGCGCCTCCTGGCGGACGAAATCGGCGGCTTGGCGCCGGCCGAGAGCCTCGAGGAAGCCGCGCGAGGCCGCGTCGCGGGAGTCGGCGACGGAGACCAGGTCCTCGATGGCGCGGTAGGTCTGCCGCCCCTCGCGCGAGAACATCACCCCCGGCGAGAAGCGCATGCCGTGGAGGAGGTGGTCCCCGACGAACGTGTACCGGTGGACGATCTGCCCGGCGGCGGCGCCGAAGCTGCCCTGCGAAGACAGCGTCGCGACGGCCTGCGAGCCGGGGCGGGCCGCGTCGAAGAGCGCCGCGAGTTCGGCGTCCGTGGGCGCGTGCGCGGAGGCCGCGCCGGACGGAGCGGAAGGGCGCTCGGGACCGGCCGCGGCCGCGAACGCCTGGGAGAGCGTCGGCGAGGCAAGAGCGGGCGACGGCGCCGCGGCGGGAGCGATCGCGGACCCGGCGGCGGGGACGGCGGCGAGAGCCGGCGAAGGCGACAGCGCCGCGGCGGAAATGGGAACGGCGAAAGCGGGAGCCGCGGGAGCCGCGAAGGTCGGGACGGCGTTCAGAGAGATGGGGGCCGCGAGCGCGGCCGCGGGCGGCGCGGACGGGATCACGGCGGTCGGCCGGACCTCCACCTGGGCGGCGGCGGTCCGGCCCAGCGCGAGAAGGCTCAGCAGCAGGACGGCGGCTCGGTTCCTCATGAGAGGAGGGTAGCCCCGCGGAGGCGGACGCACGAGGACCAGGGGTCCCTGCTTTAGCAGGGCGAGAGGCCTAGGCCCGCTTGGGACCGTCGGCGGCGAGCTCGAGGTATTGCCCGGCGGCCATGGTGAGGCCGCGCTCGCAGGCGAGCACGGGCGAGGCGTACGGGCTGCCGTCGTCGTTGACGGCCTCGAGGACTTGGCCGTGGCGCTCGATGAGCGACTCGATCTTCCCGCGGCCGGCCGACACGTCGCGGCCCAGGCGCTTCAGGCCGTTGAGCCACATCGCGCCGAGGTGAAGCCACGCGCTGCGGTGGTAGCCGCCGACCAGGCGCGTGAGCGGCGGCAAGGTCGCGCCGTCGTGCGGCGCGGCGGCGCAGCGGATCGGCCAGGGCTCGTCCAAGCCCTCGGCGGCGACGCGGCCGGCGGCCTTCTCCAGGATCGCGCGGTCGAACAGCCCGAGATAGAGCGCCAGGACCGCGGAATCGACGCTCAGCGCCTCGGTGGCGGCGTGATCGCGGAAATGATCGCCGCGCCAGCGGTCCTCGAGCAGGCGTCGCGAGAACTCCTCCGCGCTCAGACGGGTCTTGAGACCGAGCGCCGGCGCCTCGCGCAAAGCCAGCAGCGCGCAGAGGTTGTTGTAGGTCGACGACGGGCGGCGCACCGTGTCGGCCCAGTCGCCGGTGATCTTCGAAGAGACGAGGCCGTCCTCGAAGTGAGTCGCCTCAAACTCGTCGATCAGGGCTCGAAGCGAATCCCGTGAGGAAAGAGGTCTTCCCGTCCGCCGAAGATGCTCGCCGTGGCAGAAGACCAGCCACGGCAGACTATCACCGCGAGCCCACGGCATGTCGAAGCCGTGGAGGCTCGTGAAGCAGCTCGTCACGCGTCCCTTGCGGGCGGACTCCCGAGTCATCGCGTCGATCAGGCCGCCCAAATAGTCCGCGCCGAGCACGTCCCACGCGCCGCGCAGGGACTTGGCGAAGTCGGAGACCCACATGAAGCGGAAATGCCCCTCGCCGGCGTAGAGGACGGCCCCGGCGTTGCGGCGCAGGACGCCGTGCGCGATCTCCGCCGGGTTCTCGCCCGGCGCGCGCGGGATGCCGAACAGGATCACGCGCCAGGCGTCGAGCGCGTTCAGCGCGGCGGAATAGGGCGCCTCGAGCGTGACCGCGTAGGGGCCGAGCTTCAAAAGCCGGCGTCGAGGCCCGGGCAGGCCGTGCTCAGCCAAGCGGAAAGCTGGGCGTCGGTGAGCTTGAAGGAGTGGTCGCCGTTCGCGTAGGCGAACAGGTCGGCGTTCTTGACGGCGCAGGTCCTCCCGTTCGCGTCGCTGAACGTCGACGTCCCGTTCGGCAGGCCCGACGGCGACTCGCCCATGCGGAAGCCGGCGTCGAGCACGAGGCCGGCGTAGCGCGGGATCTCGACGCCGCCGCGCTCGGCGGGATCCACCTTCGCGGAGACGGTCACCGAGCCGCGCTCGAGACCGGAGAGCTGGGCCGTCGCCGGCGCGATGTCGGCGCGCGCGCCGTCGCCCATGCGCACGGACACGCTCCCGGCCTTGGAGTCCATGGTCAGCGCCGGCGCGCCGCGCCGCGGGAAGAAGAAGAACTCGCGCGCCGAGGTCATCTTCGAGCTGCTGCCCTCGCCGTAGGAGCTGAACACCATGAGCAGGCCGTCGCCAAAGAAGACGTAGCTGCGGTACACCATGCCCTGGATCTCCATCGGCTCGATGGAGGTGAAGCACAGTCCGGAGCCGAGGCTGTCGGAATAGCCCTGCGTGCCCCCGACGGCGGCCGGAGCGCTCGTGGGGCAGGCCTCCGCGGCTTTCGCGGCGGGCAGCGGGCGCACGTAGGAGCACCACAGGTGCCCGGCGCACGCCGCGGCGAGGAGCGCGTTCATCTCAGGCTGCGTCGCGCGCGAGCCACGGATAGGCGAAATCGCGCGGCGGCTCGAAGGTCTCCTTGATGGTGCGCGGCGAGACCCAGCGGATCAGATTGAGATACGAGCCGGCCTTGTCGTTGGTTCCCGAGGCGCGCGCGCCGCCGAACGGCTGCTGGCCGACGACGGCGCCGGTGGGCTTGTCGTTGATGTAGAAGTTGCCCGCCGCGTGCTCGAGAGCGCGCTCGGCTTCGACGATCGCGCTGCGCTCGCGCGCGAACACGGCGCCGGTCAGGGCGTACGGCGAGGTCTGGTCGACAAGCTCCAGCGTGGCCTTCCACTTGGCGTCGGGATAGACGTGCACGGTCAGCAGGGGGCCGAAGACCTCCTCGCACATGGTGAGGCTCTTCGGGTCGGAGGACTCGATGACCGTGGGCGTGATGAAGAAGCCCTTGGAGTCGTCGCACGTCCCGCCGAACACGATCTTGTTGCCCTTCACCTTCTTGGCCGTCTCGATGTAGCGCTTGATGCTGTCGAAGGCGCGCCGGTCGATGACGGCGTTGACGAAATTGCCGGGGTCCTCGGGCGAGCCGACGACGATCCGCGCGAGCTGGTCCTTCATGGTCTTGCGGACCTTGGGCCACAGGCTCTCGGGGACGTAGGCGCGCGAGGCGGCCGAGCACTTCTGCCCCTGGAACTCGAAGGCGCCGCGCACGAGCGCGGTCGCGACGGCCTCCGGATCGGCCGTCGGATGCGCGAGCACGAAGTCCTTGCCGCCGGTCTCGCCGACGAGGCGCGGGTAGCTCTTGTAGGTCGCGATGTTGGCGCCGATCGTCTTCCACATGGAGTGGAACACGCCCGTGCTGCCCGTGAAGTG
>Ga0134128_10000269_pt1 | contig 73518 bp, 69 predicted proteins | sample KB31754_FD_96462 | JGI IMG/M metagenome (GOLD analysis project Ga0134128, IMG submission 96462) | Terrestrial soil microbial communities with excess Nitrogen fertilizer from Kellogg Biological Station, Michigan, USA - KB3-175-4 | ecosystem: Environmental > Terrestrial > Soil > Unclassified ... | reverse complement strand
TTTTGGTGTCTATATCATCGGGGTTCACCTTTTCCCATTCCGAACAGAGCAGTTAAGCCCGATAGAGCTGATGGTAGTTGGCCTAAAGCCCGCAAGAGTAAGTCGATGCCAATTTTAAAAACCCTTCACAGAAATGTTGAAGGGTTTTTTTTTGACCGAAAATTTCTTTTATAAAAAAATACTCTCCTGGTAATTGCCGAATACTTAATCGAAATCACGTTAGGGATTATAGCGGAAATCCTTTTTATGTAATCATAAAAAGATTGAAGCGTAAAGCCCGACGCTTGTAATCAAGCGAACGCATAATAAAAAATAAAGAGATTATTTCTTCTTCGGTAGGCCGAGGAGAAAACCAAGCCCATAAGAAATATGCAGTATAGGATAAACCAACATAATGGCTAAAATTTCTTTTAATGGTTTTTTAGAACGAAAAGAAAAGAGCAGATCTCCCAGAATATAAAGCCCCAATGGGATAAGCCCATAATAGAATGGGATAATAAAATAAACAGGCAAAGATAGGAGATAGAGCACAAACCCTAATGGGATCAGGTGTCTCAGGCTTATGGCTGATTTTATTTTTTTAAGAACCAAAGGCTTATATAAGCCATACTGATAATACTGTTTGAACAACAAATTGAAATTTTTGCGCGGATGATAATACAATTTTATATCCGGATGCTGGTAAATTTTAAAGCCTAAGCTTTTTGCCCGGTAATGAAATTCGTCATCCTGGTTACGTTTAAACGCAACATCAAATAAACCGGTTGTTTTAAAAATACTTTTTTTCCAGGCTCCCAGATAAACACTGTCTGCATAGCCCTCAAAATCTTCAAAATGAAAAGAGCTGTTGCCAATACCAAATGAGGTAGATGTTGCATAACCAATAGCGTTTTGTACGGTATTGCCTTTTGCTATGCGCATAGGACCACCAACTATATCGACATTTGTACTTTTAAAAACAGAAAGAATTTTTTCAAAATAATCAGACTCATAATCAGTGTGAGCATCCAAACGAATAATAATATCGCCTTTTGCCGCTTCTATGGCTTGATTCAAGGCATAAGGGACTATTCGTTTTGGGTTATGTAATAAATGAATATCAGCGTGTTTCTGTATGTATTGCTGGATAATTTCGCGGGTATCGTCGGTAGAATTTCCGTCAACGATCAACAATTCTTTTTCTAAGGGCAGTGCGCTGATATAAAAATCAAGTAACTTTTTAATAAAAGCACTTTCATTATATACAGGGCAAACTACCGTTATCATTTCTATTATTAATTTACGCTAGCAAAGTAACAAAGTTTTAGGCTTATTGCCACATACCCGGGCGGTAGCTTTTAAACATAGTTTTCTTAACTTTGTATATTGAGTTTTAAAGAAAACATACAGGTACTGCAAAAACTAAACACTAAAAAGATTTTTAATGCTGCGAAAGTTTTTGTGTCTTATCATTACTCGCGTATTACTAAGAAAAACAGGCATAGCGGGATGCCGCTGGCCTTAAACTTTGAACCAACCACAAGCTGTAATCTTCGTTGTCCTGAGTGCCCCAGTGGATTACGTTCTTTTTCGCGCCCAACAGGTATGTTGGAACAAAAATTCTTTCGCAAAACAATTGACGAATTATTTGATAAATTAATTTACCTGACATTTTATTTTCAGGGAGAACCTTATCTGAATCCTGATTTTTTGGATATGGTAAAGTATGCTTCGCAAAAAAATATTTTCACGTTTACATCTACCAATGCACATTATTTAAATGATCAAAACGCTAAACGTACAGTAGAATCAGGTCTTGATAAGCTTATCATTTCTATCGACGGCACTACACAAGAAGTATATGAGCAATACAGAGTAGGAGGTAACCTCGAAAAAGTTATAGAGGGAACGAAGAACATACTGAAATGGAAAAAACAACTAAAAAGCAAAACCCCTTACGTTGTTTTTCAATTCCTGGTGGTTAAGCCTAATGAGCACCAGATAGAAGATGCCAAAAAACTAACCAAAGAACTGGGCGTTGACGAAATTAAATTTAAAACTGCACAGGTTTATAATTACGAAAACGGCAATGAACTAATACCCGATAACATTGAGTATAGCCGCTATAAAAAAAATAAAGACGGAACCTATTCTATAAAAAACAAATTACTGAACCAGTGCTGGCGTATGTGGAGTGGCTGTGTAATAACTTGGGATGGGCTTGTGGTGCCTTGCTGCTTTGATAAAGACGCGCAGCACCGTTTAGGCAATTTAAAAACAACTTCCATGAAAGCTGTTTGGCAGAGTGAAGAATACAACAAATTCAGATCCTCAATTTTAGGATCGCGTAAAGAAATTGATATTTGTCAGAATTGCACAGAAGGAACTAAAGTGTGGGCTGGAGAAACAGCTTAAATAAATGTTGCGTTAGGGATATTTTTAAAAAATCAATCAAATTGATTATCAGTTAGTTAAGTAGTTTTTAAAATTTTCAGGGGACACTTAGGGGGACAATTTATACATTTAAAATGATGGTTTACCTCTTTTACCTTATTTTGTTTTCCATATAGTAAATCTAAGACAAATATAGTTAAAACAAGAAATTTTGGAAATTAGAAGTTCGTCAATCCTATTTTAAAATTGATATTCCTTATTTTTAAAATACCAAAAAACAGATGTAATTAATTTCAAATTTGTCTTTATTCATTTTTTGCTACTATTAATAATTGAAGTTAGAAATACAGCACAATAAGTTATTCCTAAAAAACCCTCAATAAAAACGAGTATTGCTTTCAAAAGTACATGATTATTTTCAGCTATATCCCCGAATCCAATAGTTAAAAATGTATAGATGGAAAAATATATAGACTTCTCTAATGTTTCACCCAATAAGAGAAAATAAAGAACGGAAAATAATGCAATAATGACAATCATCCAATAAAATACATAAATCGGGTTAAAAAAATAACCGAATAGAATTAAATATTTTGAAGATGTTGCCTTAGCTATTTCATAGTTAATTTTCCTTGTTTCACTTATACTTTTAGATAGAGGCAAAACAAGTTTGTGATATATGTAAGATACATCAAGTATTGTCAATCCATTTTGACTAATAAATCTTTTATAATCTGTAATAACTAAATCCTTCCTGTCTATTTCTATTTCTTTTATATCTACTTTATAAAGTGCATATTGCTTTATGGTTGTCTTTTCAATTCTTAGACTTTCGCATTTTTCATCTTCTAAATATAGTTTTTCTATTATGTTTCCGTAGAAATTTATTTCTTCACTAATTCCGGACAAGTAAAGTTTATTTATTTCACTCAAGTCAATAATTACATCTTTTTTAATATCGACTGATACAAGGGATAAATTTCCATTAACTTCAGATTTATAAATAAAAATGCTATAGCTCTTGGGTATAGCATCACCTTCCCAACGGATAAATAACCCTTTTTTAAATTCGCAGTTATTAATTTCAATTTTGGTTTGATTATCTGTTAGATTTATAGCAATCTCTTCATCAAATATTTGATTTATGAGTTCATATTTTTTTCCTTTAACCCCAATTCGCCGTACCGAAAAATCTAAATAATCTTCTTGGTTATTAGGGCATACACTTTGTTTTCTTAATTCTTTATGTTCCACTTGATTCTAAAGTTATATGCTCGCTTAAATTAACTATATCTAATCAATGTTGTTTGGACTTCTTATATTTTTCTTCTAATAATGCAGGTTGATAGCTTGTACCCCACACTTTTAAATTAGGATCAAAAACATACCAAATTATAAATTTTTTATTTTCTTTATCAAAATAATTCCCATCTATTCTAATATAAACGGGAATATCAGTTTTAATTATTTTAGAATTTATTTTTGCAATTATTGGCAGATATTCATTGCCCGAAATTGTAACACCATTTATTGATCCTAAAGGATGTGGATTTTCTATAAATTCCTTGTTTTGGTTTATAACTAATATAGTTGCTTTTGCACTTACATTTAATGCCGTATTATCGCCTGAATTATATATAAATGCTGTAATTAATGTGCTATTTTTATCTTCCTCCCATTTGACAGTATATTGAGAACCAACCGTTAAGTTTGCTTCTTTGTGAGCAGGCGTAATATTATTTGTAGTTTGGTTATTATATTTATTATTAGTTCCGCTAATATTTGTATTATTATTTCCTGTTAAACTTTCAGGCTTATCATTCGCATCCGTTATTGTATGCCAATTGCCAATTAGTCCCGCTAAAGCACCAAATATCATTAACAATATTAAAATAGTAACTATAAGTATATTACTTTTTCCCCACTTAGTTATTCTATCAAACAGAGGTTCGTTAGATTCAGAAGTAAACCAATGATTATTTTTTACACCATGAATTTTAATATGAGTTATAATTGATTCTATTAAATATTTTGCTTCGCGTTGTTTGTTTTCATCATTGCAAAAAATCGCTTCATTGACAAAATATTCAGTACCCAAATATTCATGTCGTTTTCTTGTTTGTTGTAATTTGACAAAATTAAAACTATTAAAACGGATTGCTAATTCGGATTCTTTACCTAAATAAATATGTAAAGTTGATAACACTTTTATTTTCCATGTATTAGCATCTTGAATTGTAGATAGGTTATCAATTTCGGTAGTGAACCCTCTTAAAACATTTATAGCTTTTTTGTTTCTAAATAACATAATAAAATAACAAATCTAAGATAACTAAAATAATGTACTTGCTACCTATATAATTTGTTGCACTCATACTTAACTACATTATACCATTACTTCTTAAATGCTGATTTAATTTTTCAATTTCACCACCAACGGCAATTTCATTAAAATCTTCTTCAATCGGAATTGTTATAATTGTTCCGTCTGGCAAACCTAATTCCTGCAATTTATCTTCAATATCATAAATTGCATTCTTTACCATATTGTTTTTACTTATATAAAATTGCTGTTCTAAAGAAATTATGCGTGCATATAATTCCTTTAGACTTCCATATTCGGTAATAATCTTATTTTTCACATCCTGGCTTAAATGGTCAAACACGGCTAATCCTTTCATTTTCGTTTTGCTTTACGTTTTTAAATCATATTTATTTTTACTTCTTCAACTCTTAGTACCCAGATATCACCTTTATGGCTTGTCTTTAGCGGGTAATGATTATTATGCTTAACCGATATATGCCCAAAATTGAAATATTTAGCATTGTAATTAAAATCTAAAAATTTTTTAAGCTTTTCGGCATTCATTTGTACGTTCTTATATTCGCCTTTTAAATTATGTACGTATTGGGTAACAATCACATCAATTTTAGTTGCTTCGTTCTTTATTGGCCTAAATTCCACCTTGTATAAAGAATTTTTAAATTCATTTACCATTCTTTGATTTTCCCGTGCACCTAAATAATCGGAAGGGAATAATATACCTATAAACGGAAGTTTGCCTTCAGGGTTTTTTAAAACAAGCTGTAAAACGTTTTCCATTTCAATAAAATTAATTGCTACAAATTTACGCAAAAAGATAAATTAAATTGCTAATTTAATTAGCAACTTGAAAAAAGTTTTAAACCGTTAAAACAGTCCTTAATAAAAACAAAAAAGGCTACTTAATTAATAAGTAACCTTTAAGATGATAGGGTTAAACGTTTTTTGAGATTAACAAAGATATTATTTTGTTTCAATCAAACGCCAAAATAAAAGATAGATAAGGCGCCCATTGTGTAGAGTTACCGCCTGCAATCGTCCAGTTTGGCGTAACTGCTTTAAATACGTAAGTATGCGTTACGTTTATTGGGATAGATAAAGCAGCCGAATTAATTATATACGTTGTATTTGTTGCAGTTATGATACTTGGGCTTGCAGTAAATAAAAAATAATCCGTAGAGGCTGTTACATCAGTTAAATAAAAACTTACGGTTAAAGTTGATGTATTTAATACAGAACTTTCTGCAATACTTAATTGTGCGGCAGTAATCATATTACCCGTAATAAAACTAATACTATGATGTGCAGGTACAATATCAAACCTTGAACCAGAAGCGGTTAAATCCCCGTAGTATGTTTGATTAGCACCCATATTAACGCTACACGTTGTACCTAAAAAACCTGTGTAAGCAGGTCGGGTTTGTATGTCCGCTATTGTTGCAAATGGATTTGAAATACTGGGCGAACTGGGGTTACCGATTAAGCCGTTATAAATGTTAGTTGGTAAAATTTGGTTTACCTGTGCTGGTAACGTTAACGTTACAAATGAGATTGCAATTAAAATTATCTTTTTCATGTTTAAGATTTTAAATATTATTGTACTAAAACTAAAAGCGTTGATTTATTAGCATCGAGCGTTACCGTTTTTGGCAACCTGTTTTTTGAATAAGGAATAGTAACATTTGCACCCGGTGGCAAATTAGCTCCGTCAAATTGTGCGTCTGCATCCCCTATGTTCTGAACTGAGATTGATAAATATGTACCATACGTATAAGTATGAATGCCCGAACCTTTTATATATGAATAACTAAAATTGTTTGTTGTAACAGTATCCAAATTTTCAATAATAGTATTTATACTTTTTAGCGTATTTAAAATACTATCCTGCGTACTCTGACGGGTACAACAAGTTGAGCTTTCAGAAAGTGCCGCTAAGATTTGTAAATCCGTTGCGTATATCTGCAATAAATCTAAATTTTGAAACGGATAACACACGGGCGGATGGCAGGGATCAAATGAACTTCCACTACTGGAAATAATATTACCCCGTAATTGTGCATGGCAACTAAAACAAACTATAATGGAAACACTAAATAATATTAGCTTTTTTATCTTATTCTTCATCGTCAACAGTTTTATTATTATCTACTTTTTTGATTTTTTTTAAAACCAACACTATACTAACGATTAAAAAAACGATAGCTAATAATTCGTGTATTAAGGCTAAACCAACGGACACACCTAAGCCAAACACGGTGAAAAGAATATCGCCTAAAAATTTAATGAAAGTATAGTGTTCGTTTTGCATGGTTAATTACCGTTAGTATTAGTTTGTACAGGACAATTCAAAGCGGTTTGAGCTTTTGGAATTTCTTTTAAAAGCCAATTTATAACCGCTAATTTTATCGGGTGCAAACCGTTTTTTTCAAGGTTTGTTTGCGCATTCTGCAAATACTTTTGCACTACGGGCAATTCATCGCAAATAATTTCTTTCCCTAAATTTTCTGCATCAATTAAAATACCCGCAGGTATATTAATTGCGTTTTCGTTTTCTTTTTGAAGTTCTAACATGATTTTGTTTTTTATTGGTTTGTACTAATTATTATTTACTTGTGATGAGCCGAAAAGCCCGTTTTTTAAAATGTATCCTATTCCCGCAGTTAATGCCATTTTGCCTGCGAACAATAATTGAGCTTCCGTAGGTAAGCTCATGTTTATTATTATAGGCTTAACCGCACCTACAAAGGCGATTATTACGGCTGTTAATAAGCCATGCAGCAAACTATTTGGTGCAAGCGCTTGTGAGATTATTTTTTTCATTTTGATTTAATTATTTAGTTGGGTTTATTTAATCAACTTTAAAAAAGACAACCATTGATTGATTAGTTGTTTTATATGAATTAACCATTCGTTCGGCTTGAACTCTGGTAACTCCATTAGCTAAAACTTTACGTTTGTTAGAACTCTTATAAACTCTAACAACCTTATACCTGTCTTGTGCTGCCATGATTGATTAAATTGCTTTGTTTGATTTAATCCGATATATGCGTAGTTTAGTTTCATAACCATGCGGCATTGATAGATTATGTTTTTTTAGCTCTTTAGCCAGTTTTGTATTTGCGAAACTGTGCCTGCCTGACGGGCTTCTTTTTGTGCCTTTGTTGTTTAAAGGTCTTTTGCGAGCTGGTTTGTTAGGTCTGCTGTGCGTACGGTCTATTCTAACCACACGTTTTTTTCTTGTTTTTGTTTTCATTTTATTTATGTTTTAAGGGTTTACAAATAGTGATACTATGTCGTAGGGATTTGAGGTAACAATGAATTTTGCTATCTGAAATAATAAGTAGTGGGTATATTGATACATTGTCATACGGTTGCTGATTGATTTTTAATAAAGTCTAAGAAGCCCGTAGCCCGTGCCATACATAAGGCACGCCCGCCCGTTACATCGGCTAACAAAAATTTTTCTGTTTGCCCTGCACCCGCATTGATATTGTAAAATGCTGCGGCTGCGTCATGTTCGTTAGAAAATTTATTGATGTCCCCCGTAGGATTGTTGTAATATTTGGAGTGTAATTCTTTAGTACCGTCTTTAAGCGTAATACTTGATTTCATTAAAGAGGCAAAACCATCTTTGAAAAAATCCACGCAGGCTTTAGCGGCTATTTCAGGCTCATCAATCTTGTCGGGATTGCTAACCAAATCAACGCCTATCTCTTTTCCGTATTTTTCAAACGCGAAACGCCCCGTGATCTGATTTGGCCCACCCGCGCGAAACGCCCACCCATCCCCAGGCAAATGATTGCCTAAGTCCGTATTGTGTGGAGGCATATAAACTGTATTTGCAATCGCTTCGGGGTTGTGTGCAATCTTTTTAGCTACATCAGCAGAAAGTTTAAAGACTTTCATTAATCCCGCTGCATCATAGTTTAAATTCTCACGTTTATAAATGAAATTGCTTTCCTTTGAAACAACAGCCAATAAACCCGCTTGTGTAAAAGGGCTTGTAATATCTTGGCTTATCATTTCTTTTAATAATGCTTTGGCATTATTAAGCATGACACTTGAAGCCGTTAATGTTTTAAAATATTCTGCATTGTATTTTAAACTTTCCTGCATATCTATTTTTGTTTTTTGTTTATCACTTAGTGAAGTATTTTTAGGATGGTGTTTAAACAGGCGGCGTACAAAGCCCATAAACCCGTCCCCGTAATCGTCATTTTCTTCGGCGCTTTCTAAGGCAGATTGTTTCTTTGTGTTGCAGGCTCTTACTACGCCAATGACAATAAGGACAATAGCCGTCGTTGTTAGTGTATAAACCAATACATTGTGTGTCGGTTCTTTTTTTTTTACGTTTATTTTCCTTGCCATTTAATACCTCCTTCTTCCGCTGCTTGCGTGTCTGTGTGAATAATTATTATTTGTGCGTGCGTTGCTTGTGCGTGCGTTGCTTGCATTATTAGTTTGAACCGTACTAATGACTGGTGTATTAGGTGTAGGTGTTGGCGTAGGTGTAACTTGTGGTGTAGTTCCTAATCCGTTAAGTATATTGCTTAGGTTGCCAAAAGATTTAACAGGTAAAACTTCAGCGTGTTTAGGTACATTTAAAATATTGCTGAAAATAGATGAAGCAGATACGGGCGTATTTACTGGCGTTGTAGTTGTTACAGGTGTTACAACGGCAGGTTGATAAGGGAAATAACCGCCGCCGCCGCTACCGCCGCCATCATTACCGTATGAACCATAACTACCGTAATCGCTGTTATCATTATCGGTATTAGTATCCTGTTCGTTATTGTCGTTGCTATCTTCGTCAACACTATAATGTAGTTTTGCTTTTATAGCTGATAAGATTGCCTGCAATTCTAAAGGCAGTTCTAACGATTGAGTTTGTGTAGTTTCACCCGCAATCTTTTTTGTCAATACAGCTTTTTTATCTGTATAGTCCTTTAGTTGCTGCACCATTGTATTATATTCGTCGGTACTGTTTGCACCGGAGAATAAAACACCGTCTTTGTCAATAGAATAATAAAAACCGTTGTCATCTTTCACGCCCCATTTTTGTTCCTGTTGCAGCGTAGAAATTTTTGCTAATACATCTTTATAGATAATTTCTAAGGCTGCTAAACTTGCTTGGTCGCCTGCTAATTCTTTATTCTCTACGGGTTTTGTTTCGGCTGTTTTTGGTGCTGGTTCTTCTTTAAAAGATTCCAAAATGCTTTTGCCTATTTGCTCAACTTTTTTAAGTCCGAGTTTGCGAATGACAAAAGCAAGTGCAGCTAATACAGCGAGTGAAAAAAGATATTTCATTTTGTGATTGCTAAAGGGTTAATGTTTGATTTGTTTTTTTAAGCAGTTCCGTAGAGGCAGGCAGTAGCTTTACAAAGTCAGGTTTGTCGGCAATGGCATCATTGATAGCGGCAAGCCCCGCATCCGTAATATTGTTTTTCAGAAACGAAAACAAATCTTCTGAATACGCAACTTGGAACGATAAGCCGATATTGTTTACAGCAAACTTGCTTGGTAACGAATTAATAACTGCTATTGCGTTGCTGCCGTCGCCTTTACCAAAAGTTTTTTTAGACTTATATATGTCCTGCACCATATCTGTAATTTGTGCAGGTGTATAAGGGAATTGGTTATGCGCTTCCGTAGCGCCCATACCAACTTTTGATATATCGCTTATCTTACTAATTTTTAATGCCGTTGATTTAGATAGGTTGATTGCTTTAGTTTTATCTTCGGCATCTTTTGCATCTTGTAACTTATCCGCTTCGGTTTTTGGTTTAAAGAATACTCTATATAGTTTAACCACTACGATTATTAGGCTTAGTGATACCGCGCCGATACCAACTACTTTTATCCAATAACTAAAATTTATTTCCTTTGCCCCTGACGGTGCTACGGCTGTCATTTCCATTGTTCAATGTCTTTTAGTTTATCCAGTACATTAATTTTGCGGCATAGAGAAGAAAGGCGGTTGCTTATCGCTAAATCAATGGCGCTACGTATTTGTGAAGGGTTATAACCCTCCGTTAGTAAGAGGTTGCCCGAAAAAATATCGCAGTCCTTTTCTGCTTGTTCTCTTTCGGCTTTACTCGACCACGGAAAGGCTTTATAACAGAAGTGTCCTAACTCATGCCCGTACACCCACTTAAAAACATATTTGGGAAGTGTTTTAAATACGGGATCTGCAAAAATTTTATTTCTATAAACATCAATCTGGCATTTGTGCGGGTTCGGTTCCCAAACCAATTCCATGTTTTTTGGAAATGGTGTAAAGTGTGTAGGCTCTGCAATTTTCATTAAAGGATACGTAACCGCTTCGCACTGGTCTAAGTCCCCCTTTTTTACATCATATTCACCGGCAGGCAAATTAAATTTCAAACCGTTTTCGCCAATTTCACGCGCGTAAAAAGGCATCCCGTTTTCGTATATCAACACGATAGGGCTTGTTGTTTTAAATCCCGTTTTTTCGCTTACTAACATGGTTGAAATTTTTATGCTTCTATTCCTTCTAATTCGTCTAAGGCTTCAAGACTTTCTACTAATGCCTCTAAATTTTGTTTGTGCTTTGGTATGTGTAACAGCTTTCTAAAGAATGCACCGATACCGTGTCCGTAATCAGGTGCATCGGGTATTTGTGTACCGTCTGATTTTACATTGCCAACGCCTGCACTAACTAATATGTCTTGCACCTTATCGGTTTGTGCTGCTAAATCGTGGTCGGGCGGCGTGTCCCCGCTAACGGCTTGTTCTTCGGGTGTTAATGGTTCGGGTACTTTTGCAGTTTTGTTAGCTGCTTTCTTTTTATTCGCAGTTAAAAAATGAATAATACCGTGAATGATTTGTATAGCTGTACCCGCTAAACTTCCTACAAGTCCCGCGCTACTTATATTTTTTGCAACTCCATCTACTGCTGCATCTGCTGCCGTTCCTGCGGCTGCTTTTGCTGCATCGCCTGCATTTTCTGCGCCTGCCGCATCTGCACTTTCCAAATGGTTTTTACCTTTTGAGGCCAAGCCAACACCTTTGGTTAGCGGTGCTTCTTTACGTATGATAACTTGGTAAAATTGGCGTGCAAGGTTTTCGGGATAATCTAACTTAGAACCTGGCACTTTTACATTTTTTTTCTTTAAAGCGGTTTTCATAACCACGGCAAAAGGTGCTAAGGGTGCAAATACCGCCAGTTTGCCCGGCTCAAGTGCAACATCTAACAGCACGGCAAAAGGGTGTGCCGCTTTACCAAAGGCTTTTTTTAGTCCTGAACCGAATTTGTGATGTGGCTTTTTACCGTCATCTTTTTTATCCGTTTTTTTATCTTCCTTTTTATGTTTTGACATGGCTAACGTATTAGAGATTTTGAAAAAAAGCCCCTGCCCGTTTTGTACAGGGGCTTTTGATTTGCTTGCTGATTAGCGTGAGATAATTCCTAAATCCAATACAAGGGTTGTATAGAAGCTCGAACCCACAGGCGTTGAGTTTAACGTTGGCGCAACTATCATAGGCACTAAAACTTTTTCAGGTTTGATATGAATAGTTAGCTTACGGAAAATGCGTATAGTATTATCCGATAGAATATCTGTTTTATACTCTTGTGGGTTAATGCTATCATAGTTTACGTTTGTAAATGGCGAACCTGTGAACACGTTTAGAGCTTGGTCGAACTGTGTGGTTTTTGTTCCGTCCGAAATCATCATCTTAGGATCAATGATGTCAAACTTCATGTGTTCCATTGCACGTAATAAGTTTGGATATGGGTTTCCGTTTGCCATTGAGATGGCAATTGTTTCTTCGGTTGCATCCGAAGTCCCGTTTAAGTTTTGGAACGTAAATATTTTAGAACGACCATCCGCAGAATTTGTAACTGATTTTACGCCTACGCTTCCGTCTTGTGGTAAGTATGCCGATAATACACGGGTATATGCACTCGCATCCTCTAATACACCAAAAGAAGGTGCAGGTAATGAAATAGGTTGATTGTTGGCGTTCACTAAAAACGCACTTCCTTTTGTTAAGGTGCGTGTGATTAATAAACTGATACTTGCACGACCAATGTATTTTTTTACGGCTGCTTGGTGCTTAATATCGTGTGCGTGTCCGCCGACAAGACTTTCTAAATCTTCGGCACTTTCTAATGCGTGTAATTCGGGAGTAGTTAAACTTTGAATTACTTTGTTTGCTTCGGGGCTTCCCTCTGGCATACTTCTAAGAAGTGCAACGGCATTTTGTATGTTATCCATTTCTTTATTTTTTTAAAAAGGTTTTTACTTTGTTTAGTTTGTGTTTGGGTTAAGACATAGCTTCTTCTAACATTCCCAATTGTTTGTGGAACAAGGCGAAGAACAATCCAGTAAGTATTCCACCTACTACAATTGCGGCTACCGAACTCAACCAACTTTTCATTTTGCCGTCTTTGGCATCAAGGCTTGTTGTTATCATTTTTTTTAGTTTTTAATTATTTATTGATTTGTGAGTACAAAGCTCCGCCAAGCCCAGTGGGGGCTCAGACTGAAAGGGCATTACGTTTGATGAAGTGTTGTTATGTGATTTAAAATGCAATCAAGTAGTGTGAACTACACGCAGGTCTGCGGCATTTTTTTAGCGATTGTAAATTATTACACTGTGTTTACAGGTAATATTTAACCCGTTTGATTTGTTATATTTGCTATGTAATATGAAATTGATAAGTAAGATTTTGTTAAGTGAATACGGGTTTATAGAAACCGTTAACAAGGAAAAAATAAAAGGAATTGCTATGACAAAAAATAATTTTACCGTCATATTAAATGATGACGGCAGATGTTATTTTATAAGCGTAGGAATAGCTTACCCGTTAAAGGAATTAGCAGCTTTAAAGAAGTTGTATAAGGAAGTTAGAAGCGAAGAGCTTACAGAAATATAATTTTTTCGCTTTAATTCACTCGGAAATTTCCGGCATATCTAAATGCTCTATTACTATTCTTACTTGTTTTGGATAATACGTTTTGCCTTTTATAACTCCTATCTTTTCTCTAAACAGTCTTATCCAAGAAAAATAAACAGATTCTGAAACATTATATAAAGCGCATATTTCTTTAATGGTTTGTGCCTTATATATTTCGGGCGTTTCTAAAAACTCAAAAATTATTCTTACTTGACGTGGCGTATATATTTTGCCTTTAACCTTACCGACTTTTTTATCAAACAAAGTCAGCCACGAATTAAATACACGCCTTGAAACATTGTATAACGTATATAACTCTTTTAATGAGTATGCTTTTACAAGTGGTTTTTCCATGATTATTTTTTATAAAATTTATGCTGCAATCACTCTATGATAATGCCAATACTTTTTGCTTCTTGCATCGGCGTATATTTTTTTATCCCTGTCGAAATACGTGCCTTTTGTTTTCTCCAGTACATCTAAATACATTTCCAAAATATCCCGTCTGCCTTTATAGAATTTTTTTACTTCTTCTACATCGTCTTGTGTTTGGAAGATTACCCAAAAATCAATATTGGAACGTATTGCTTTTGGAATTGATAAAATAGAATGAAAGACAAACACTACAATATTTTTTGTATGAAACGTGCGCACAATCTGATTCATTACTCGCTCATCTTGTTCGCCACGCATACGCAAATACGTATCTGCTTCTTCAAATATGATATTGCAATATGCACATGGATGCGCAGCTTCTCTTTGTATAACACTTAAAAAATTCTCTTTGGTGTTTGCTTCTGTAAAAGCATTTACATAGTCGTTGTATTCATTATTTACGTTATAGATATAGTTTGCCCTAAATCCCCAGGGCGCTAAAATTTTTCTTTCTATAAAGTTTGATTTGCCTGCACCTTTACGTGCAATCAGCACAAATACTTTTCCGTTCATTTTATTTAATTATTTTCTTCGTCGTCGGGAATAGCATCTAATTCAAACATTGCCTTACGTACATACGTGTAACCAAAAAGAGTAATGCCTAATATCATAGGGTGTATTTTTCCAAAGATGTAAGGGGCTGCTTCGTCGGCTATATCTTCAAAGTCCTCTTGTTCGTCAGGCTCTAATTTTAAATTAGCAACTTTTAATTTTTTCGCTTTTGAAACGCCAAAAAGGACAAGTACACTTTTTAATAGTGCAGGAAAAATAAAATTGAAAATCTTTAATAAGAATAAACCATTAAATAGATGTGTATTGTATTTTGGTTTAAATACTTTCGGTTCTTCTTCTGCTTCCTGTTTACGTTCTTCGGGTTCGGGCGGCGGCGGCGGCGGTGTTTGCTCTTGTATTACTTCTTCGTACTCGCTTTCACTTGTAAACTCATCCAGTTTTTTAAAGTGTATATCTTCCTCGATCACGGCATCCTCAACATTGTTGTTGTTTTTATTATAAGGCCCGCGTTTTGTGCCGGGATTTACACCACGCTTTTTTTGTGGTGCAGCAACTAACATTAGTTTTGTGTTGCTTTCCGTAGAATTATTTTGTGCGTTTTCATCCATGACTTACAAATCGCTTCTGAAATTCATTCGTTTACGTTTTCCGTCTTTGTCAATGTATTTGATACACGTATTAACATACTGTTGGATTGGTTTATTTTGTTCGTCTTTTTTTGCAAACTGAAATTTCAAATCTGCTTCGTGCAATTCTTTAAAATTTTCTATTTGGCTTACAAACATTCCGATAAAAATATCTTCGTAGTTTTTGTTTTGAGATAAAGCCAAAACATTTGGTGCATCCCGTTCTAATTTTTCTTCTGTATCTCGGTCAATACCATAGCCTGTTGAAGTTATCTTGTCTTTTATTTTATCAGCAACAACATGAGCCGTTAATATTTCTTTAAATTTTAAAGACGCTTTTAATTCAGTTTTTAAAACGGTATTGATTAAATATTTTAATGCTAACCTGTTGTTCTCAATTGCTTCCTCTTGCTCTGTCATTTGATTAATTTTAATTACGGGTTTTATATTGCTTAATAAGTGCTTCTAAACATTCTATAAATTGCTGGTCGCTTACTTCATTATCTACGCATACAACAACTTGGTTGTCTTTTACAAATAATGCTCCCATAGGTTTTAAATTGTATTTAAAAGCCATTTGTTTGGCTGCTTGAAAAAAACGGGTTAACCGTTCAATGTTTATTATGATATTCATTTTACTTTTTATTAAAAAATCTCATTCGGATTAATTGAATTAGAATTGAAAAAAAGGCTTCAACTTTTTCTCTGAAGGATTTAGTTTTTAAATATTCGATTAGTTCATCTTCGTTATAAAAAACATTGTTTAAATACTCTAAACGGTAGCCTGATGAAATTTTAGTTTCAAATTCGTTGAGTTCTTTAATGGTAATTTCAAATCTTTCTAAGTAAAAATGTAAACGGTTCTTTGCTGCGTTCATTTCGCCGTCTATACCCTGTAACGCTAAGGCTTTTATTTTTAAACCTGTTTTTAAAACGGCTTCTTTGTCTTTGGTAATCATTTAAAATTTAAAAGATTTATTTTTTTACAAAGTTCTGTTGTAAAAAAATCGTGAACAATAGACAACGTGCTATGTTGGGACAACTTGTCCCACCCTTGAAATGATTTAAAAGTTTTAAAATGAAATTTTTAAAACAGGAATTGTTTTAAAAGTGATGTGTTATTTTTTATGCAGAAATATTTTTGAAGAATTTTAATAATAGCCTGATTAAATATTTTAAAACGGTTTTAAAATTTAAAAGATGTGTTTTAAAACGATTTAATTTTAAAAGAAATTGTGTTTTAAAATTTTAAAGCCATAGAATTTAAAACATTTTGTTTTAAAAATGCTGTAACCCTTGTCAATGCTGTATAATTTTAAAAGAAAATTTAAAAGAATTTTAAAATAGGATTTAAAATTTAAAAAAAAGGCTTTTAAATTGGATTTAAATTGACTGAATTTTAAAAGAAAAGGCATTTAAAATTTAAAACTTTGCTTTTAAATTTTTAAAAACCAGTTTTAAATTTAAAAGGTTACGATTTTAAAACTTACTGATTAACAACTTAAAATATTTTTAAAAACGGCTATTATACCTATGTAATTTGCTTCCCTACATTCCCTACATCCCTACAAACGGTTATGAATAATTGAATTTTAATAAGTTAAGTGTTGGGAATGAATTTTTAAAAATGATTTTGTAGGGAACGATTTTTAACCATCGAAAAGCCTCCCTACAAAAAGGGGGGGTATCCCTACACTTCCCTACAAAAAACAGCATAAATAAAACTCTTAAAATTGATAAGTGATTGATTTATATTATTATAATAATACGTTGTAGGGATGTAGGGAATGTAGGGAAGCAAAACATAGGTTTCTTATAGCTGAAAGAAATTTTTGTAAATAAAAAACCGCCTTTTTAGGGGCGGCTTGATTGAATAAAATTTTTAGATATTAAAACTTATCTAATCCGTAATAATTCGCAATTAATGTTCTAACCTTATTATAAATTTCTTCTGGCAGTTTGATTGCGCTATCCATATCCTTATTAAATCTTAACATGACGGGCGTTTTTGAGATACTTACGTACTGATAAAGTTTTATGTTTCTCTTTTCAAAAAACTCTTTATGTTCTGTTTCTATTAATTCTAAAGAACGTAATAAATCCTGCATCCAATTTTTTATTGTATTGTGCAATAACCCGTACCATAAATTTTTTCTCCACACTGCTTTTGGGCGTTTGCTTTTGAATCATGAATTGTAAAAACATATACCGGTGATCCTGCATCGGTGCATTTACATGAATAATCTTTCTTACAAGAAGGAAACACAAACAATGTAAAAATTGATAAGACAGTTAATTTAATTTTTATTTTCTTCATTTTGTTTTTATTAATTATTTTATAATTATTTCGTTTTTACCATCAATATCCATTAAGCATAAGCCACTTAGAATATCTAATCTTTGGGCAATAATTTTTTTACCATCAGGAGAAACAGACAATGCAGTATAATATCTACCACTGCAAGTAGTTTTCAATAAAGTAGTTTTCTTTGTTGTAATATCAGTATTAAATAGTCCTTCTCCGTTAGCCCAAATGATATTTTGTGAATTGGGCAACCAATCTATATCATTTATTATGTTATTTCCTTGTCCACTATTATCTGGAGGATTATTAGTAACCTTTGTCATTTGCTTTGTTGCTAAATCAATATACCCAACATCATACGTATAACAGTAACTTACTATTTTTGTATTATCCCAAGACCAAGCCCCAAAATGAGCTAAAAAAGGATAAAAAAGAGTATCAATAATATTGCCGTTGTTATCTGTAATAAAATTATAACAACTATAAGCTGTTTGTCCTGTTTGAAACCAATATTCTATTTGAGTACCGCTTTTATTCCATATAGATTCTAATCCCTCATGCGTTGTAAGTTGTTGCAAGCTGTCGCCGTTACTTTTTATTTTCCATATATGATTGTCAGCATGATTAAATACAATCCAATCTTTTATACTCCAATCTGGACGGCCCCAAACATCACTTATAATAAAAGTTTCATGTCCAGTAAGAAGGTTTCGTTTAACAAGGCGTGTTATCTGTTGACTTTGGATACCTTGCGTATATATAATTTCATTTGGGTTATTAGGATTAAAACGAGGATTATTATACAAAGTATCTCCCACACGGTAATGAGTTGTATCATTACATTGTTGTACGCTTGTTTGATTAGTTAAAGGCGGGTCTTTTTTACAAGTAAAAAAAAGCAAACATATTAATAGTATGGAATATTTTATTTTCACTATTTAATATCTTTTTTCTTTACGGTTAAAAAAGTATATCTAAGCCCAAGTGTTATTTGTTGTGCCCTGTATGTATCGCCAAATTGAGGATATTTGTATGTATTAATAAGTCCGCAGTAATAAGTTAAATCCATTGAAAATTTATTTGATAAAGGATAAAATAAATTTATTCTTGCTCCGAAGTCTGCTTGTTTTACGGGAACTTTAGATTTTTCTTGGTAAGTTGAAATTGCCCCATTATAGGTATCTTTTGCATTACTTTGCATGGTGCTATAAAGCAATAAAGATGTTTGCAGTCCCAAGTTTACATTAAGTTTCCCAAAATTATAGCCATAATAAATAGGAATGCTTAAGTAAGAAATATGTCGGGAAAAATCAACTGAAATGTTACCTGTACCGTTAAAATTAATTTCGGGTGTATTGGAATGCTCTTTTCCGTTTATTTGATTGAATAAAATCTCTGCTCCAAATAAGGATTTTTTACCAAAATATAAATTGTAAAATATACCACCTTGAAAAGATGGCATAAAATAAAATGCTTGTGTTGTTGTTGTTTGTGGATTACCCGTTTGAAAAACCTTTGTTGAAAGATAACTTGAACCAACATCTATTTTTATCCCAAAATTTTGTTGAGCGTAAACAGAAAAATTAATGACTAATAGAAATACCGTTTTATAAAATCTCATCTTACTACATAATTAAAATCGGGCATTCAAAATTGAATGCCCGATTGATATAAATTATTTTACTACAACTATTTTTTTACTACAAGTTTTTTCTTCACTTACCATTCTTACATAATAAACCCCATCAGATAAATCAGCTAAAGAAACCTGATATTTGTTTTTACCGTTTGCTGCATTTTCTTTTGCTATGGTTTTAATTAACTTACCTTGCACATCATATAACTCTAAAGATATTTGTTGTGCTTTAGATAGAGTTACATATATATTAGAACTATTTTGTGCAGGATTTGGATAAATGCTAAGTGATAAATCATCAACGTTGTTTATTTTGTTTATTCCTGTTGGTGAATTATATGTAACAATAGACAGTGCAGCTTTCACCCCTAATATATTACAAGGCATCCACGGATCTATATGGTTGCCGTTTGAATCTTTATAAAAATCATAAATATATGTTTCTAAAACTGCCTGTGTTGATGAGGCAGAAACTATATGACACCAATTATCTATACCAAGTGGAGTATCATGAGCCCAACCAGTTGTAGAACTATATCGTGGATAAGCATCAACAATTACATCATTTGGGTCGCTAAGATGGTAATTAAGTGTAACAGTAACCTTATAGCGATTTGCAGTATAATTGCCTGGTACTAAGCCATTAAATGCCTCTGTTAAATTTACAGAAACTCCAGCATCAGTTAATACAAATGTATTTGGCGGAGATGTAGCATTTTGCCCCACCCCAAAACGTTGAATTTTATACGAACCATTAAGATAATTTATAGCAGACAAAGCATTTGTCATGCCCCACCCTGTATATCCGTCAAAGCCTACGGAAGATGGCGCAGTGCTATTATCATCAGCAGTTTTTTGTAATATATATTCTACATCTTCTACTGAAAAATTATTTGGAGACGGGGTTGGTTGGTCATAATGACTTAATATTAATGCCGCTACTCCTGCTATATGCGGTGCAGAAGCAGATGTTCCGTTCATTGCACCATAAGAATTACCCGGCATTGTTGTATAAACTTGGTCTAAATTGCCTGGGGCAACTACATCTACATTATAGCCAGTCATAGACTGATAATCATCACAGTCTGTTGTTCCTTGTCCGTTAGTTGTTGTTTTCCAATTCCCATCGTTACCAGTAGCACCAATATTTAGTACTTGTTCATCCTGATAACAAGCAGGAAATGTATGATAACCAAGGGTAGCAACTCCGGGATTATTACCATAGCAAGACGAAGGATAAGGAAAAAAATTCCCTCTTGAAGCAACTAAGACACAACCACTTTGTGCTACAAAACGCACAGCACTTTCAAGAGTATTATCACTAACGTTCCATACAGCCCAAGAGTGATTCATTATATGAAGACCATATCCCCCAACACTTGTATTTTGAGCGCCTTTAATAATTGCCCCCCAAATATCACTCATAGCAATATAACCTTGAGAACCCGTGGTTATTTTCATATCGTAAAGAGAACAGCCAGGGTTTGGAGGCGAAGCCAAAGCATCTCCACCAGCAATTCCAGCAACACCTATACCATTATTTCTCCGAGCACCAATAATTCCTGCAATTGCTGTACCGTGATACCATGATGAATTATTTGTACCAGAAGTAATTGCTGTGCTTGCCGTAAAATCATAACCGCCTGCTACTTTACTGCCGTTTAAATCAAGGTGAGTTCCATCAATCCCTGAATCATAGATTCCAACTTTTACAAATGGTTTCCCTGTTTCAGTATCCCAAGCATAATCAACTGAAATGTTGTTATCCGTATTATTTGTAAATTGTAAACTTTTTTGTTGTGGATAGTCAGGGTCATTAGCTCCACTTGACATTGTACCTACATAATTAGGATGTGCATAATTTATGCCAACAGATGTACAAAAAGTTCTACTTGTTCTAAATATCTGTGTTTCTTTAGGTATTGTTATAATAAATACTTCGTATAATGCAGGCAACTTTACATATTGACTATCAATACTTAAAGATAAACTATCGGCTGAAATTAAATTTGGAAAAGCTTTCTTAACTACTAAATTACTTGCATATGCTGTATCATTATTAAATAATATTGCTGCCATAGATTGAGTAACCGTTGCGTCGAAAAATTGTGATGCCGTTCCACCTAATAAACTTGTATTATCTACATTAGTCAAATTCAAATGAGCTTTTTGTACACTTATTACAACTTGTTCTTTCATGTGGTCGGCATAGCCGTTAAAAAAAACTATACCGTTAGAAACTGTTTGAACAGGGGGTGTAAGACTTTCTACTTTTAAATTAAAGTTGGCTGATGACGAACACATGGTACAATTAGTATGTTCTCTAAATGTCATTATATAGTAGGGTACGCCAACTAAAGCCTCATGCAATCGAATAGTTAACGTAGTATCGGTTCTCGAAGAATCATGCCCAACATTCATATATTGATAACACAATCCTTCTAATAGAACTATATCATGAATATGATTTGAACCCATACTTGTATTAGTAAGGGTAATTTTTACTTCGGGTGTTGTTGGGGTGAACGTGTACCATTTATGTCCCGTGCTTTGTGTTTGTCCTGTTAAAGTAGATGTTGCACCGCTTGGCATTACGTATGCTGCGAAGCAAGTATCACCAGTAGGAGTATTGTTAATCAACGGATTAGAATTGCCTAATGTTATAGCTCCATATTGAGTAATAACAGATGCCGTACTTGCTGTTCCTCCACTTGGAGAATAGGTTAAATTTGTTATCCCTAAGTCTTTCCATTTAGTACCGTTATAACCAATAACCCTTGGTGCAGGTAATAAATTTGATACACAAGATGTAAGGTCATAACCTAATGTAGGTTGTATGTTTGAGGTTCCATTTTTACGTTTTAAAATGAAATATTCGCAGGTACTTATATAATTAAATGTTGTATCTGTATATACACCGTAAATTGTAGTCGGATTTGTATCAAAATATTCTGCCTGAAAAGCATCCGTACTATTTGTTGGTGCAGTAATAGCAATAGTTTGTGCATTGCTATTTTTACCTAACGGGAAAGTAAAAGCCGTATTGCCTATTTTCTTTGCGGGTCCACTTACAAAAGAAGTATCATTATTAACACCATTTACAGCGGAGCCTGCATTAAAAGTTAACAGGTTAACAGTATCGGAAGCTATTAAACCATTTACTAAGGTTAACGTTCCTGTAATAACAGCAGGAGAATTTAATGTAACAGTTGCAGGGAAACTTGATTTATGTACGGTTAAATATTGAAAACTTAAACCGCTTCCTGTCATGGTTTGCGTATTACTGCCAGATAGTAAAATATAAGCACTACCTGTTGTACTGATTGTACCATTAATAGTAACATTGCCTTGTAATTCAAACCCCGTACCTTGATTACGTATAGTTGAACCTGATACAAGTGTTGTGTTTCCAATCACTTTTGCAGGGGAGGCGTTTGTATTGCTGTTTAAGAAACTAACATTGCTTCCAATATATAAGTTACCTTTAATAGTTGGAAAATCTGCCGAACCCGTAAATGATGAACTACTTGGAGTTGTCCATAAAGTACCTGTTGTATTAAGAATAAATAAATTTCCGTAATGAACATTACTTGTAGAAGATAGGCTTGGGTCATCCGTGCTATTTTTTATAATATACCAATTAGAAGTAGCGGGAATGTTATTAATATTATTGTAGTGGTTCTGCCAGTTGTTGCTGCTTGTATTTCTATTTCTTATTAAAGAAGCTGTTGAGCCAAGCTGCCATGTCGCAGTAGTAGCCCATACCGTATTATTTGGGCCTGCGTCGTAATATTTTCCTAACACGTTAAGATCTATTCCTGTTCCATCCATGATATAAATGGTACTGCCTGTGATATTAGCGTACGTAAGAATACCGCTTGTAGATACGGTTACTTGGTCGATACTATCAGTTGCAGTTATGCTAACGCTATCTTTTACTAAAATTGAATTGGCATGATAACTCGGTATAACGGATGCGTTAACCCAAGTTGCACTATCAGGGCTTGCCTCCCAAGTTGATAATACATTCCAATTACCGTTTTGTTTTGAACGGAAATAACCGCTTACTTGTGAGGTACCTGAAACTGTTATATTATCTAAAGCTGCACCGGATGAATTACCCGATTGTGTGCCACGCCAACAAGCCCAGCGAAGTTGAACTACGCTTTGGTTTTCGGCAGCCGTAGGTAGGGTTACAGAAAAATTATCTAACTGCCCGTTGGTTCTGTCGGAACTGTTGTGTGAATATACACCTCCTGAAACATCTGTCCAACTTCCCGAAGTGCCTACCCTGTATTGTAATACAAAACCAATGGTACGTGCTGTAACACTAATCATTTCTATACCATATTTTACAGAAACATTTGTTAAACCTGTGGTTGTAATAGCTAATACAGGTTGGTTTGTTCCGTTAGTAGTATTACTGCTTGTTTGAAAATATAGCCTCGCATTTGTACCCGTAACATAACCGTAAGCATCTCCAGTTGTTTGGGTTGCGGTTGCGGCAGTAATAGTTGCATTACCATTTGGTATGCTGCTTTCTGCATCTGATTGAGAACTTGCAGGGCTATTGGTTATTGTCCATACAGCCATCCCTGTTGGCGCGACCGTAAATGACGATGTGCCAAAATTTTGCGAATAAGGCAGCGTATGTGCCGTAGGGTTTGTTTGGCTTATACCAATTTGATACGAGCCAAAAGCGAAAAGCAATGCAGTCGCTTTAAGTAGTTGTTTTCTCATAGTTTTTCTTTTAGGGTGTTTATGATTAAATTAAATATACCGTAAGGCTCATTACAGTTTTAATTATCTAACCCCTTAAAGTTTCTACAACAAACTTCAAAAAATTAGGGCGTGAACCCTTGCTTATTTCTCTTTTCACTGGAGGCACTGCGAAGAGCCCTAAGTTAGAATTGAAAAACAGCTTAGAGAACACGCCTTTGCAGGCGCGTTACTCCGTCTATTTCTCTCTAACTTTCTAATTCGCAGTTTTCCAGTAAAAGAAACATTCGGCAACGCCTAATATTTTATTTCATAACAAGATTATGACATTTCTATTAACTAAACAAGAAAAAAATAAAATTTAATTTCTCCGTAACGTAGGAGTAGTAAGGGTTATGTAAGATTTTATCGTTTTTTGTAAAATCCGAAAATTCATATTTAAGAAATAGTTTAACTTTACATTTGTAAAATATTATTGCGTTTGCAATTTCTTTGTATCTGAAAAGTCGAAGTTTCAAATACCTACAAAGGAAGTACAGCAACGCCCCGAAGGTGTGGGCGGTTGTTTATCTTGTAGGTATGGGCTTCGACTCCCACAGATACGGGTAGGCAACTTAGCCCACGCTGTTTTTTTAATCTGTTGCAAAGGGCTATTGCAACATTTTAAAAAAATGATAGAAGCCGAATTTACATTTGTGGATTTAAAAAATGAAGAAAAATTAATACGTTTTTCGCATCCTATCCAAGACCTTAAAAAAGTTTGTATGTATGTACATATTTACTTTAACGGTAATTTAATTGAAAACAAATTATTCTTTTTAGAACAACAAGAAATAATAAACAATTGCATTGATATACCTATACCGAAAAAAATACGTTCTGCTAAAATAGAAGTTAAAACACCGAATGAAAGAAACAAAATTGAATTATTACAAGTAGAAATTATCTATCAATCTGTTTTACAGGAATAATTTATATATTTCTAAAAAGCTAAATCCTTTTTTACTTTTTCTTCAGTTTCTAATTCGTTTTCAAAGCCCGTAGTATCATTATGTAAATTTATACCTACCAACTTATAATTAAAGATATAGGCACTTGTTATACCCACATTTTTAAATCTTACACTATTACTATATTCAACAAACGCCGGGCTATTTTTTAAATAATTGGTTATCGTTAATTTATCCATGCCATTACGCCCGTACATCTTTCTGTATTTTTCAGAATAAGCACTATAAACCCGATTAAAACGTATGGCAACCGTATCTTGTATAAATTTAAAATCCCCTTTTTCGGCAGATATAAGACCCTCATCAAATAAGGTTTCCACCACTTCCCAAAACACGCTTATTTCTTGGTTATCATTAAGGAGGGTTTTATGTTGCATTAAAGTATCCGTAAAGGCTTTTGAAATATTTTTTACGTTACAAGGGAAATGTATAACGTTTTCTTTTATTAGTATAAATACGGGCGCCATTAACATAGCAGCGTTTTTTAAAAGTCGGTCGGGTACATCTTGGTATTTAAAATCTTCCACTAATTTTTTAAATTGGATTTGGTACTCGCTTGTATATTTTTTAGCTATAAGATCACGGAAGTTTAATAAGTCATTTGTAATGCTTGTTAATCCTGTTTTCTCAAAATCTTTAATTTCTGCATAGTGTTTTTTATCTGTATCATTAAAAGTATTTTGCTTAAACATTAAAAGTATAACACGGGTAAATAATGCGGGTTCTATTGTCGGCATATCTTGCCCGCTAATTATTGCGCTGCTCAAAACGGGGTTATTGTGCGTTCTATTGTCTTGAGTAGTTTGCGCCCTTTCATATCCTATGCCGTCATACAAATTTTTTAGTAAGCCTATGAGAAAGGGGTTTATAGTATTTTTATATTCGTCAAACCATATAATTGCATTGCGGAACTGCGAAAACTTCCGATATATCCCTTTACGTGTGGAACTCTCATTTTCTAAGGATATAGCATTTTGAGGCTGCCCAAACATATACATGAGGGACTTTGCCATTGTTGATTTACCGCTACCTTTTTGCCCGAATAAGTTAAGTATCGGAAATTCGTTAAACTCATCAAAGATAATATCCCTGAAAAGCGAAGCGATATAAAAACAAATACCCACTATGCCGTTATCTTTATAGGCTTTATAAAAATAGTACGCCCAGGCATCAAAAGTTACCTCATTTTCAATGTGCTTAAAATTTCGTTCGTTCTTAAAAATTTCGTCGGCATCCGTAAACAGATTTGAATAAGCAGGTAAATAAAAACGTTCTTGATTGAATTGTACTATGCCATACTCGTCGACAGGAAAGTATTTGCCGTTTGCAGTTAGTCCGTTGCTCCAAGCCCAAAAACCCTGATTTTTATGCCAACCTAACGAAGTTAATTCGCTTGCGTTCTTTTCTTCTTTAAATAAAATCTCTTGTAAATTAAGCAATTCCCACATTTCGCCTTTAAATATAAATGAGCCGTCAGCAATTAATTTTTTACGGAAAGAAGATACAGAAACAAAATCATCCATCGTTAATTCTTTAACGCAGCTTTGCCCCAATACGTTTTTAAAATTAACGATACGTTTCGGATTGGTCGAGCTTCGCAATAGAAATAAAACATTCATGGTAAAGTTTGAGAAACTTTTTACATTTCCACGTTGGTCGTAACCGTAATAACAGCCATCAGCTACCCAAACATTTTCCCTGTTTGCTTTTTTTACTTCTTCTATTGTACCCTCGGATTGATTGATAGTAAAAAGCTGGTGGTTAAAACGAAATTCTTTACGGTCTTTTAAGGCTGTCTTATGGTATTTATAAAATTCTTCAGCATCATTAAGTAAAAATATTTCCTTAATAAAAAACTCTTTTATGTACTCAATTTTTTTGATGCAGAAATAAGAAGTAAATTTATTTTCCTGTACTCCATTATAAAAATCAAGTAAAACACGTTGGTTATAATCTTCATGTTTTTTAATTAGGTCGTCAAGCCCTAACTTTTCGTTGCCTTCTTCTAAGTGTGGGTTTATATATCCGTAGTAAAATTTTACTCCTTCCTGAAAAATTAATTCGGCAAATCGTTTTGTGGCCAAGTAAAAACCAAATACCCTATCTGTTGCCGGCAAATTAGGATTAACGGTAATATCTAAAGCATCACTATCATGTAAAAGAACAACGTTTTTTACTTTACATTTTTTTAGAAACTCTTTTAACGACGGCATTAACTCATCTTGCTTGCCTTCCTCTACATTTTCCTTATTACAAAAGTTCCATATACCCGATATACCTACACAATCAAAGCCGTTTTTACAAGCTACAAACGCTTTCTTTTCGCCCTCTGTTACTATCAGGGTTTCTATTTCAATACCAGCCTTATAAGCCCTTACCATTTGAGGCGGAAAATAAATACAGTTATTGCCCTCTGTCAGATACTTTACAAGTTTATTTTCTTTGTTATAATATGGTTTTGATAAACGTAAACGGTGGTTTTCAAATACCTTTCCTTTCTTACTGGATTGCTCTAAAAATCCATCAAGGGACGGATAATAAATACGCATATTGCCTTTAGCATCCCCGTGAAATAACTGGCTTATACTTTTTGAATTATTGGAACGTTCTTTATGCTCAAATAGAATGTCATTATAACTCAACCCGTACTCAAAAAGGAATTGATCCCGTAATATATTTTGAATGCGTTTATTTCTTGCAGTTACTTGCATGACTTAAAAGTTAACCGTTTCTATTTCATTCTTACAAAAAGAAATTATTTGATTGTAGATTTCCACGCAGCTCTCATAATTACTATCTGTAACATTTGGTAGTAACTGTTTCAAAATTTCTTGTCCCTTTATTACACGGTCGCAAACGTTTATTAAATCACAATTACAAAAGTCCTCATAGCTAAACCATACATTTTGATTTTCATTTGTTTTATGTATGTCAGGTTGTACGATTAAAAGCCAATTTTCAATAAAGAATAACAACCAAGTTTTTTTACTTGCTTTTATATATAAGTCTGCCGCCCCCAATTGTTTAAATTGTTTAACGTCAGTTATCCATTTATTGTTAATCAGGTATTTTATAACCATGAAAAACCCACACTCATCATTGCGATAAGCAAATTCAATCAAACTAAATGCTTCCATTTTATGCCCTAAACGGGTTCTTGTGCTTTTATTAAATCAGGTTCTTGTACTTTTATTAAATCGGGTATGAGTATTTGTTGTATTGGGTGTGTGGTTTCTAATAAGGGGTGGTTTAGTAAACCAACATTAGCAAAAAAAATAATTTCAGCTTTTGATAATCTTACATCTCCACGTATTTTTCTATGGAACGTTCTTTTACAACCAAAAAGTGAAATGTATTTGCGGCGTACTGTGTGTTTTTGTGCGTCTGTTAACGCATTATATAATTCTAACATAAATCAATTACTAAATGTTTTATAATATTTTGAATTTAACCTATTATAAAAGCTGCCAAATATTAAAGCCTTTTATCTTTCCCTTGCACATACCATATTATCCTATAAAAGGCTCTTTTATGGTGTACTCGGTCGGTAAAATTCAAGATTGATTTGTTGACTTATAGAATTGATTGTGTAACTTTTGCTTTCTCTCTTTTTGCAGGCTTTAAAAGCCCTTTCGTTTTGGGTTTTTTCAGTACACATAATTTAGGTTCTTTTTATATTTTTTTCTTTGTCATTACTGGATACAACTAACGAGCCATTCTGTTAAAATTGTGCTAAATCATTGTTAATTTTTGCTAATATATTAACAGTATAATTACGTTTTAATTTATTTTTTAAGTGGTCGGTTTTTTTAAATAACTGGTCGTTTTTAACAAAAAAGTGGTAAAAATTTCATTAAAAATTTAACCGATTTTTTTAGATACATCGGTAAAATTTCTCTTTAAAACACTACCTAAAACTTCATCATATTTATACAAAATCCTGTTTCCTATTCTATATGAAATTAATTTACCTTCTATGGTTAATTCATTTAAAGTAGGCAAAGAAAGATGTAAAAGGGCGGCAGTTTCTTTGCGGCTTATAAACCGTTCTTCTTTGCTTGGCAAAGAATTTTCTTTTTTTGTTTGTTCTTTTGGTTCGTAGTTAGCTTTAACAGTATCGGCAATAATTTCTTTAAATTGCTCTACTGTTATGCCATTTAAAAGGATTTGTTCCATCTTTATTTGTTTTGGTTAATTTTTATAATGCAAAGTTGTTGCAAATAAAAACCCTGTACAATAAAGAGGCTTTGAGGTTGGGACAAGTTGTCCCAACTATAATATAAGAATTTTAAATAGTGCCTTTCTAATTGAAAAATGAATGATTAATTAACTTGTTGGCGTTATCTTCCTGACTGATTTTAATATACTTTAAAAATGATTTTTCGGTCTTATGTCCTGTTATCTTCATTATAGAAATAGTCGGTATATCATTAAGATAAGCATTCGTTGCAAATGAACGCCTTGCAGTATGCACACTTACTAAATCATATTTTTTATAAGAAATAGTTTCTACTTTGTTTCCTTTCGTGGCTGTGATTAAAACATTGTCTTTAATTCCTGATTGCTCGGCAATAACTTTTAAATTTTCGTTCATACCTTGGTTAGTTATTTCATATTGAGGTATGCCGCCATGTTTTTTAATGATTGATTTTATATAGTTGTGCAGGGGTATTATTACTAATTCGCCTGTTTTTTCTGTTTTAATGCGAAGCCTTGTCCCTTTATCAATCAGATTATCATTATTAATAGTAAGCAAATCAGAAAAGCGAAGCCCAGTATAACAACCGATAATAAACAAATCTCTTACTATATCTAATTGCTTTTTCTTTGAAAAATCCTTTTCATATATTTTAGTTAGTTCCGCTTCGGTTAAATAAATATTTTCAGCTTCTTCACCTACTTTTTTAAACCGCCTGCTTTTATATTCGGTATTCGTGGTAAGTTTTTTATCTACCGCCTCATTCATAAATACCTTAATGTTTTTAATATAGCTGCCAATGGTATTTGGCGAATATTTTTTTTCAAGGCAATACTTCATAAAATCCTCGTAAAACTGCAAATCAATATTATCAAAGGTCAATTGCCTTTTATATTTCGTTTTAAAGTTCGTGAGCTGGGTTAAAGTGTTCTTGTATGAAAGAATAGTATTAGGTCGTTTAATCGAGCTTTTAATACTAAAATCAATGAATTTTAAAAGGTCGTTCTGTTTTTCCAGTTCGCCGACCAATAACCTTTTATCAAACTCAACCCGCAATTTATCGGTAGTAGGTACAATTCCATCAGTCAGTAATTTTCGGTAAGCATCATATATCCTATCTTCTGTCTTTTGTAACAGGGCGTTAAATTCTTGGTGCTGTGGAAATTGTTTTGTTTCTCTTACCCGCTGAATTTCTGGGTTCCAAAACTTAGGCAAAACCTTTTGCCCTGTGGAGTATTTTAATTTCTGTCTGTTATACCTAAACAGTAAGTAAATTAAAGTTTTATCTTTGCTTTTGGGTTCTTTTAAAACAAATGTTGCGCTTGCCATGTTTTGCTGAATTGAATACTCTGCAAACATACTAAATATTTTAAATATTGGGGGACATTATGGGGGACACTTTTTATAGATTAAACCGAAAAAAAGGGAATAAAGGTTTACTCTTTAAAGTGTTCAAAAACCTTGAAAACACCAGTATTTACAAGTAAACTAAGCAAAAGTAAGCAAAACTAAAAAAAGAGGATTCAATTCGCGTTAGGGATTGAAGCAAAAATCCTTTTTATGTAATCATAAAAAGATTGCTGCAAAAAGCCCGGCGGCGTATTCGCCGGAACGCCCAACTATTTCTTCTTTTTAGGTGCGGTTTTCTTTTTAGAAACTTTTTTAGCAGATGTTTTTTTCTTTGCAGATTTTTCTTTTTGAGCGGCTTCTTTTTCTTGTTTCTTTTTAAGCTTTACGTTAAAACGCATGCTATCCCAGTAATCTTTAGTATAATCGGTAAAGATCTCTTCACCGGCTTTTATATCGCGTGTAGCAACCACAAAACATTTCTCGCCAAAAATTTCGTATTGAGAATTATTTCTCAATCCCTTAACACGCGTAAAACCGTTGGCATCATTGGCATAACGTGCTTTAAATTGCGGTGTATGAAAAGCATCCACGCATTTATTTTTATTGAAGAAAAATAAATATCCGTCCTCATCACGTTTCACGCGTTTTTCATATTCTTTCCATCCAATTTCTTCGCCACGGTATTGAATAATTTTATCAGCTTTTTTTAATGCTTTTGTAGTGTACAAGCCTTTGCCTGAACCGGGTATCTGTGATTTTTTTACAATTAACGCCATAGGTTTGCAAAAGTAAGAGGTTATTGCTTACATTTGCCGCCGTGTTTGGTTTTTTACTGTTATTTATCAACAGAAAAAATTAAAAGGGAATGCCGTGAAAATCGGCAACAGTGCCCGCTGCTGTAATCTCGTTTGTTGAAAGACAAATAAACAAAACTACTGCCACTAATGCTTGCATTGGGAAGGAAGTTGAAGAGAAAAGTCAGAAGACCTGCCATGCACAATAACGTAAAAACCTTCGTGGACAAGGGTTTAAAACGAAATTATGCTTAAAGTTAAATATAGTTTAGTAGCGGCTTATATGCTGATTTGTTTTTTTTGCTTTCCGCAAAAGAACGATACTCTGCTGTTAAATGAAGTTAACGTAACCGACTACCGTGTTAAAAAATCAACCGAGAATTTTGTACAGGTAAAAATAGATTCTGCTTTACAAAGCGCATTTTTAACATCTAACCTAGCTCAATTACTCATACAGCAAAATGCAACATTAGTAAAAGCTTATGGCCCGGGCAACATTGCTTCCTTAGGCATCAGGGGAAGCACGGCCCAGCAAACAGCCGTTATCTGGAACGGGATGAACATCAATAACCCTATGCTGGGGCAGGCAGATATCTCTTTATTGCCTGTTGGCTTCTTCAAAAACATGAGCCTGCAAAAAGGCGCCCTTAGCGGCTATTGGGGAAGTGGGGCTATGGCAGGTGTTTTAAACTTACAAAGCGGCCCGCAACAAACAACAGGCCTAACCATACAGGCGTCATCATCCTATTCTTCTTTGCAAAACAGTGTACAGTGGGCTTCTGTAAATTATACATCCGAAAAATTTTCCTCATCAACCAAATTACTGGGAGATTTCTCACAGAACAAATACCAGTATTATAAAAACACCGATACTTCCCTGGTAAAACAAACACAACAGCATGCGCAAACTAACCAATTAGCCCTGCTGCAGGATTTTTTATACAATATAAAACCCAATCAGCAGCTTGGTTTACACCTTTGGTTACAGAATGTCGACAGGCAAATACCTTATACCACAAGCGCTTTACAACAGGATGCCAAACAAACCGATAAAACATTTCGTGCTATGCTCGATTGGAAAGCCAGTCAGAAAAAAATTACCTGTAACGCAAAACTTGGCTTCTTCAACGAAGCAGTTATTTACAACAACATTACGGATGCCATTAACAGCAATAACAATTTTAAAACAATTGCACTCGATGCCGACGCACAATACAAAACAGGCAAAGGCTTTTCAATAGATGTAGGCACAAGCAATATGCTCTCATTGGCCAGTTCGCCAAACTTTGTTTCGCAAAAACAATTACTTAAAAACGCCTTGTTTGAAAACATAAGCTGGGACAGTAAGCAAGATTTTTTTATTATAAATGTTTACAGCAGGCAGGAGCTATTCAACTCAAAAACATTTGTGCCCACTGCGGGCATAACAACAACCCTCAACATCTTTAAATGGCTTGCCTGGAAAGCCAACGCAGGAACTGTATACCGTTATCCAACCTTGAACGATCTTTACTGGAACCCGGGAGGCAATCCAAACTTAAAACCCGAACAAGGGCATAGTGAAGAAACATCCCTGCAGTTAAAACACCAGGTAAAAAACATCTCCTTAAATATAACAGCAACCATTTTTAGCCGAGATATACATAACTGGATCATGTGGATACCGGGAAAAGATGGCAACTGGAGCCCCGTAAATATTTTACATGTGTGGAGCAGGGGAGCAGAAACAAACACCGAAATATCCTATAAGCACAAAACATTTAAAACAAGCCTTAACATACTTACCAATTACATTCTTTCCACCTCATTGCCTGCCGATAATAATCAGCACCTGCAAATGCCTTATGTACCCATGTATTCAGGTTCCGCCATCCTCTCGGCAGAATATAAAAAGTTCATAATAAGAGCCGCCTATACCTACACAGGCTACCGCTATTTAAGCACGGATAATTATAGTTATTTAACGCCCTACTCGTTAGTAGACTTACGGGCCGCACGTACCTTTATCTGCAAAAGCTTTGCATTAAATATATTTGCCGAAATAAATAACCTCTTAAATAAAAACTATCAAAGCATTGCCCAATACGGTATGCCGTTAAGAAATTACCGAGCAGGCATCATCATTCAATATCATAAACCAAAAAACAAACAGACCTAAACAAAAAATAAATATGAAAAAACAACTATTAGCAATTGCACTATTTGCAGGCGTTTTAAGCACATCGGCACAGGTAACTACCGGAACCACCACGCAGATCAGCGATTTTGAAAGCGTGGCACTAACCAGCAATCATGGCACAGTATATAACGATTCCACCGGTGGTGGTGGCTTTACAAGCGGCAACGCATTCTTCCCTTCGCAGTGGGACAACACCTACGACTATTGGTTAGGCGGATGGGCTTGCAGCGCCCTATACGATAGCTCGACCGCAGGCTACACCAACAGCTATGGTTGCATAGCCTATAAAGGATATAACAACTCAAACAAATACGCCATTGGTACAACAGGAGGCAACCTTTCTATCCACATGACAGATAGCTTAATAGGTAAAACCGTTACCGGGATGTACATCTGTAATAGTACATACGCCTATAAAAGCATGAAATCAGGCGATAGCTTCGAGCCTAAATTTACGGCTGCCAATAAAGACTGGTTTAAGCTTACTATAAAAAAATATTTTCATGGCAACCTGGCCAACGATAGTTCAGAAGTCTACCTGGCCGATTTCAGATACACAGACACCACCCAAAATTATATCCTTAAAAACTGGATGTGGATCAATTTAACTTCATTAGGAAACGTAGATAGCCTTACATTCTCTATGCACTCATCACAAAACGGAGCTTATGGAATGAACACACCCGCCTTCTTCTGCATAGACAACCTTACACTAAATACTAACTACGATACCTTAGAAACCGGCATCAAAAACTACTTTACACAAAACAGCTTAAACCTGTATCCAAACCCGGCCGTTACAGAAACCGAAATTGTGTACAGTACAACCACTTCCGTTCCGGTAAGCATGAAGGTAATAGACCTTTTAGGCAACGAATTGATTGAGCAAAAAGCACAATCATACACCGGGATAAACAAATTTAAAATAGAAATTTCTACCCTGCCTGCAGGCGTTTACTATGTAACCCTTAACGCAGGCAATAACTTTATGACCAAAAAATTAATAAAACAATAATGCGTTTTTTAATCCTTGCCTGTTTTATATCTCATTTAGCCATCGCCCAGTTTGCTCCTCCACAGGGGCAGACTGGCAGTACGGCTATGTATAAAGACAGCTCAGCCTTTGTGGCATGGGCAACATCCTGCAAAATAACACGCGGCCTGCAGGATATCTCAAACACATCGTCGGGTTATGCAAGCGTGGGCGATAGCAGCAGCGCAGTAAATATTGCCGACGGAAACGTAGTAAGCCTCGGAGATGGTGGCTCGGCCATTTGCAAATTTCAAAACCAGGTATACAACGGCCCCGGGTTCGACTTCGCCGTATTTGAAAACTCCTTTGATGGCAACTATCTTGAATTTGCCTTTGTAGAAGTAAGCAGCGATGGAGAAAACTTTTACCGCTTTCCTGCAATCTCAAACACACAAGACTCCACCCAAACAGGCCCCTTTGCCTATAGCGATGCCACCAAAGTAAACCTGGCAGGCAAATACATAGCACAATACGGTACCCCCTTCGATCTCAGCGATATGCAAGGCATCGGCGGGTTAGACATCAACCACATCACACACATAAAAATAATTGATGTAGTAGGCAGCATCACCACACCCTATGCAACCTACGATAAAAACAACAACAAAGTAAACGACCCATGGCCAACACCCTATGCATCTTGTGGTTTCGACCTAGACGCAGTAGGAGTAATCAATCAACAAACCAATAACTCCATTAAAGAAATAAACAGCAATCAATCTGTATCCGTTTACCCAAACCCCGCCACAGAAACAATCAACATACAAATAGAAAAATTCAATAATACCGAAAATAACAACATAGAAATTGTAGACATGGCAGGCGTAACCGTCTACAAACAAATAATTACATCATCCAATTACAGGATAAACCTCGCAGAATTAAACAGCGGCATTTATCTCCTTCAAATAAAAAACAACAACAGTTGCATCACAAAAAAAATAAGCATCGTTAAGTAAATGAAACAGCCAAAAATATATACCCTTTTCATAACCCTAACACTCCTGTTTTTTTCCTGCCGTAAAGATACACCGCCCACACTTCCGCAAAGCACTGTAACAGGAGGCAAGCGCCTTATCATCTGTAACGAAGGCGGCTTTGGATACAACAACGCAGGCATATCTGTTTATGATCCCGTAAGCAACGCAACCACCATAAACGCCTACGCATCGGCAAACACAAACCCAAGCTTAGGAGACGTGCTGCAATCTCTTACCATTTATAACGATAAATACTATTTCGTAGTCAACAACTCAGGCAAAATAGTTGTATGCGATAAAAACTTTGTGCGGCTCACAACCATCTCCGGCTTTTTATCTCCCCGTTACATGCAGGTGGTTAGTGCAAATAAAGCCTATATAAGCAACTATTTATTACCCACAAATCCCAACCAAACAAACTACATCCAGGTATTAGATGTAGCAACCAACGTTATTACAAAAACCATACGCTTAGATGGCTGGCCCGAACAAATGGTGCTTTCGTACGGAAAAGTTTATATAACCAACCAAAATAAAAAATATGTGTATGTTATAGATTCTTCAACAGATCAGATGGATAGCATATATGTAGGATCCCCCAGTTTGGGCATAGTAAAAGATGCCAACGAAAAACTATGGATTAGCTGCGACGCCGATGCCTCTATAAACACTTCCGCTAGGTTGGTAGAGATAGATCCCTTAACCAACAAACTTCAGGACTCCGTATCCCTCAATACCACGCAAAACTCTATTAGCCGCCTAAGTATAAACGGCAATGGCACAAGCCTCTACTATTTAATGAATGATGCTTATAAAATGGATATTGCCACCCATGCCATAACCAATATCATACAACAAGGCACACATACCTTTTATGGACTCTGCATTGACCCCAACGATGAAACCATATACATCAGCGACGCCGGCAACTACAATTCAAACGGAAAATTACTACGCTACCGATCAAATTTCAGCGCCACTGGCACATATACCGTCGGGCTGATCCCAGGCTATATGCTTATGGATTAACTGATTTGACATTCTACAAGATTGTTATATTTGTCAAAATTTTCTAATCATGAGCAAGATAAAAATAGGCGTGCTTCGCGAACAAAAATCTCCACCTGATATGCGCGTTCCTTTAACGCCACTGATTTGTTCAGAGTTGACCAAGCAATATCCTAATCTTGAAATATATGTACAGCCCAGCCCTATACGCTGCTACAGCGATACTGAATATACTGCTTTTGGCGTAACCTTAAAAGAAGACTTGTCTGATTGTGATATTTTAATGGGTGTAAAAGAAGTACCTTATGATAAGCTTATTCCCAATAAAAAATATTTTTTCTTTTCGCATACCATCAAAAAACAGCCGCATAATACAAAACTCATGCATGCTTTAATCAGCAAGCAAATTGAGATGATAGATTATGAAACACTGACAGATAAAAACCATAACCGCATTATTGGTTTTGGGCGTTATGCCGGTGTAGTAGGAGCGTACAATGGTATTTTAGGTTATGGTTTAAAGTACGATCTGTTTCGTTTGAAACCGGCTAACCAATGCCGTGATAGAGCAGAGATGGAAGAAGAATTAAAGCGTGTAAAACTACCAAACATAAAAATTGCCTTAACCGGCGGCGGCCGTGTAGCAAACGGAGCTATAGAAACTTTATCTGCTTTGCGCATTCGTAAAGTAACACCAGAAGAGTTTTTAATGAGCTCGTTTCGTGAGCCGGTGTATTGCCAGTTAAACCCGAAAGATTATGTGGAACGTGAAGGCGATCATAATTTTGATCTGCATGATTTCTTTAAACACCCCGAGCATTTTACCAGCAAATTTGTTCCCTACACAAAAGAGACCGATTTGTTTATTTCGGCTCATTACTGGGATCCTCGTTCACCAAAAATGTTTAGTACAGATGATATTAAGGCACCTGATTTTCATATAAGCGTAATTGCCGATATTACCTGTGATATTGATGGTTCTGTGCCGACAACCATACGCGCTACTACCATTGATAAGCCTTTTTATGGCTATAATATGAAAACGGATAAAGAAGACCTGGCATTTACCAAAGACAGTATTTGTATTATGGCGGTAGATAACTTGCCTTGCGAATTGCCACGCGATAGCAGCGATGATTTTGGGAAAGACTTAAAAGACAGGGTAATACCTTATTTGGTAGGCAATGATGCAGATGGCGTTATTGAGCGTGCCACTATTTGTAAGCATGGTAAACTAACGGCTAATTTTGAGTATTTAAGCAATTACGCTTATACAGGAAACAATAAGTAAACACTTTAGTTTTTATAAATTTGAACGAGAAGATCAATTATTAAATCTTCTCATTCAAACTTTCCCACTCTTTTAAAAGAGTTTCCAACTTTTTTTTGCTTTGGTTGTAGTTCTCAAAAAAGACTTTATCGTTCATCAGTTTTTGATACGCATCAGGATCGGAAAGTTGCTCATCTAATTTTTTAATATCGCATTCCAATTGCTCAATATCTTTTTCGCATTTAGAAATCTGATTTTTGATTTGCTTAAGCTCTTTGTCTTTTTCTGAAGTGTCGGCTTTAGGCTTTTCAACTACTTTTTTTTCTGCAGGCTGAGCTTGAACCGATTTCAATTCCATTAATTTTTCAAGTTTACGTTTTTGCATAAACTCATTAATGTCGCATAAATGTTCTTTTACAGCTCCTTCTCTGAATTCAAATAAACGACTGGTCAAACCATCTAAAAAATCCCTGTCGTGAGAAACCAAAATAACAGTGCCTTCATAATCTAAAAGCGCTTTCTTTAAAATTTCTTTAGAACGAATATCCAAGTGGTTAGTAGGCTCATCCAGTAAAAGTAAATTGTAGGGTTCCAATAACAGCTTACAAAGGGCCAAACGCCCGCGTTCTCCACCGCTCAGCACACGAACTTTTTTATCAATATCATCTCCGCCAAATAAAAACGAACCCAAAATATTACGTACCTGTTTGCGAACATCCCCAACAGCAAGTTCGTCAATGGTTTCAAAAACAGTTTTATTCTGGTCTAATTTTTCTTCCTGGTCTTGCTCAAAAACTCCGGCCAATACATTATGCCCTATTTGCACAGTGCCATCAAACTTGGTTTTCCCCCCAATCATTTTCATCATGGTCGATTTACCTTCGCCGTTACGGCCTACTAAAGCAATTTTCTCACCTTTAGTTACAATGAAATTAGCATCTTTAAAGATCAGTTTTTCACCATAGGTTTTAGCAGCATCTTCAACCGTCAGCACAATCTTACCTGATAAAGCAGGCTTCGGAAAGCGCATGTGCATCACGGTATTATCACCTTCTTCTACCTCAATGCGCTCCATGCGATCAAGCTTTTTAATTAAAGATTGTGCGAAGGATGCTTTATTGGCTTTGGCACGGTATTTATCAATTAGGGCTTCAGTTTGATCAATTATTTTTTGCTGGTTTTTTACCGCATTCTCTTGCTGTTCCTGTCTTTCCTGGCGCAGGATCAGATATTTACTGTAATTGGCTTTGTAATCGTAGGTTTTTTTATTTACAATTTCGATAGTGCGTGTAGTAACGTTATCCAGGAACTGTTTATCGTGGGATATCAAGACAAGTGCGCCATAATACGTTTCCATAAACTCTTCCAGCCATTGTATTGCCTCAATATCCAAGTGGTTGGTAGGCTCATCCAGTAAAAGCACATCCGGTTTTTGCAGCAAAAGCTTAGCCAGCTCAATGCGCATACGCCAGCCGCCACTAAATTCATTCGTCAAGCGATGAAAATCTTTACGCTCAAAGCCAAGTCCTTTTAAAATCTTTTCGATCTCTTCATCACGATTGTTGGCACCAATAATATCAAGGCGAGCAGAAATATCTGTCAGGTCGGTAATTAATTGCGAGTAGCTGTCAGTTTCATAATCAGTACGGGTTTCAAGCTCTTTGTTTATCTCATCCAAACGTTTTTGCAGGTTGGTAATTTCTTCATACGCAGAAGCGGTTTCCTCAAACACAGTACGCCCGTGCTGGTGTATCATATCCTGGGGAAGGTACCCCAGCTTAAAATCTTTAGGTTTAGAAATTTCGCCTTTTGTTGGCGATTGGTGCCCTGCTATTAATTTAAGCATGGTAGATTTACCTGCACCGTTTTTACCTGCCAGCCCCACGCGGTCTTTCCCGCTAATTAAAAAACTAACATTGTCGAATAAAGATGTGCCACCAAAGGCAACTGTAACTGAATTTACTGATATCATATCGGGCGCAAAGATAAGGCTTAATTGAGAAATAATAATTAGGAAATTAAAATTGTGTGAAACTCCAAATTTGGGCGTTGCGGCAATTACGCCGCCGGGCTTTACGCTGCAAATCCTCGCCGATTACGGCTGTGGGTTTTCCGCTGCAATCCCTAACGCAATACACAGTACTTGGCATTTGAACTTTAATTAATAATTTTACATCGTGAATGCCATAGATAATCAGATAGTAAGCGAATTTATTTTTAAAACTTCCCGCAGTGGGGGTAAGGGCGGACAACATGTAAACAAAACCGAAAGTAAGGTTGAGTTTTCTTTTGACATTACTTCTTCTAAATTTCTGACCGAAGAGCAAAAGCATTTGATCATACTGAAACTAAAAAATAAGATAGACGGCGAAGGCTTTTTGCATTTATATGAAAGCGGAGACCGCTCTCAATATGCAAATAAAGACCAGTTGATTAAAAAGGCTTTTAAGCTTTTAAATGCTTCGCTGGTTAAACCTAAAAAACGCGTGCCTACCAAAGCCAGCAAAGCTTCAAAACAAAAACGAATTGATACTAAAAAACACGTGAGCAAAATAAAAAGTACACGTAATAAAAAGATAGATTTTTAATTACCTGATTTCTGACACGGCAATAATCTGGATTTTTCTTTCGGAAGCAGCACTTGGGTTGTACACACTGTTACGGGTATCGTAATAATCATCACTTACTTTGCTCACGGGTAACTCGCCTACATCTTCTTCGTAATAAATAAGCTTGTTGCTTTGTACATAAGGCAAGAACATGCCGCTTTTATATTGATTGAAATAATTTTGCAGGCTGCTAATTCTTCGTTTTGCTAAATTTACATTGTAATCCGTCGACGCCAGTGGAGAGCAAAAGCCTTTCATGGTTACTTTTACTGTTTCGCCACGCTTCAACACATCTTCCAGTAAAAGCGCAAATTTCTCCAGGTCGTTTAAGCCGGCCTGTACACTGTCTTCAAAAAAATTCTCTACCTTGTTTTCAGCTGTTTGCTGCTCGGCAGGTTTCAGGTCTTTAGAAAATTCTTTAAGGTAAAGTGGTTTCATGGCTAAGTAAGCCTCACAGGTGGCTTTGTAATTTTTTTTGGTAACAATGGCCTTGGTGCGGGCATCGGGCTCATCATTATGAAAGTATAAGGTAAGTGGTACCAACAGCTTCATCTGCCCAATTACTTGCAGGGCTGTATCAATAGGCTTTACAGAGGCATCGGGTATAAGCGGTGTAATGGCAAAAGCATAAATATCATTGCAGCAGCTTTCTTTTTCTTCAAAATAAGAGCCCAAACGATTGGATGAAAGATAAGCTTTGTCTTTTTTGCTGTTAACACTATAATAAATATCGTTTAAAGGACTATTCAATGGATAACCTGCATTTTCAGGAGCTTTGAAAGCATCGTTCTTATATTCACTTTTAAAAACATCAAAGCCACCCAGGCCTTTATGATGATTAGAACTAAAATATAAAGTTTGCGTTACGTTTTCAAAGTAAGGAGTAATCTCATCTTCGTAACTGTTAATTAGTTTGCCTGCATTTACCGGTTGTGCAAATGTTTCATCCGAAGTTTTTTTACTGTACCAGATATCCATGTTACCTTGCCCGCCTGTCCTATCGGATGAAAAGAACAGGTAAGTCTCGTTATTTATTTCGGTTAAAGAAGGTTGCGTAGCATTAAAGTCTTCCATATTTACAGGCTCTTTCAGCATGGCAGGAGTTGTCCATTTACCGTTTACATATTTCGCTTCATATAATTTGCATATAAAAGTAGAAGCGTTTTTTTGATGGCATTGCGAAAAAACAATCTCGGTAAAATCCTTATTAAAACAGGTGTTTGCCGTATGTACGCCCTGTTTATTAATAATAGAATCCATCTCAGTTGCCCGCTGCCATTTTTGATTTTCTTTTTTAGAGATAAATATTTTATTAAAGGCAAGGTCGGTTTTATGATCTTTATCATTTTTATTTCTTAGTGACGAAAAGTATAACAGGCTGTCCGCCTCAATAGGAGCATATTCGGATACTTTTGAGTTTACATTGCTGTCTAAATGCTCTACATTTATGGATAACGGGTTTTTAATTAATAATTGAGACAGGTCACAGGACTCACCTTCCAGCTTAGATTTCTCAGCCATTTTTTTCAGATGCTCATCTTTGCTTTTCTTGTTAACCGTTGTAAACTTGGTGAAATATTTTTTCGCCTGCTTGTACTGCGATTTGCTTTTCAACAGCTCACCCAGCCAGAAAATAGTTTCCGGGTATAACCTTCCGTTGTCTACTTTAAACACATTCATATACCAGTGCAGGGCAATATCATAATCATAGTTTAAGCGGCTTGCTGTCGCGTATAGATACTCGTATTGAACGTTAGAAGAATCATCTAAAATAACCTGGTTATAAATTTGTGCTGCAGAGAAATAATCCTTATCCGCCATAGCCACTTCACCCTGTTTTAAAAGCTTTTTAGTGCTTTGCGAAAAACTTTTTTGCTGAATAAAAAACAAAAATAGCAGGGCGATGCTTATGTAGAAATGCGTTTTCCTCATACTACATATAAACCGGGCAACTGCGTTTTTTTGGAACAAATACAGGTGGTTTTTTTAAGATATACAATACGCTAAACTCAATGGCGCCGCGCTTATTGGTTGCAGGCGTAAACTTAGAAGTGTTTATATCATAAGCCACGCCAACTCGTAAGCTTTTATAATCCATACCCAGCAAAGCAATGGCGGCATCGCCCACGCGGGCTGAGATGCCAATATTTACTGATACATTGCTTTCTTTGTTCACTACGTAACCAATACGGCTTCCTAATACGGTTTCATTAAACGGCCCTTGTTTTTCATACATAGCATCCACGTGCAAGAATAGCAGTTCTTTAAGCGGGTATTTTACGCTTACGTATGTGTTTGATTTAGTATACAGGTTAACCCCATCGCTTTTAAAGAAAGAAATATTAGGGCGGGTAAGATGCGAGAGGCTTGTCCCAACAGAAATATAACCAGCCCATTTTAATTTATACTGAACAGCCAGCCCGCTTCCCAGATCAAAATAGGTTTTAGATTGCGTAGGATAGTTTTCTCCTGTTGGCAACGCGGGATTATACGCATCTCCGTCAAACTGGCTGTCATATGAAAGCTTGCTGGTATTAAAGGCAATGTTACTAACGCCTGGCGAAATGCCTAAAGAAATACTTAAATTGGTATCTCCTTTAAACGTTTGTATATACGATATAGGAACCGAGAACTGGTTGATGGTATAGCGGCTGTCTCCCGAAACATCATTATTAAAGATCAATCCAACACCTATGGTGCTATGCTGAGAAAATGATTGTTTGATCCTTGTATCGCCGCAAAAAGACAAAGTAGAATAGGGTACAGGCACCGCCCGCCATTGGTTGCGGTAAGCGGCAGCCACACGGTAATCTCCGTCAAATAAGCCGGCTTGTGCAGGATTTAAATATAAAGGGTTTGCCCAAAATTGAGATAAATGTATATCCTGCGCAGATAATTGCATCAGCGCAAGGCAAAAAAACAATGCGTAAAAAATCTTTTTCACTTGATGCTAATTTACTTATTTTTTTGGATATAATACTTCCCCTCAACCAAAGAGATTGCCCGTTAAAACATTCTTTATCATCAAAAATGCAACTGTTAATTGTTGGCAGGCAAGTGTATAAAAATTGTACTTTTGCCAATCTTTAATTTAAAAATATGACGAAAAAAATAATCTATGCTTTATCCGTTTCAGCTTTGCTTGCAGCCTGTAGCGGCAGTTCAAAGAAAAATACAAACTTTAAATTAGATGGCACTCTTACCAATGCTACTGCCGGAGATATGATCTACCTGGAAGAATTAGCGCCCGGCGCCAAAGTTGTTATAGACTCTACCACGCTTGATGACAAAGGAAATTTCTCTTTCACAAACGCATCTCCTTCAGCGGGTTTTTATCGTGTAAAAGCAAACGAACAAAACTTTGCCATGCTGGTTTTAGACTCAGGGCAAAAAGTAACATTAACCGGAGACTATAAAAACCTGGGAAACTCATATAAAGCAGAAGGATCGGAAGACACTAAAATATTTTTAGAGTTTAATGAACTTGGCCGCGAAATTCAACAGCGCACAGACAGCATGCAACAGGCTTTTCAAGCCTTGGTAGGGACTACCAAAATGGATTCGCTTAAAATGGACTCGTTGAACAAAGTGTTTGGCGATGTTTACAACAAAATAATCGACGCTTACCAGGAACGTTTTTCGGCTTTGGTTATCAAAAACAAATCATCGTTAGCCGTGCTGGCCGGCATTCAGCAATTAAACCCTGAAAAATACATTGCGTTATATAAAGAAGTAGATGCCGCATTAACTGCAAAATATCCAAGCAGTAAATATTTGGCTAACCTTAAAAAAGACATTGCCGCTTTTGAAGACCAGGCTCAAAAAGCCAGCCGTTTAGCACCCGGTACAGTAGCGCCGGATTTTACGTTAACAACACCGGAAGGAAAACCATTAGCGCTTTCATCATTCAGGGGCAAAGTTGTTTTGGTAGATTTTTGGGCAAGCTGGTGCGGGCCTTGCCGTAAAGAAAACCCAAATGTGGTAGCGATGTACAAAAAGTTTCATAACAAAGGGTTTGAAATTTACGGAGTGTCTTTAGATGAAGATGAAGATAAATGGCTTAACGCTATTAAGGCAGATGGCTTGATCTGGAACCACGCCAGCGATTTAAAAGGCTGGAAAAACCAAGCAGCAAGGTTATATGGAGTAGAAGCCATCCCTTTTACTTTATTGCTGGATAAAGAAGGTAAAATAATTGACAAAGGTTTACGCGGCAAAGAGCTGGAAGAAAAAATACAACAGGCTTTAGCAGCTAAGTAATAAAGTGATATTTTAAGACAAACTAAAAAAGCAGGAAAATCCTTCCTGCTTTTTAGTTTATATAATTTGATGGGGAATTATTTTCCCAGGTCTTCAAAGCTTACGCTGCTTTCGGCTGTAGATACAGCGGCAGAAACAGGCTCGATGGTAGGAGAGTTTTTCTTAATGAAATCCACCGCATCATGAAAATTTTCAGTGAATTTTTCAAAGTCTTCTTTATAAAGAAACACTTTATGCTTTTCAAAAAAGAATTTACCATCATCGGCAAAGCGTTTTTTACTTTCGGTAATAGTTAGGTAATAATCTCCTGCACGGGTTGATCTCACATCAAAAAAATAAGTACGTTTCCCTGCTCGCACAGATCTTGAGTACAAACCTTCGTCATTTTTTGTGTTTTCTTCGTTCGTCATAAGTGTTAATTTTTATTACTTCGTTTAAACAAAAATAATACTTTGCCGATAATAAACAATGTTTTAACAAATTAATTTGCCAATTAAGCGGTAAAAAATGCTTTTTCGTAGAGGATATTTAGTTCAACAAACGGGGTTTATTTCCTAAAGTTGCCTGTAAACATCTATATTTGAGAGCCCAAGCCATGAAAAGCCAGCCTACCATAGAGCAAAAAGCAGTAAAAACAACCTATGTCAGCATTTTGGGCAATGCCTGCCTGGCTGTTATAAAGGGGTTGACGGGGTATTTTGGCAATTCCTATGCGCTTATTGCCGATGCCATAGAATCTACTTCGGATATATTCTCTTCCCTGCTTGTGCTGTTTGGAATTAAATATGCCAGCCGGCCGGCAGATAAAAACCACCCCTACGGCCACGGACGGGCAGAACCCCTGATAACCTTTATGGTGGTGGGTTTTTTAATTACTTCGGCTATCATCATTGCTTACGAAAGTATACAGAACATACAAACACCACACGATCTACCCAGGCCTTATACGCTGATCGTGCTTGGGGCTATCATCCTTATTAAAGAAACTTTTTATCGCATTGTCTCTAAAAAAAGCCGGGAAACAAACAGTTCTTCCTTAAAAGCAGATGCCTGGCACCACCGTGCAGATGCCATAACCTCCTTAACCGCTTTTATCGGGATTTCAATCGCGCTGATATTTGGCAAAGGCTATGAAACTGCCGACGATTGGGCGGCCCTGGTTGCTTCGCTTATTATTATTTACAATGCCTATCATGTTTTCAGGCCTGCTTTGGGTGAGATCATGGATGAGCAACTATACGACGACCTGATCGCAGATATTCGCCGCGTATCTAAAACGGTGAGTGGTGTAATTGATACGGAGAAATGTTTGGTGCGAAAAACCGGCATGACCTATCATGTAGATCTGCATGTATTGGTAAACTCAAGTATAACCGTTAAAGAAGGGCATGATATTGCTCATAAACTAAAAGAACACCTGATCCAAGAGCTTCCGCAGGTAGCCGATGTGCTTATACATATAGAGCCCAACGAGTGTGAATTGTCTTAGTCCCCAGTAGTATCCGCTTTACCTCAATTTTCTTGCATTTTTAATTCTATTTAATACATTTACCAAAATTAAATACGATGAAAAGACTGGCTACTTTATTTTCCATTCTTGTTATAGCTGCAAGTTCATTTGCACAACAAGCACAAAAATATCATCGCATAAAAATACAAACCGGTGCAGACGGCTTGGTAAAACTTGCCAGGCAGGGTGTGGCGGTAGACCACGGTGTATATAAAAAAGGAAGCTATTTTATCGGTGAATTTTCTGACAGCGAAATAAACCTGGTTAAACAAACCGGTTTGCCTTATGAAGTTATGATCAGCGACTTATCCACGTTTTACGCCAACCGCAACCAGGCAGCTGCCAAAACCATGGTAACAGCCTCAAGCTGTAAAGATTGTTTCAATTACCCTGTGCCGGCTAACTTTAGCTTGGGCAGTATGGGTGGATTTTACACCTACCAGGAATACCTGGATATTATGGACAGCATGGCAGCTAAATTTCCTAACCTGATAAGCCACCGCCAGGCCATTGATACCAGCCACACCTGGGAAGGGCGTTCATTATATTGGGTTAAAATATCCAATAACCCCAATGTAAATCAAACCAAACCGCAGGTGCTGTACACAGCTATCCATCATGCCCGCGAACCCGAAAGTCTTGTTGAGCTTGTTTACTATATGTGGTATTTGCTTGAAAACTATAACACCTCTGCCGAAGTGAAATACCTGGTTGATAACCTGGAAATGTATTTTGTGCCTTGTGTTAATCCTGATGGGTATATTTATAACTACACCACCAATCCTAATGGAGGCGGTATGTGGCGAAAAAACAGGAGAAACAACGGGGATGGAACCTACGGCGTTGACTTAAACCGCAACTATGATTTTTTATGGGGATATGATAATATAGGCTCATCGCCTCAAACCAATAATGATACCTACCGGGGCCCTTCGCCGGCATCAGAGCCTGAGATAAAAATGATGGAAAAGTTTTGTAACACACACACCTTTAAACTGGCTGTAAACGGGCATACTTACAGCGATTTGCTGATAGAGCCCGATAGCGCCGGAGTTACAGTGCCCGATTCATCTATGTACAGCGCCTTCTTTTTACGCATGACCTATTGCGATGAATTTGGATACGGAAATGATATTGAAACAGTTGGATATACCACCAATGGCGACAGCGACTCATGGATGTATGGCGAAAAAGCAACCAAGCCAAAGATCATAGCCATGACACCCGAAACAGGCTCGCCCGATGATGGCTTCTGGCCGGTTATGTCAAACATTATTCCGCTGGCGGAAAACGTTATGGATCAGAATTTTTATGCGGCACGGTTTACGGCTGCTTATGCCGAGGCGCAGGATATCAGCGGGCCTTTTATCTCGCAAAGCGGGTATATAAAATATAACTTGCAGTGTTTGGGCCTTGAGCCCGGAACCTTTAGTGTTTCCCTTACTCCCATTGGCTCAGGCTTTCAATCGATTGGAGCAGGCAAAACATACACCGGTATGACACAGTTACAAACCCTAACCGATTCTATCAACTTTACTTTGGTAAACGGCCTGGCGCCTGCAAGCACCGTGCAGTTTTTGCTGAATGTAAATAACGGAGGCTACACGCACACCGATACCATTACACGCGTAGTTGGCACACCGCTGGTGGCTTTTACGGATAATTGCAACACAACCGCGCAATGGACGGGTAGCTGGGGCATATCAACCGCGCACTTTGTGTCGCCAACCGGAAGCATTACAGACAGTCCCAACGGCTTGTATGCAACCAATGCCAATACAAAAACCACTACCACAGCCTATATTAATTTAACGGATGCCATAGCTGCTTTTTTGCAATTTGAGGCGCGCTGGGAAGTGGAAAGAGGTTATGATTACGTGGAAATACAGGCAACAACAGATGGTGTTACCTTTACGCCACTTTGCGGAAAGTATACACATACAGGCAATTCAAACCAGGACGACCAGCAGCCTTTATACGATGGCATACAGGATGCATGGTTGCATGAAACGATCGACCTTTCGGCTTATTTAGGACAAAGCATTAAACTGCGTTTTAACTTGGTTTCTGATGGAGGAGTGGATTATGACGGGCTGTATTTTGATGATATCAATGTGCAGAAAATCATTGCCTCGGCAAACTCTATCGCTCAAATTTCGGGTACGGAAGCTCACATCACGCTTTATCCAAATCCTAACAATGGCAGCTTTATGTTAACATATAATGCAGCTTTAGCCGCTGATATAAAAATCTCGGTTACAAATGTATTAGGGCAGGAAGTTTATGCTACGCAACAAAATAACGTGGCAAAAACTACCCAGCCAATAAACCTGAACAATGTAGCTAACGGTACTTATTTTGTGCATGTGCAGGGCGCCGATGTAAATTATGTGCAGAAGATCATCGTTAACCGATAATAAGAGTACAGAAATCTATTTCTGGATCTTCATGTAATTTATATACTGGCGCGCAAAATCCTGTACGGTAACCTTGATAGGTGTATTTTCTCCGTTAAAGAGAAATACATTCCAGTATAGTTTATCCAAATGATCCAGCGCGTAGATCTTTCCGTCCAGTAATTTGAATTTCAGCTCACCTTTGGCTTCTTTTTCAATGATAGGCGTACGGGCAGAATCGAGGTAAGATTTAATAATGTCGATAGAAACATTGGCATTGTCGTTAACCGTTTCTATGTTATCGGTACCGTTCTTCTTGCTCATTTCGGCAAGTTCTTTATCCGTTGGGCGAATGATGATAGCGCATGGCTTTGAAATGATATTGAACGGATTGGCAGGCATATCGGTTCCGGTTACGATGGGAGTTTGAGCATTTGCACGATATAATGCAAAAACAAGCAATAAAAGGGTAATTGTTTTTTTCATGTTTATAGAGTTAAAAAACTCATGCCATATGTTAATATAGCATGAGTTGGGATATATATAGATTGTTTGTCGTTAATGAATATAAAAAATTATGCCAGCTGAAACCGGCTAACCCAGAAACAAATTTATAATTTCTTTGTTGTAAAGCTAAAGAGCCTGTAAACCTGTGGGTGTTATTTTCGGGTGTTTTATATGTATAAAGGCTCATGGTATTAGGTCGTTTAAAAGTGAGTATGGCGTTTAAGATGTATAGTTATTGGGGCTATTATCTTTAAACTTCAGCTAAGGTACTAAATTTTACCGGCAGAATGCCATTCTTTTAGTGAGCCAGCTTTAAAAAAAAGTTAAAAGCGGTTCAGCGAGATGAAAGACAAGCTGTTTGCTTCCATTCATCGGCTCTATGCAATCAAACACGAGCTGTTTGATGTCATTCACTTGCTCTATGCAATCAAAGACCAACTGTTAAATGTCATTCAACTGCTCTATGCAATCAAACACAAGCTGTTAGGTGTCATCCAGAAGCTGTATGTAAGCAAAGACTGGCTATTAGATGTCATTGAGAAGCTGTATGCAATCAAAGAGAAGCTCTTTGCAATGAAAGACCGATTGTTTGCTTTCATTCACTTGCTCTATCAAATGAAAGAACAAGTGTTAGATGTCATCCAGCAGCTCTATGGTGTGAAACGCTTATTTTTTGGTTGATAATAATGGTTTTTTGACGGAAAAGTGACTATTTATTTACAACGAGTTTTTTGGTACTTGATTCATTACCAGCACTTACAGTAACAAAATAAACGCCCGCATTGTTTAAGATAAACGTTGCGTTTGTGGCAGCAGGTTTTGACTCATAAACAAGTCGGCCAAGCATATCGGTAACTTTTAGCTCATCTATGCTACTTGAGCTTGTAACGTTTATGTTGCCGTTGCTTGGGTTAGGGTAGAGGGAGATTTGAGATGTAAGGACTGAGATATGAGAGATGCCGGATGAACCCTGGTATTCATAAGCACCCATATCAATACTTGAGCCATAAACGCGTGGGTTGTTTGCCAAATCAGTTGCAGGATATGTACCTGATGGGTTACCTGCATTTATACAAGGCGACGCAGGTTGCAAAGCCCAATTAGCTATTGCACCATTAAAATTTACACCGCTTCCGGTAGAAGGAGAAACAAATAACGAATTAGCATCAATGTTATTACTGTAAGTTCCCGAATAAAAATTGCCATTCATATCAAATGCAGGAGAACCTCCCTGTATATTACAATAATAAAAATTAGGATCGCTTCCTTCATCACTTATATAAATTTGGTTTCCGCCAATAGTTGCAGTATTCCCATACAAGATAGTATTGTAAATAGAAGGGCTTTCTGCACCTGAAATATATATTCCGCCACCAATACTTGCATTGTTATTAACTATTGTATTATTTGTAATTTGTGGAATTGCAGTTCCACCCCAAATGCAGATACCCCCCCCTTCACCTGAATTAGAACCCGAGCTAAGAGCTGTATTATTTGCAATTACATTATTTGTTATTATTGGAGAATTTCCGGTATTGTAAGAACAAACCGCCTGTATACCCGCTCCGTTTACACCTGTATTGTTTGCAATTATATTATCAGAAATGGTCAGATTAAGGCATTCGTAACAAAAAATACCTGCAGCATAGCCCGTATTGGAAGAATAATTATAAGTAACTATGTTATGCGATACTAATTGGGGTGAAATACTGCCAAGTGATATCCCTCCACATGAACTATTATCCTGCGAGGTATTATTATAAGAAACCGTATTATATGAAATTGTTCCCCTGCCACTTATTCCTAATTGAGCATTATGTGAAACAATATTATTATAAATAATAGAGTTAACATCTCCCCCCGTAATTCCACTTCCATTATTATATGAAACTACGTTGTTTGAAATTATTGGATTGCAACTTCCCCCTGCAGAAATGCCCCCACCACAGTATTGAATGGAGTTGTTTTTTATAATAGGACTACTATTCACCAAATAAATGCCTCCACCTGAACTTCCGTAACCATACCCATAATACAATGGGAAGCAATTTTTTATAGAACAATTTGAAATAATAACGTTAGAAAATCCATTTAACATGAAACCTCCCCCATATTGATCAACCCCGGTTCCATTAGCTATACCATATTTAACACTACAATAAAAAAATTTAGATGTGTCGTTTGTTGTGTGTGTAGTATCAAAGCGTATACCGTACCAACCCGTAGTTGTATTAGACGCTGTAAAGTGAATACTATCAGTAGCAGTACCCATAGCAAGCAAACGCCCGCCAACTAATAATTTATAATGTCCTTGAAAATTAACTGTAACACCGGCTTGTATAGTTAAGGTAGAATCATTGGGCACCATAACACTTCCTTGTATGAGATAAGGAGAACCCGCTAAAGTCCAGTTTCCATGTATATACCCACCCGGTATAGTGGTTTGGGCATTTAGTTGCAGTGTTAAAAATGCAATAAGCAATGATAAAATCTTTTTCATAAATTTCTTTTTTAACAAATATAGAATAAAAAAGCCGCCCTCATTAAGAGAACGGCTTTTTGAATTTAAAACTGAAGATATTATTACTCTGCGCCTGGAGCTTCCGGAGTTTCAGTAGCAGCGTCTGTTGCAGGGGCATCTGTACCGTCAACCGGTGTTACAGGTGTTTCGCCTTCAATAACTTCTTCTACTTCTTCTTCATGGTCTACTTTGGTAACGGCTGCAATGGCATCGGTATCGTCAATGTTAATTAAACGTACACCCTGCGTTGCCCTGCCCATTACACGTAGTTTTTCAACTGCCATGCGTATGGTTATGCCGTCTTTGGTAATGATCATTAGATCATTAGCATCAGTAACAGTTTTAATAGCTATCAGGTTGCCGGTTTTTTCGGTGATGTTAATGGTTTTAACTCCTTTACCGCCACGGTTGGTTATACGGTATTCTTCAATATCGCTGCGTTTGCCATATCCTTTTTCAGATACTACCAGTACGTTAGCACTCATATCGTTGATACAGATCATACCCACCACTTCGTTATTTCCACCTTCTTCGTCGTTCAAATCAATGCCTCTCACACCCGAAGCATTTCTGCCCATTGGGCGTACTTTTTCTTCGTTAAAGCGGCAAACTTTACCAAGCTTGGTAGCAATCATGATTTCGTTCTTGCCATCGGTTAAAGCGGCTTCCAATAACTGGTCGCCCTCCCTGATGGTAATGGCGTTGATACCATTGGCACGCGGACGAGAGTATTCTTCAACCGTTGTCTTTTTAATGATACCGTTTTTGGTACAAAGTATAATGTGGTTGTTTTTAATAAACTCTTCATCTTCCAGCGATTTAACATTGATATACGCTTTTACTTTATCATCGGTAGGAATGCTGATCACATTCTGGATAGCACGCCCTTTAGACGTTTTATTGCCTTCCGGAATTTCGTACACTTTCAGCCAGAAGCAACGTCCCTGCTCGGTAAACAACAACAAGTAGTTGTGCGTGGAGGCAATGAACATGTGCTCGATAAAGTCTTCATCGCGGGTAGATGAGCCACGGGAGCCTCTTCCGCCGCGGTTCTGCGCTTTGTATTCGGCTAACGAAGTACGTTTAATATATCCTAAATGAGAAATGGTAATCACCACGTTTTCATCAGCGATCATATCTTCCATACGAATATCGTCTCCGCTGTAAACAATTTCTGTTTTGCGTTTGTCGCCGTATTTTTCTTTTATTTCAAGTAATTCGTCTTTCACAATTTTCATGCGAAGCACTTCATCAGCCAGGATATCTTTCAAGTAATTGATATGCTTCATTAATTCGGCATACTCTTCACGTAATTTACCAATTTCCAGTCCGGTTAAAGCACGTAAACGCATATCCAGTATAGCGCGTGATTGAATTTCCGATAAACCAAATTTTGTCATCAATTCTTCGCGAGCTGTATCCGGGCTTTCGCTCTCGCGGATGATCTTAATTACATCATCAATATTGTTGATGGCAATGATCAATCCTTCTAAAATATGGGCACGTTTTTCGGCTTGTGCCAGATCATATTTGGTACGGCGAATAACCACTTCATGCCTGAACTCCACAAAATAATGAATCTGATCTCTCAGGTTCAGCATCATCGGGCGGCCATTTACTAAAGCAATGTTATTAACTGAAAATGAAGTTTGTAGCGGAGAGTGTTTGTATAAGTTGTTTAACACTACGCTTGATAAAGCATCGCGTTTCAATTCGTACACAATGCGCATACCTTCACGGTCACTTTCATCACGAATGGCAGAGATGCCTTCTATTTTCTTTTCTTCGCATAGCTCCCACTGGCGTTTGATCATCTCAGCTTTATTCAGCTGATATGGGATCTCATTTACAACGATACGTTCGCGGTCTTTAAAATTCTCTATAATGGCCTTAGCGCGTAAAATAATACGGCCACGACCGGTTTCAAAAGCATCAGCCACACCACCGTATCCGTAAATAATACCTCCGGTAGGGAAATCTGGCGCTTTTACAAAAGCCATTAAGCCTTTAACGTCAATATTTTTATCGTCTACATAAGCGCAGCAGGCATCGATAATTTCAGTGAGGTTATGAGGTGCCATGTTAGTAGCCATACCTACGGCAATACCCGAAGCACCGTTTACTAAAAGGTTAGGGATACGCGAAGGAAGCACGGTAGGCTCGGATAAAGAATCGTCAAAGTTAGGGCGAAAATCAACGGTATCTTTTTCAATATCGTTCAGCATTTCTTCGGCAATCTTTTTTAAGCGTGCCTCGGTATAACGCATAGCAGCAGGTGGATCGCCATCTACCGAACCGTAGTTACCCTGCCCGTCAACCAAAGGATAACGCAGGCTCCAATCCTGGGCCATACGCACCATGGTATCATAAACAGAGGTATCTCCATGAGGGTGGTATTTACCCAAAACTTCTCCCACGATACGAGCCGATTTTTTGTGCGCCCGGTTGTGCAATACGCCAAGCTCTAACATACCGTATAATACACGGCGATGTACGGGCTTTAAACCGTCTCTTACATCGGGTAAGGCACGTGATACGATAACCGACATCGAATAATCGATGTAGGCCGTTTTCATTTCATCTTCAATGTTAATAGGAATAATTTTTTCTCCGTCTGCCATAGTTCAGTTTTATAATTTTTATTTTGGTTAGATTGTAGATTTAGTCAGTTTTAAGACCATTTTGTCATGTCTGCAATAAATCTAAAAATCAACCGTTATTTCGCTCAATACGTTTTATTAATAGAGGTGTGAAAGTACCGAAAACTAAGGGAATTAGCATACATACTTATTAACATTTTTTCTGTTGAAAAATACTGGCGAAATAGCAGTTTTAACACCTTTTGAAGATTACTTTTGAGAATGGCACAAAATCTGTAACTTAGTATCAACTAACAAATAAATTTATGGAAGCAAAATTTTCGCCCCGTGTAAAAGAAGTGATCAATCACAGCAGAGAAGAAGCACTCCGCTTAGGGCATGATTATATAGGCTTAGAGCATTTAATGCTTGGCATGATAAGAGATGGGGAAGGGCTTGGTTTGAAGCTGCTGAAAAACATGAATGTGAATACAGCCGAGTTGCGCAAGAGCATAGAGCAATCTATATCGGTGCCAACCCGCAAAGTAAATAACCTGGCAAATATACCCTTACTTAAACAGGCTGAGCGCGCTTTAAAGCTTACATACTTAGAAGCCAAAATATTTAAAGCTTCTGAAATTGGAACTGAGCATTTATTGCTTTGCATTTTAAAAGATAACGACAATGTAGCTACAAAGGCTTTATTGCGTTTTGGTGTTGATTACGATGCCTGCAAAGCAGAGCTTGACGAGTACCTTAAAAACCCGACCAAAATGGAAGGCCCAACGCCATCAGACGATGATGATGATGCTGCTGATGCCGGATTTGGTGCAGCAGGTGGTGCAGGCGCTCAACAAAAGAAAGGCGACAGCAAAAGCAAAACGCCCGTACTTGACAATTTTGGCAGAGATCTGACCAAGATGGCAGAAGACGGCAAATTAGATCCTATTGTAGGCCGCGAAAAAGAAATTGAGCGTGTATCGCAGATATTATCCCGCCGTAAAAAGAACAACCCGATCCTGATCGGTGAGCCCGGTGTAGGTAAATCTGCCATTGCAGAAGGTTTGGCCTTACGCATTGTTCAACGCAAAGTATCGCGTGTATTATTTGGTAAACGTGTTGTTACCTTAGATTTGGCTTCTTTGGTTGCCGGCACAAAATACCGCGGCCAGTTTGAAGAGCGTATGAAAGCGGTGATGAACGAGCTTGAAAAATCGCCGGACGTTATCTTGTTTATCGATGAGATCCACACCATTATTGGCGCAGGCGGCGCAAGCGGAAGTCTCGATGCCAGCAACATGTTTAAACCGGCTTTAGCGCGCGGTGAGATACAATGCATCGGTGCAACTACCTTGGATGAGTATCGTCAGTATATTGAAAAAGACGGAGCTTTAGAGCGTCGTTTCCAGAAAGTATTGATCGAGCCTGCTACGGTTGAAGAAAGTATTCAGATTCTTCAAAACATTAAAGCCAAATACGAAGAGCATCATAATGTAACTTATACAGATGAAGCTTTAAAAGCTTGTGTTACCTTAACACAGCGTTATATTACCGACAGGCATTTGCCGGATAAAGCGATTGACGCGCTTGATGAAGCGGGTTCTCGTGTTCACATTACCAACATTAACGTTCCTAAAAACGTATTGGAAATTGAACAAAAGATCGAAGACATTAAAGAACAAAAAAATCAGGTGGTTCGTAACCAGAAATACGAAGAAGCTGCTAAGCTGCGCGATGTTGAAAAACAATTATTGGCGCAATTAGACGCTGCTAAAAAAGCCTGGGAAGATGAAACGAAGAATAACCGTATTACTGTAACTGAAGAAAACGTTGCTGAAGTAGTTGCTATGATGACAGGCGTGCCTGTTCAGCGTATCTCTCAAAACGAAACTGCTAAGCTTGTCAACATGGGACAAGAATTGAAGGGTAAAGTTATCGGCCAGGACGAAGCAGTTGCTAAAGTAGTGAAAGCCATTCAGCGTAACCGTGCCGGCTTAAAAGACCCTAACAAACCAATTGGTTCATTCATATTCTTAGGCCCAACCGGTGTAGGTAAAACACAATTAGCTAAAATACTTTCTAAATACTTATTTGAAAATGATGATGCCTTGATCCGCATCGACATGAGTGAGTATATGGAGAAATTTGCGGTAACCCGTTTAATCGGTGCCCCTCCGGGATACGTAGGTTATGAAGAAGGCGGACAATTGACTGAGAAAGTTCGCCGCCGTCCTTACGCAGTTGTGTTATTAGATGAGATTGAAAAAGCACATCCTGACGTATTTAATATGTTATTACAAGTGCTTGATGATGGTTTGTTGACCGACAGCTTAGGCCGTAAGATCGACTTTAAGAACACTATCATTATCATGACATCTAACATTGGTGCACGCCAGTTAAAAGATTTCGGACAAGGTGTTGGTTTTGGTACGCAGGCAAAAACAGCTGCGGTTGAAGATCATACCAAAGGTGTTATTGAAAGCGCTTTGAAAAAAGCCTTTGCGCCTGAGTTCTTAAATCGTATTGATGATGTGGTTATGTTTAACGCACTTGATAAAGACGGTATCCATAAAATTATTGATATTGAATTGAAGAGCCTTTACGGACGTATCAATAACCTTGGTTACCAGGTGAAATTGACCGATGCGGCTAAAGATTATATCGAAGAAAAAGGCTACGATCCTCAGTATGGTGCTCGTCCGTTGAAACGTGCGATTCAAAAATATGTAGAAGATCCATTGGCAGAAGAGATGATCAAGAACCCAATTGCTGAAGGCGATATCATAGAGATCGACTATGATAAAACCAAAAAAGAAATGGTGGTTAATATCTCAAAGCCAAAAGAGGCAAAACCTAAAAAGAAAAAAGACGAACCTAAAGATGAGCAGTAAATATAAAGGGGACGCAAGTCCCCTTTTGCTTTAACTATTTATTATGAAAGATCATTTAAAAATAATAGAATGCCCTCGCGATGCGATGCAAGGCATTAAAGAATTTATACCTACCGAAACTAAAACAGCTTATATAAACGCCTTGCTGCAAGTAGGTTTTGACACGATCGACTTTGGTAGTTTTGTATCGCCAAAGGCCATTCCGCAATTGCAGGATACAGCCAAGGTATTGGCAGGCTTGGATCTGTCAAAAACAAAATCTAAGTTGCTGGCTATCATTGCCAATACACGTGGCGCACAGGATGCCGTTAATTTTGAAGAGATCAACTATTTAGGCTTTCCTTTTTCTATTTCCGAAACCTTTCAGCAACGCAATACCAATTCAAGCATTGATCAATCGTTAAAGACAGTAGAAGAAATTCAGAACCTTTGCTCTAAAAACAACAAACAATTAGTGGTGTATCTCTCCATGGCATTCGGCAATCCTTATGGCGATGTATGGAACAGCGATATTTGCATTACATGGGCTAAACGCCTGCACGATATGGGCATACGGATAATAGCCCCCAGCGATACAGTAGGAAGCTCTACACCTGAAACCATTAACTATTTGTTCTCTCATTTAATTCCTGAGTTTACCGATGTAGAATTTGGCGCGCATCTGCATTCAACTCCTGAAAAGATTGTAGAAAAAGTAGAGGCTGCTTACAACAGCGGTTGCCGTCGATTTGACAGTGCAGTGCTTGGTTTTGGCGGCTGTCCTATGGCTGCCGATAGCCTTACCGGAAACATTGCTACAGAAAGAATGGTTAATTATTTTACATCTAAGAATATTGAAACAGGCCTGAATATAGATTTACTGAACGAAGAAGTAATGAAACAAAGCACGCTGCTTTTTAATAAATATCATTAAGTTAATTTGTACTGCTGCCCAGCAGTTTATTTACTGCCTGGTTACACTTATTGTAATTAACCGTATCATTTTTAGCCAGGTAATATTTGGCAAGCTCTTGGTACGCGTAGGTAAACTCCGGCTTAATTTTTAAAACTTTTCTCCATTGTTCTGCAGCCAAGTCCATGCGGTCTGTGAGTTTATAAACTGTGCCTAAATTCTGTATAGCCGTATAGTTATTGGGATACATGGCCAGCTCTTTGTGTATCTCTCGTTCTGCTTCCGGAAACATGTCCAATTTCATGTAATCGGTTGCCATATTATTATGAAACATAATTAAGGTAGAATCTACCTTTAGTCCTTTTTGATACGTAATAATAGCCGAATCATATTTTTCAATTTTTTCGTATTGCTTGCCAAGTGTGAGATAAGCAAAAGTGCCATATTCGGATGTCTCCGTGCCGTTTTTATAAAAAGAAATACGGTCCTTAAAGACTGGCAAACGAGTATTTGTCAGAAAAATAAAGACAATAATAAATCCTAAAGGAATGGCTGCTGCTTTAAGGTTTACCGGGCTGATATCTTTTATCCATTTTGTTTCGGCCATAATTAAAAGAAAGCCAAACATAGGCACATAGATACGATGCTCTAACCCTACAAAAGGCGACACTAAAGCCGGGAAAAGAAAAATAAAATACCAAAACAGGCCGAATAAAATATAATTCCAGCGCTTGTTTGGTGTAAAATATATAGCGGCCGCAACAAGTGCTACTGCCAAGATCCCATAAATAAAATGAGTATCTTTTATAGTTGGCAATACACTCAGGTCAAATGGAAATAAGGTTTTGCCAATGTATTGAGAGATCATAGGAGCATTGGTTATGATGTTCTTAATAACATTGCTCACATATGTAGCATTATTGGCATCAAGTGCGGCCTGCCTCATAAGCCACCAGGGCAGGATGCAAATTAAATAGCCAATTCCCAACCACAGGTAAGGCGCTTTGAAGTTTGTATTGAATTTATCTTTCGCAATAAATTTAAGATAGAAAAATACCAACGGAATAAGCATAATGCTGTTTTCTTTGGAAAAAAGAGCCAGCACAAACATGAAAATATGCAGCACTAATAAATAGGTTCTTCTTTCCTGCAGGTAACGCAGCAGGAAAATAAACGCGGCTAAAACAAATACGGCCAGCAAAGAATCGTTTCTGCCCGGAATCCAGGCTACGGCTTGAGCCAGCGCGGGATGTATTAAAAAGAACAAACATAAAATAAAAGCCGGCATGGAAGCGATCCCGAATTTTTTAAAGAAAATAAGCAATAAAATACCTGTTAAAATATGCAGCAATAAATTTGTAAAATGATAGAAATAGGGGGCAGGGCTGCCTGCAATATGAGCATCCAGCATAAAGCTGAACGTCATTAAAGGGCGGTAATAATCATGCGATCTGTCGGCTTGTCCTTCTACTTTAAAAATATGCTGGTTAAAGGCTTTTGGGATGTTTCCATAGTCGGAATTGAGCTTATAATTATCGATCACTAAAATAGAATCATCCAAATAATTAAAACCAAACTTCAGCGCTTTTCCGTACAGAATAAATGAAAAAATTACGATAATAACTACCTGCAAAGTGGTATTGGTCCAAATTGCAGAACCGGAAGAAGCTTTAGGGTTATCTGTTTTTGTTTTTGCCATTATTTTAAAATATCAGACATGATTCTTCCGCAGCGATATGGAATTTCCATCACTTTATTCGGGCCCGAAGATGCTAAAAAATATACACCTACCGCAATAGGGCCACCAAAAATAGCTGCTTCAGCTAAACCCGCACCACCTTTATTTGCAGGATTTTTCATGGCTTTTGCCGTGGCTACAGATTCTTTAGAAGCAGGAATGATAAAGTATCTCGATTTTTCCTGTGACTTAAACCTGATTGTTGTATTTGTAATTTTATCTTTGTTTACAGCTATATTATAATCCGTCTTTAAAGCCGCTTGTATTACAAATGGCTTATTTGAATTGAATATGGTTTTTGTACCTTCCAGGTAAAAATCAGCAGAATCTTTCGGGGCATACCAGGTTCCCAACAAGTTAATATTGTTTTTACTTGCTTTTACTGCATTTTCTTTTAAAAAACTGCTTCCGGCAAAATATACTTTTACAATAAACGTCGTTATAGAATCTTTTTCGGTAAAGCTCTGTAAACAAAAAGCGTCTGCGCCTAACTTTCTTGCCGCTGTTTGAAATTTAACCACCAACCTGATGACATTACCCGTATAATGCTCCATCTTTCCTGTAAAACGCAGAGTGGCGATATATTTTAATCGCGCCGTATCATTCATATCTTCAATATAATCAAACTCTTTCACTACATAATCGTGCTGAAAGCCTGATTTATTGAGAATTTCTATCTTTTGGGCAAAAAGCAGGTTAACACTAAAAAGGAAAAAAAGTAAAATCGATTCTTTCATAATAATGAAGCAAATGTAATAAAAGCCTTTGTTTTTCGTTATTCAGAATCCTTTAAACGGGTGTAGTTTTTCTTTGTCAAATATGTATATTCGCAGTTCAAAATTATGAGTACAACAATAGCCAAAAAAATACAAATGGTAGACCTGAAAGGTCAATACCAAAAAATTAAAACCGAAGTAGATGCCGCCATTCAAAACGTAATTGATAACACGGCATTTATTAACGGGCCTGCAGTGAAAGAATTCCAGGCAGACCTGGAAAGATACCTTGGTGTAAAAAATGTAATTCCCTGTGCAAACGGAACAGATGCTTTGCAAATTGCCATGATGGCATTGGGCTTAAAGCCCGGCGACGAGGTTATTACAGCAAGCCATACCTATGTGGCTACTGCCGAGGTAATTGGTTTATTAGGGCTTACACCCATTTTGGTAGAAGTTCACCCGGATACTTTTTGCATAAATGTGGATGCTATTGCAAAAGCAATCACACCTAAAACAAAAGCCATTGTGCCGGTGCATTTATACGGGCAATGTGCAGATATGGAATCCATTTTAGCGCTTGCAAAAAAACATAACCTGTTTGTGATAGAAGACGTAGCGCAGGCTATTGGTGCCGAGTATACTTTTAGTGATGGCAAAAAACATAAAGCAGGAACTATGGGAACTGTTGGTTGTACATCATTTTTCCCAAGTAAAAATTTAGGCTGTTATGGCGATGGCGGTGCAATTTATACCAACGATGATGAGCTTGCCAAAAAATTGAGAATGACCGCTCACCACGGACAAAGCGTGCAATATGTACACGATGTTTTGGGTGTAAACTCCCGTTTGGATACCATACAGGCTGCTGTTTTAAAAATTAAATTAAAGCACCTGGACGAATATTCTGCAGCCAGGAATAAAGCTGCTGCTTATTACGACAAAGCTTTTGCCAATCACCCGAAAATTAAAACACCGGTGCGTGCAAAAAATACAACGCATGTTTTTCACCAATATACCTTGCAATTAGTGGGCGTTGACCGCAATAAGATACGCGAACAACTGGCTGCCAGGGATATACCAAGCATGATCTATTACCCGATTCCTGTGCATAAACAAAAAGCGTATCAAAGCGATAGGCACACTTCGGCAAACTTCCCGATAACAGAGCACTTAGCTACCTGTGTATTATCATTGCCTATGCATACCGAATTGGATGAAGAAATATTGAATTATATCTCAACTTCTTTACTGGAATTAGTAAACGCCTGATCATGATAGACGATATTAAGCTTAACGATATGTTTTTAGAAGCTGATAGTTTGATCAGCCAAGGACAAATAGGTGAGGCGCAACGTGTTTTAGAAGCTATTATTACCGAAGACCCCAGTTTTGGAAGGGCTCATAACCATTTGGGCTGGATCTATGAAACCAAGCTGAGGGATTATGAAAATGCAGAGCAGCATTATCGTATGGCCTTAACATTTACTCCATCTTATTGTCCGGTTTATTATAATTATTCGGCGGTGCTGTCTACCCAAAAACGTTGGGATGACCTGGAAAAACTATTGACTGATGCGCTTAAAGTGCAGGAGATAAATTTAGCCACCATCCATAATGAATTTGGGATTATGTATGAGCTTACCGGCAAATACGACCAGGCAATAGCTTCGTATAAAAATGCGGTTAAAAATTCGTTAGACATTAAAAATGTAGATTTATATAAAGGCAGCATCACACGCTGCAAATCAAAACAAGAGATTGATAATTTGTAAAAAATATTTAAATAATAAGCAAGAAATTAAAATCAGAACAAACATTATCGAATTAACTCATTATCAAATAGACTAATTAAAATTATGAATATAGCAGTAGTAGGAACCGGATACGTAGGTTTAGTAACAGGTACATGTTTGGCAGAAACAGGAAATACCGTTGTTTGTGTAGACATTAACGAAGAAAAAGTAAAGAAAATGAAAGAAGGTGTGGTACCTATTTACGAACCACACTTAGATGTTCTTTTTCACCGTAATATTAAAGCCGGCAGGTTAAGTTTTACTACTAACCTGGGCGAAGCTATTGAAAAAGCAAGTATTATCTTTCTCGCATTACCAACTCCTCCGGGCGAGGACGGCAGCGCTGACCTGAGTTATATTCTTGGCGTTGCTGATGATCTGGGCAAGATCATTAAAGATTATAAAGTGATTGTAGATAAAAGTACCGTACCTGTAGGAACAGCTGAAAAAGTGCGAGTGGCGGTTGCAAAAAATGCTAAAGTATCTTTTGATGTAGTTTCTAACCCGGAATTTTTACGCGAAGGTTTTGCGGTTGACGATTTCTTAAAGCCTGATCGCGTGGTAATTGGCGCAAGCTCTGAAAAAGCACGCAAAACCATGGAAGAGCTTTATAAGCCATATGTCCGCCAGGGTAACCCGATCATCTTTATGGATGAAAAATCGGCAGAGCTTACCAAGTATGCAGCAAATGCATTCCTGGCAACTAAGATCACTTTTATGAATGAAATTGCCAACTTGTGCGAAAAATTAGGCGCTGATGTGGATATGGTTCGTATTGGCATTGGCAGCGATGACCGCATCGGAAAACGCTTCTTATTCCCGGGCATTGGTTATGGCGGAAGCTGTTTCCCAAAAGACGTTCAAGCTTTAGCCAAATCGGCTGCAGAAGTTAGTTATGATTTCAGTATTCTTTCTTCGGTAATGGAAGTGAACGAAAAACAAAAAACGATCATCATTCCGAAAATAAAAAACTACTTCAACGATAACTTAAAAGGCAAGCATTTTGCCCTTTGGGGATTGGCCTTTAAACCAGATACCGATGATATTCGCGAGGCGCCCGCTTTATATGTAATTGAAGAATTACTAGCTGCCGGAGCAACAGTTACTGCTTACGACCCGGAAGCAATGGAAAATGTAAAAAAACTATTCGGCGATAAAATTAAGTTTGCTGCAGATCAGTATGAGACATTGCAAAATGCCGACGCTTTAATTATTGCTACCGAGTGGAGCCTTTTCAGGACACCTGATTTTGATAAAGTATCTTCTTCTCTTAAAAACAAAGTGATCTTTGACGGAAGAAACCTGTACAGCCTTGAGCAAATGAAGCAATTAGGATACTACTATTGCAGCATTGGCCGCGAGGTAGTTAAGTAGTAGTTATCTGCTTATAGTTTAGTTTCTTAATAGAGGAAGCTTTAAAAAAATTGCTTCATTTCTTCCTGCAATTTTTTAGCTTCCATTGCTGCTGCTTGTGCAAAATCTTGCTGCGAAGATGCGTATATGATCTGGCGGGAAGAATTAATTAATAAGCCAATATCTTTGTTCAGTCCGTATTTGCAAACATCTTCCAAACTGCCCCCTTGTGCACCTACGCCAGGTATCAGTAAAAAATGATGGGGCACTATTTTTCGTACTTCTTCCAGCCATTGTGCTTTAGTGGCTCCTACAACATACATCATGTTTTCCTCGGTGCCCCATTGTTTAGAAGTTTTTAGCACCTCTTCATATAAATACAGTTCCTTTTGGGTATCCAGATGTGATATTCGCTGGGTTTGAAAATTAAAAGCTCCCTCGTTGCTGGTTAGGGCCAGTAAAATAACCCATTTATCCTTGTAAGTAAGAAAAGGCTTTACCGAATCACTGCCCATGTAAGGAGCGATAGTTAAAGCATCTGCCTTCATTTCACTAAAAAAAGCGCGGGCATACATGCTTGACGTGTTGCCTATATCGCCACGTTTGGCATCCGCAATAATAAAATGATTTGGGTAATTTGCCTTTATATATTCAATGGTTTTTATCAGGCTTTGATAACCTTTTAATCCATGCGCTTCATAAAACGCAGCGTTTGGCTTGTATGAAACGCAATAGTTATGGGTAGCATCTATGATGGCTTTGTTAAAACTGAAAATAGCATCCTCTTCATGTAGAAGATGTTTAGGAAGTTTTTCCATATCGGGGTCCAAGCCCACACAAAGGAAACTTTTTTTAGTTTTTATCTGGCTGATTAATTCCTGGCGAGTCATTTGTAGTAAAAGATTATGTATAACAGGGGTTAAATATACAAATATGCCGGCAAGTGCTTTTTAATCGATAGAATTTTGTTCTTAACACCGATTCTCCTTCTTACCAATTGGCAAATGCAATATGATATTTGTTTAAATTAATTTTTTCTTAGGTTTAAATACCAGGTTCACCGATACAAATTGCTATTTTGCCTTTTTTAACTTGCAAAAAGTCCCCTTCCAATGTATTTTTATCAGTATAACTTTTTACCATGTACAAAACACTGATTTCCCTCGCCGTAATTTCCTTATTTTCAATACAAACCATTTTCGCACAGGCAGATCTTACGGTAACATCCTCAACGTTATCTGCATATTCTGCAAATATTAATGAGCCGGTAACAGTTCAGGTAGTTGTAAAAAATGCCGGCAACGTAAGTGCTGTAGCGAGTACCATGTTTCTTTACATTTCTACTACCACAACGTTTACGAATATTATCGGGAAGGTAAGCGTGCCGGCATTGCAACCTGCAGCGTCTTATATAGTATCATACATATATGTCTCCCCGCAAACCACCACTGCAGGCAATTATTATATAGGAATGAAAGTAGACGGCAATAACGTAGTTGCCGAAAGCAATGAAAATAATATGTTCAATGTTGCACAGCCCCTGCAGGTAACAAGTATTACATCTTTGTCGCAAAAATTACCCTATCCTATTATTTTTATACACGGCCTGTGCAGTAACGATCGAACCTGGGATCCTACCATTAATGCATGGATGGCAGATTGGGGACTTTCAAACGGAGGAAGAATGGATTTTTGCTTAAACTCCGACCAGGATATTAATACCTCAAACTTTGCAACAGATTATACTGATTTTACAGCCTTTCATAATGAATCGAACCTACAGGCTGCAGATTGTTATTTTATAAATTTTGATGTGGATTATGCCGGCAACTATGGCCCTGACGAATATGTTGTGCAAAGCAACCAGGCGGCCATATTCAAGCAGGGAAGAGCCGTTAGAGATGCTATAAAACATGTAATGCATGTAACAGGCAGGGATAAAGTAATTATTGTTGGACATAGCATGGGTGGCCTCGCTACCCGGGAATACCTCCAGCACCAGGCTATCTGGCAGGCAGATAATAATCACCACATAGCCAAATTGTATACCTTAGGAACTCCGCATGGCGGAAGCAATTCAACGGCAGGATGGTTTAATGCCATAGCAGGTATTGATGGAAATTCAGAAGCTTGCCGCGATCTGAGATATCCAAGCACCGTGTTAAGTTTTCCGGGAAAATATTTGTTTGGCGGTATAGAGAGTTTAACAAATAATGGTAATGTACATAATGATGATATTAATTGCAACGGGGTTATTGGAGATACTATAAAAGCGCTTGACGGTGCTATAACAGAAGTGCCTTTGGATATAAACTATACCTGTTTGATTGGCACAGGTGCCTTATCCGGTGGAGACGGAGTAGTGGATGCTGCGAGGGCAAACTTAAATAATTACGGATTGATATCTCCGCCTGCTGGGCACGCTGCCGATACGCTTATATATGGCGCATTTGCTTTTACAGAAACACATACCAACCTTCCTGACCTGGCTGAATTAAATGTTAAAGGAATTGACGAACCAAACCTGTATAATCTGAACAACTATAGCGTTGATACATCCACTTGGTATGCAGGCTTAATTAATGTGCAAAGCAAAATGACAAGCGTTACGGAAGATTATGATTACGTTCAGTTTACAAATACCAATATGCAAAGTGTAAACATCTCCCTGTCTAATAATTTTCATGCAGATCTTAGTATGAAACTCATAAACATATCTAACTCCAATACTGTTACGATTAATACCAACGGAAGATCTAATATTGATACCACAATCAACATCAGCCCAAACACTTATGCTTTAGAGATAGCTGCCAACCCGGTAGGCGAAAGCTGGCTGTATCCTTATTATTATAAGATAACACCTAAAGCATACATCAGCACTATCGGAATTAATGCCATAGCGGAACAAAACACCTTGTTCAAAATATTTCCAAATCCTGCTGCGCAGGGTATTATTAACTGTAATATTAGCTCAACTGAGGCAGAAACAGCCGATATACGGATTATAGATATATCCGGGCAAGTATTAATAGAAAAGCCGCTTGCTTTAATACAAGGCAATAACAGCGTAGAAGTTTCGGTTGCCGATTTAAGCGCCGGTGTTTATTACTGCTCTGTCACTTTTCAAAATCAAACAACTGCACATCAGCAGCTGGTCATTTTAAATAAATAGGCTCATGTATTTATGCGAAGCATTGTTTTGGCCTAGCGTAAAATATTTTAGTAGCTTTATGAATAATCTTTACAAGTATTAAAACAGTATGGGAAAAAAAGCAATTATAGCGGGTGCAAGCGGATTAATAGGAAACGCTTTACTGCAAATTATATTAGATGGATCGGGGTATGATGAAGTTTTAATTTTAGTGAGAAAGGAACTGCCCGTTCAACATAAAAAACTGAAACAACTGGTGGTTGATTATACACGCTTGCGTGAGTATGCCAATGAATTAAAAGGCGATGCCATGTTTTGTTGCCTGGGAACAACACGGAAAAATACGCCTGATGAAAACGAATACAGAAAAATTGACCACGACTATCCCTTGCAGCTGGCCGAAATAGCTAAGCAGAATGGCATAGGCCAGTATCACCTGGTATCGGCTGCCAGTGCCAACGCATCATCATCTGTTTTTTATTCGAGGTTAAAGGGCGAAACCGAAAATGATATTATTAAAGTACCCATACAAGGTTTGCATATTTACAGGCCAATGCTTTTAACGGGAAACAGAAAAGATACCCGTACCGGAGAAGGAATTGCAACAGCTATATTTAAGGTATTGAACCCTATATTGGTTGGTGGCTTAAAAAGATACCGCAGCATTGCCGGATCAACGGTGGCAAGCGCTATGTATAAGCAGGCTTTAAAGAATGAAGCCGGATTATTTATTTATCGTTCGGATAAAATACAGGAGCTATCATAAGGTAATAGGCCTGCCTGTTTACACATAATTTATTTCAGGGCTTGTATAGAAAAGATGCTGAAACATGTTCAGCATGGCCATAAAGATTACCTTATTTTCTATAATAAGATGAATGAACTACCTCATGCCACCCGGCATTTTAGGCATATTCTTCATCATTTTCATCATAGCGCCTTTATCCTGCATCATGCGCATCATTTTGCGGGTGTCTTCAAACTGTTTCATCAGCTTGTTGATCTCCTGGATAGATTGCCCGCTGCCTTTGGCAATTCGCGCACGGCGGCTACCGTTAATTAATTCAGGCTTTTCACGCTCGGCAGGTGTCATAGATTGTATAATGGCTTCAATATGCTTAAAGGCGTCGTCTTTAATATCCACATCCTTCATCGCTTTACCAACCCCGGGAATCATGCCAACCAGGTCTTTAATGTTACCCATTTTCTTGATCTGGTTCAGCTGGCTTAAAAAGTCGTTGAAGTCAAATTTATTCTGAGCAATCTTTTTAGATAGTTTGCGAGCCTCTTCTTCGTTGTATTGCTCCTGTGCTTTTTCAACTAAGGTAACTACGTCGCCCATGCCCAATATCCTGTCAGACATACGGGTAGGGTGGAACACATCAATGGCGTCCATCTTCTCGCCGGTACCTACAAACTTTATCGGCTTGTTTACAACCGTTTTAATAGAAAGAGCTGCACCACCGCGGGTATCGCCATCTAACTTGGTAAGCACCACACCGTCAAAATCAAGGCGGTCGTTAAAAGCTTTGGCCGTGTTAACCGCGTCTTGCCCCGTCATAGAGTCAACCACAAACAAAATCTCGTTTGGCTTGATCTCTTTTTTCAGCATGGCAATCTCGTTCATCATCGCCTCGTCAACCGCTAAGCGGCCGGCCGTATCTATAATAACAACGGTATTCCCGTTTTCTTTGGCTTGCTGAATACCGCGTTTTGCGATCGATAAAGTATCTGTGCTGTCTTTGTCAGAAAAAACATCCACGCCGATCTGCTCTCCTAAAACGTGAAGTTGGTTTACGGCAGCCGGACGGTAAACGTCGCAGGCAATAAGCAAAGGTTTTTTGCCGCGCTTGGTTTTTAAGTGGTTGGCCAGCTTGCCCGAAAAGGTTGTTTTACCCGAACCCTGCAAACCGCTCATTAATATAACGGTTGGGTTGCTTTCTAATTTTATATCAGAGGTTTCGCCGCCCATTAACTTGGTCAGCTCATCGTGGGTTATCTTAATAAGCAATTGCCCCGGCGATATGGCAGTAAGCACCTGCTGGCCCAGCGCTTTCTCCTTAATAGTATCTGTAAATTGTTTGGCTACTTTATAGTTAACGTCGGCATCTAACAAGGCCTTGCGCACTTCTTTCAGTGTTTCGGCAACGTTTATTTCGGTAATTTTTCCTTGTCCTTTTAAAACCTTAAAGGCCCTGTCCAGCTTCTCACTTAAACTATCAAACATGTATTCTATTTTTTTACGAAATTAATGAAAATTGAGCATTGTATCAGAATAATGTAGAATTTTTAATATAGTGTGTTCTGGGTGATATACATCATTTTAAGCCACCAAACCATGCAAAATACCGCTTGTAAAATTGCCATCCCCCAGCATTAAAATATTTATACCTTAGCTTCATAAATTTAAAATATGATCAGTAAAAAAATCCTGGCTACAGCAACACTTTCAATGGGTATGGTGCTTGCTTCGGCTCAAACGCAAACCGCTAAAACGTATCCAAACGATCCGTTTAAACTTAAAGAATACAAGCTTAAGAACGGCTTAACCGTTTATATGAGCGTTTATAAAGATGCGCCGCGTGTATTTACCATGACTGCCACTAAGGCCGGCAGCAAGAACGACCCGCAGGATGCAACCGGTTTAGCGCACTACTTAGAGCATATGCTTTTTAAAGGGACTGATAAACTGGGCACCAAAGACTATTCTAAAGAAGAGCCTTTGATCAGCAAGATATCTGATACCTACGAGATTTACCGCAAAACAAAGGATGATGCTACCCGCAAAAAAATATACCACCAGATTGACAGCTTAAGCGGAGAAGCCGCCAAGTTTGCCATTGCTAACGAGTATGATAAGCTTTGCAGCAGCATGGGCTTAAAAGGCACGAATGCTTTTACGTCTTTTGAACAAACGGTGTATATAAACGATGTGCCAAGCAATGAAATTGACAATTGGCTATCGTTAGAGGCAGAGCGTTACCGCAAACCTGTTTTGCGTTTATTCCATACTGAGTTAGAAGCTGTGTATGAAGAAAAGAACCGCGGATTGGATAATGACGGAAACAAAGTATTTGAAGCTTTGTTTGAAGGATTGTTCCAGCACCACACCTATGGTACGCAAACCACCATTGGTACTATAGACCATTTGAAAAACCCTTCCATGAAAAAGATCATGGATTATTTCAATACCTATTATGTGCCAAACAACATGGCGGTTATCATTACCGGCGATGTGGACCCTGATAAAACCATCAAAGAAATTGAGGCCAAATTTGCTTATATGCAAAGCAAGCCCGTTCCTAAATTTACTTACCAGCCCGAAGCACCTATTACCAAGCCAATTGTAAAAGAAGTATATGGACCTGATGCTGAGAACGTGCTTTTTGCTTATCGCTTTGGCGGCATAACCACTTCTGATGCAGATATGATCAAATTGCTGGCGCTTATTTTAAGCAATGGCAAAGCAGGTATTATGGATATTAATCTAAACCAACAACAGCAGGTGTTAGAAGCGCAGGCTTTTGATTATGCACTGGCAGATTATTCTATCCTTGGCTTTACCGGCAAGCCAAAACAAGACCAAAAACTGGAAGATGTTGTGAAACTGATCCAGCAACAAATTCAGAATATAAAAGACGGCAAGTTTGATGAGTGGTTGATACAGGCAAACCTGGCAAACCTGAAATTAAACCTTACTAAAAGCTTAGAGAACAACCAGGCCCGCGCTTCTGAAATTATGACCGCGTTTACATCTAACGAAACATGGGAACATCATATTGGAATCATAGACCGCCTGTCTAAAATTACCAAACAGCAGATCATTGATTTTGCCAAAAAGAACCTGAACGATAATTATGTATTGGTAAACAAACATACCGGCGAAGATAAGAACGTACAGAAAGTGGATAAGCCCGCTATTACGCCTGTTGCTGTGAACAGGGATGACCAATCGGTTTTCTTAAAAGATCTGATGAACAAAAAACCCGCTCCTATTCAGCCTGTGTTTATTGATTATAACAAAGACATAGCCAAAGCAAATTTATCTAACAGCGTGCCTGTTATTTACAGCGCTAATAAAGAAAACGCCACCTTTGATATGTACTACCTGTTTGAGATGGGCAGCAACAACAACAAAATGCTGCCTATTGCCATGGATTATTTAAAGTACCTGGGCACAAGCAAATACACACCGGCACAGTTACAGGAAGAGTTTTATAAGCTGGCTTGCTCGTTTGACGTGGTTGCGCAGGAAGAACAAACCTATTTATCATTAAGCGGCCTAAGCGATAACTTTACCAAAGCACTTGACCTGTTTGAACACACTCTTGCCAATGTGCAGCCAAACCAGGAGGCATTGGATAACCTGATACAGGATAACATTAAACAGCGTGAAGATGCTAAGTTAGACAAGAGCGTTATCCTTCGCAGGGGATTATCAAACTATGTTAAGTATGGCGCTAAAAATCCGTTTACCAATGTATACAGCGATAACGAATTGAAACAATTAAAAGCCGCCGACCTGATTGCGGTGATCAACTCACTAACTAAAAAAGAGCATCACATTTTATATTACGGCCCGCTTACTTTAACAGAAGCAACCGCGGCTATCCAGAAGAACCATTACACCGGCACGCTTACAAAACCCGATGCCCCTATTGCTTTAACCGAGCAAACAACAGGCAACCAGGTTTATGTGGTTGATTATGATATGAAGCAGGCAGAAATTATGATGCTTGGAAAAGGCGAACCGTTTAGCGATGCCAACATTGCCGGCATTAAAATGTATAACGAGTATTTTGGCGGAAACATGTCGTCGGTTTTATTCCAGGAATTGCGCGAATCTAAAGCCCTTGCGTATTCGGTTAACGGAAGCTACCGCATACCAAATGCAAAGAACAAATCGTTTTACATAAGCACCTACATAGGCTCGCAGGCTGATAAGTTATCGGATGCTTTGCAGGGCATGAGCGAGTTAATTAAGGACTTGCCAAAGGCAGATATTATGTTTCAATCGGCACAGGATGCGATCCTTTCAGGTATCAGGAACGAGCGCATCACAAAAATGCCTTTGCTGATTGCTTATGAGAACGCACGCAAGCTTGGATTGAATTATGATGTGCGCAAAACCATCTTTGATAAAGTGCAAACCATGACCTTTGCCGATGTACAGAAATTTCAGCAAAGCTATGTGAAGCCATTGCCTTTATCTTTACTGATAGTAGGTAAGAAAGACCTGTTAGATTCTAAGATCATTGAAAAATACGGGCAGGTTAAATACCTTAGCTTACAAGAAGTTTTTGGATACTAACTAATAACACAGCTTAAAAAATGAAAAGCGGCATCTTAACTGATGCCGCTTTTTTTATTGCTTAACGGAGCAGGGGTGATGCTACGATAAGCACAATATTTAATCCTCTATTTATACCTTTTACTACACGAATTGATGTCTCAACAACCGGCATTGAAACCCTTTCGTCTAAAAAAAATCCACGTTCATAAAACATAAAAGCATTTTCAAAAAGAAAATAAATTGCTTCATCGTAAAAAGACCCGTTCACGAAGCAAAAACAACCTCCCAGTAAAAATATTGCCCGGTTCATACATTTCTCCCTGTTTGCGGTTGACAACAGGCTTTTCGCGCTATAGTTTTGTCAAATAATTCATTAAAAATTAACCCATAAAAAACAAAGAACATGAGCTCAACAAGTGAAGTAGGCATAGCCAAAAACGTAGCGCACCTTTCAACGTTAATTACGTATTGTGTAAGCTACGGATCGAATTACAATCCAAGCAACGCTGCCATTAAATTGCCCGGTTTAAATGCCGTGCTAAGCAATGCGCAAACAGCCTTAACCAACGCAATAAGCAGCAGAACAGCAAGAGCAGGCGCGTTCAATGCACGCATGGTTGCTTTTAAAGACATCAAAAAACTATCAACCCGTTTGCTGGCTGCACTAAACGGAGCGGGGGCAACTACCCAGCAAATAAACAACGCGAAGTCTATTGACCGCAAAATAAAAGGCAGGCGGGCAAAAAGTATCCCTCATTCGGCACCTGCACCTGCATCGGGCACTCCCACAGCATCTCAAACTGAAAAGGCAACTTTGCCACCGCCATCCACACTACCCATAACGCCGGTAACACCACCGCATCCTATATCGGTATCGCAGGTAAGCTATGATAACCTTATACAACACATGGCAGAGTTTATAGCCCTGCTGGCAAGCATTCCGTCTTATAACCCTAACGAGACGGACCTAAAAATTGCAAGCCTCAACACCTACCTTGCAAACCTGAACGCTACCAACAATGCGGCTATAGTGGCACAAACTACCCTGAACAACAGCCTTATAGCGCGCAACAAGATATTGTATGCCTACATAACCGGGCTTTGTGCCATTGGCGAAGAGAGCAAAGACTACATCAAATCTGTTTATGGGTCTACCGCTGCCGAGTATAAGCAGGTACGCAAGCTGAGCTTTACCAAACACCGTATTTAACTCACGTTCTTTCTTCCGGTTAAAAGTAAAGAACAACCCTTCCCGTATATTCCAGGTACCAAATACCACCTTCCAAGAAGCCGCCTCGTAAACAGGGCGGCTTTTTTTATTTGTTCTTTTGCGAGCTCACCCCCAAGCCCTTTGATACTGTTTTTTAGTTTTTTATTTCGGTAGTATCGAATGTTACACATTTCCTGCAGGAGAGGGGAGTGAGTATTACTCATCACAACTTGAACATTGCTCATCACAACTTGAACATGAAAATTTTTGCTTGTTGGTGAGGATATCAATAGGGAGGAATTAACATATTTGTGGCATTCTCTTCTTCATTTCTTTGCTTGCCCAAAGAAACGAAGCAAAGAAAGTGCACCACGAACGCCAACTCTCGCTACGATCTCGCACAGGCTGCCCTGCTCGG
>Ga0134128_10000268_pt1 | contig 73930 bp, 82 predicted proteins | sample KB31754_FD_96462 | JGI IMG/M metagenome (GOLD analysis project Ga0134128, IMG submission 96462) | Terrestrial soil microbial communities with excess Nitrogen fertilizer from Kellogg Biological Station, Michigan, USA - KB3-175-4 | ecosystem: Environmental > Terrestrial > Soil > Unclassified ... | reverse complement strand
GTATGCGTCGCATGCCGTTGTTGCAGCTCCTTGCCGTAGCACCGCTACGACGCGTCGCCGCGCCTAGGCCTGCAACGCATACGGTACCTTCGCACTCCCAAATTAAATGTCAACAGGCCCTAGTCAGGCAGCTTGATCAAGCCCATATGCAAAGCCTTCAGCACCACCTCGTTGCCCCGGCTGACGCCAAACTTGGAACGCAGGTTGCTGATGTGATAGTTGGCACCGGCTTCGGAAATGCTGAGGATGCGGCCGATTTCCCAGGCCGTCTTGCCGGCGGCCATCCAATGCAGGCAATCGAGCTCACGCGCAGTGAGGGCGGGTTGCTGCCCCGGCGCACAGGCCGACGAATCACGACTGAGTGGCGGCATAGAACCTCCGGCTCAAGAGTGGAACGGAGAATTAGCGGGGCAGTTGTACCAGGCCCATGCGGATGGCCTTGACCACCACATCGTTGCGCTTGGTCACACCGAACTTGGTGCGTAAGTTACTGAAGTGGAAATTGACGCCGGCTTCGGAAATGCCCAGGATGCGGCCGACTTCCCAGGCCGTCTTGCCCGCCGCCATCCATTGCAGGCAATCGAGTTCGCGCGCGGTCAGCACCGGCGGTTCCTCATCTTCCTTCTTTTCTGTGATCATGAACTTGCTGAGCGACTCGTAGGCCACGTCGCGCAACAAGGACAGCTCTCCCAGCTTGGCGCCGAGATCTTTCAGGAAGGCATTGCCCGGCGCCTGGTCGCGCACGCAGGTCAGCATGCCGACCTCGCCGTTGAGGCCATGGATGGGCAAGGTCACGCCGACGCGCAAACCGAACGACGACGCTTCTTCATAGAGCGATTGCTGGGCGGACGTCTTGAAAGACTGCGGCATCCACACCAGGGGAGTATTGGTCTTGAAGCAGTACTCGACCGTCGGGTCCACCGAGATCAGATTCTGCCTGTCGTAGAATTCGCGCCATGACGAGTCGTAAGACGTCAGCATGAACACATTGCCGGGGTCGGCCTTCGGCTGCGGCATCACCGCAAACATCATCTGCTCGAAGCCGAGATTTTCCACCGCGCCATGGAGCGCCTTCAACGCGTCAGCATTGCTTGATGCCTTATTGATCGGATCGAAGGGGGCCAGGATGTCATAGGTCACATCGCTGGCATCAAACTCATATTCCATATTCTGCGCTCCACAGGCATAAAGAATACAACGAATTCATACTTCTAGATGGAAACGTTTCAATAAAATCAATTAAATATGCTAAATGAATAATTGATAACATATAGCAAAAATAATGGCGGCACCACAATATTTTTGGTGAAAATTCACTAACGCGTAATGGTTGCAACACGTGAATTGATGCACGGAAATTATTTGATAATTTCCCGTGCAAGCCCGCCATGGAGCCGGTGAAGAATTGGAATTGGAGGCACTGGTATTACCTGCCACACTTGGGCCAGATAGCGCTTCCTCTCACTTGGCCGACTCCCAGGGATTAAAAATCGTCACTCCCATCGGCTGAAAGTCAGCCACATTCCGGGTCACCACGGCCATGCCATGCACCAATGCCGTGGCGGCGATCAACGCATCGCGCTCGCTACGCTTGTCCGGCACGTGCAGGCGGGCACAGCGTTGCGCCACTGCGGTATCAACCGGCAAGGTCCGGCCGGAAAATTCCGGCAACACATGCTGCTCCAGCCAGGCACGCAGCACCGCACCTTGAGCAGCGTCTTTTCGCTCAATCGACAACACGCCCAGTTCCAGCTCCAAAACAGTAATTGCGGATACAAAGAGATCGGCGGCATCCACGCTTTCGGCCCATGCTACAACGTTCGGATCGGCCTTGCGGGCGCGGACCTTGCGCAACTCCGACACAACGTTGGTATCGAGCACGTACATCATGAAAGGTCTGCCGGACGGGCGCCGATGGTCACGTGCGGCTCTTCGAATTCAATTTCAGCCACGCCAGGCATGGCCAGCGCATCGGCGATATTGCGGCGCTGCCCGGTAAGGCGCTGGTATTCCTCAATGGTCAGCAGCACATGGGCAGGCTTGCCGCGATCCGTGATGAAGACCGGGCCATTCTTGGCTGCCTTCTTGGCGCGCGTAACGTCCTGGTTCAGCTCCCGGCTGGATAAGGTGGTGATCGTCATGGCAAATCCTCCTATGTTCACTTTATGTAGGTATGTTACTACAAAAGTCCAAGACATCAAAGTCGCACCACCTCCCCCTAAGACCAGATCCAGCTTAGAAAGAAGTGGTCTATCCACCACCGCAAAGCTGTCGCAAATTACGCGTGACCGCCCTGTTCGGCGAATACCTCAACAACAAGGGCACGTCGCTACAAGCCCTGGTCAAAACCACACCCGGCGGGTTCAACGGCTTGCTGTATCAGGCCAGGGTGATCAAGTCCGGGCTTTATGAGGTCACGTCGGGCGACAACAACGTGACCAATTCAACGTGCAGCATATGCACGGCAGGGGCGGGGTATGACAACGTGACGGCCTTGTTTGCCAATTACTAGGCTTTGGCAAAGGCTGGCCGGCCAGCCTTTGCCGTGCTCAAATGGAGCAGGAGAACAGAAGAGGGCGAAGCGCTATGCCGTTGCCGGCCAAGAGTCGGCCCACGCCGGAATCTGCGCCAGCCCGTCAAGCCAGCGCACAATATTGGGAAAGTCCTTGACCGGCATTTCCGACTCTTGCCAGTAACGCGCCATCGATCCAAGCTGGAAGTCGGCAATGGTCAGCCTGCCGCAGGCGACATAAGTGCGCTCAGCCAGGTGGCCGTTCAACACCTTGGCGTAGCGCAAGAATTCCTTGGCGCTGGCTTCCAGCAAGGCCTGGTCCGGCGCACCGATGTTGAAGGTTTTCTTGACCACATGCTCGAAATAAAACGGTGCCACACAAGGCGACCAATGGCATTCGCCCCAAGACAGCCAGCGCAACACCTCAACCTGCTCGGCCGGGTTATGCGCCGGCCACATGTCAGACCCCACCTTGATGCACAGATAGGGTCGAGTCCGTCAAGCCTGAAGGGGTGGTCATGGTAAGAAGATGGCAAATAAAGACCGGCGATCCATCAGCGTGGCAGGCTCGAGAGCAGACCGGCCAACGCGTCTGCCAGGCGCCCAAGTGTCGCCGGCTCGGGCATCGGCAGCTTGATGTATGACTTCCCGGTGTCGGAATCGGTTTCAATCAAACGCGACATCCCGCCGTTTGAGGCTGCGTCAGACACACCGCGCGTCGAAGCCATCGCATTGACGAACGCCAATCCCGCCTCTACCAGGGGTGCCCAAGCGTCAGCCGGTGCAACCGGGCCGGCGCCGTTTTGTGGTTGCTGCGGCGAAGGCTCCGCCTCGGCGGCCGGCAACGGCATCGAGTCCGGCACCGCTTGCTCCGAGACAGGCAAGGTTTCGGCGGTACCCACGGCACCGGTTGCCTGCTCGACGCTTTCCATGAACTTCGACAACCTGCCGCCGCTCATGAACACCTCGCTTTCCCCACCGTCGAGGACGCCGGCAAACAGTGACTTCTTGAACGAAAGCAGCGACAGCATCCCTTCCTCGATCGTGCCCTGCGCAACCAGATTCACCACCTGGACGCCGCGCGACTGCCCCAAGCGGAACACGCGCCCGATGCGCTGTTCGAGAATGGCAGGGTTCCAGGGCAAATCCATGTTGATCACCGTCGCCGCACCGTGCTGCAGATTCAGCCCGACGCCGCCGGCGTCGGTCGAAAGAAAGACCCGGCACGCCGCGTCCTGCAGAAAGCGATCCACCAGCGGCGGGCGCTTCTCGCTAGGCACCCCGCCGTGGAACAACACATGGCCCCATCCCTTTGCCTGCAGGCGGGGAATGAGAATCTCGTGCGTGCGCACCCACTGGCTGAACACCACCACCTTGTTACCGGGGTCGGCAAGCATCTCTTCCAGCAAGTCGATCAGCTCGGCGGACTTGACGCCATGATCGGTTTCGCGGTCCAGCAGATACGTGCTGTTGCAGGACATGCGCATGTTCTGTAAAGAGCAGGTCAGCCGACGCTGATCGGCATCGGAAAGAAAACCCGTCTTGCGCCAGCGGCTCACGATGCGCCTGACAATTTCGCCGTTTTCGTTATGGTGCACCATCTGCTGTTCCGTCATCGGAACGAAGCGCGTGCTATCAACACGAGGGGGCAACTGGCTCAATACCTCCGCCTTGCGCCGGCGCAGCATCACCGGCGCCAATGTCTTGCCGATGCGGTCGAGCCCTTGGTAACCCGTCACCCGGCCGGTCTCGTCAAACTTCTGGTGCTCGTGCAACAAGCGCCAGGTAGGACCGAGCCGGTGCTGATCGACAAACTGCACGATGGAAATCAATTCCTCCAGGCGGTTTTCCAGCGGCGTTCCGGTCAGCACGATGGCATAGGGGCTGGAAATCCGCTTCAGGGCCCGCGCCGCCACCGTGTTCCAGTTCTTGATACGCTGCGCTTCATCGACAATGATAAGGTCCGGTGCCCACGCCTCGATCAGATCGAGATCGCGCGCCAGGGTTTCGTAATTGGCGATCTTGAACGGCGGCTCTTCGCGGTAAAGCGCTTCGCGCTCAGCGCGCAAGCCACGGACCACCGTCGCGCTTCGTCCGGCAAAGCGGGCTATCTCCTGCTGCCATTGATGCTTGAGCGACACCGGGCAAACCATCAGCACGCGCTCCGCCCCGAAATGGCGCATCAGCAATTCCGCTCCCGCAATTGCCTGGGCCGTCTTACCCAGGCCCATCTCGTCGCCGATCAAGCAACGCCCGGCACGGGCGGCAAACAGCGCGCCTTCGAGCTGATAGCGATACAAAGGCGTCTTGAGCAAATTGCGCAAGGCCCGGCTGTCGGCGCCGCGCGGGTAAGACTCATCGAGCACCCTGCGCCGTTCGGCGGCATCGCGCAGATCGGCGACGAAAGCCAGCGCATCGTCATAACAGCGCAAGTCGTGCCCGGTCTTTTGTGCCTTCTTGAGAAAGGCCGGCAGATCACCGAACCGCTCCGGCGCCAGACTCCAGCCGGCGGCCTCGTCGAACAACTTGGCGCAAGCCTTGCGCAACCCCGCCGGGCAAGCCGCGCCGACACGAAACCGCACGCTGCGCGCCCCGCCATAATGCAAATAAAGCTCGCTGTATTCGGGCTCGAACGCGCGCTTCAGGGCAGTCTTGCCGCCACGCTTTGTTTCAAGTTTGGCCAGTGCAAACTCAACATGCTTGCAAGTGCCCAGATCATTCGTGGCGAAGTCCGGGCAAGAGCAAAAATTTTCGCCAGGCGCCACACCCCGGATCGCAACCCGATACCTGCTGTCACTATCCGGATTGGCCACGATGAATTCGGAAAAGACAGGTTCCGACCCGATGTTTTCAAGCGTAAATGCCTGCTCACGGCCGAACTGACGACGCAGCGCAATTTGCCACTCCTGCACTGAAAGATTCTCGGGCATGCGTGAACGCGACAGGCGCACCGGCGCCTTGACCTTGGAAGACGATTGTTTTGCTGTTGACATTGGCATTGGCATGGCGAAACGCGCCGGAACGGAAAAGTGCCTACTTTATAGGAAAGTTTGAGCGCATTGTGGTCTTCGCGATGAAAAGCCGGGCTTTAAGCAGACTAACGATCAATCGTGCCAATCGGAGATCTCCGCTTCCGCTTCAGTACCTCAGGTATTTAGCCAAGCCCCGACCTCCGGCCCGGTCAAGTGCAGGCCGGTTTCCTGGTATTCCGACCATGACGCCATCGCTTCCTGTTTGAAACTTTCACGCGCCTCTTCACGAGCAACATATTGGACAATCGCCTCGCGCATGATCCAATGTGGCGTACGCTGCCGCTGCCCCGCCAAGCGCTGCACACGGTCCTTCAGGGCGTCGTCGATCTTGATCGATGTTGCCATCGCTTGCCTCCAGTATCACAAGCTGTCACGTATCGATAGAATAGGGCAGCGCGTCGTGAATATCTAGCGGCAGAGGCCAATAGGAAATTGATTTTTTACAATGCAAATTTAGGCTGTGTTTGTGCGGCAAGAGCCGAGCATGATGATACCGCCGTCAATTGCTCGTATCTCCAGTTATTCATGCTGCCTGCAATATAGCTTGATCATCTCGAGCAAAAATCCTCGCTCCCGCCGTTTCAGCCCCTCCATCAATGTTGCAATGGCACGAACGTCATCGGGTGGCGGCATTTCCCCTTCCTCCAGCAAGGCGACCATGGTCACGTTCAATTTCTGGGCAAGCTGCTCCAGCGTAACAAGAGAGGGCATCGTCACGCCGCGCTCGAAACGGGAAATGGTCTCGGTGTCTACCCCGATGCGCTCCGCGAGCTGATCCTGTGTCAGCTCCACGCCCTTGCGCGCAGCAGCGAGATTACGGCCAAGCCGGGCCGTCAATTCTGTGGTTTTGCGTTTTGGCACAACAATATCTATCGAGTATCAAGTCAACAGATATCGTTGCTTGTTTGCATCAGCCGAAGAAGAGTGTAATATGCCGATGTCAAAATCAACATTTTACGTTGACTGACAAAAGGCAAGGATATGGACGAGATTGTTGTATCGATGGCGTTCAAGATCGCGGACGATGCCACGCGCAGTGACATCGAATGCCACTGCGTCGCCAGGATGGAAGATGGTAGCGAGCCGTTGGAAACCTCAGACCATGCGACATGCTGGTACGACAGCACGACCATCCCCGATCCTGAAATGAGGGCGACCGTGGAAGCCGCGCTACTCTATCTTGTTGCTCGTGGCATGGTGCAATGGCACGCCACGAAACGAGGGTGGGTTCGGCCTCTGCATTCCAGACCCATGGAACTCAACCACCAGCTGCACTAATCGTATAGGTCAAGCCAATAGGCCCGGAAACGCTGCTGGCATATACCCGCGCATCGTTTCGATCATCAATTTGCAACCAATTTGTGAAATTCAAAAATTGGAAAAGTAAAAGTACCTGTCAACTCTGACAGGTTGAGAGATCAACCCCTACACCAGCAAATTGTTTTGCGTTAATGTGACCGACAAGTAGTAACAAGCTGGCGTTGACTTGCACCGTCTACCGGCCAGGGACCGCGTCCAACAAAACAAAAACGGCAATCCTGTCTGCACAGAGTATTCAGTAAATGGCACGAAGAAAGAAAAATGACAGCGCAGCAAACCTGCTGCTCGCAGCTCCATGGCAAGTCAGCGCCATCCTTGGCGTAATCTCGTTCATAGGACTGCGCTGGCTGTTTCCCCTTTTGATGGCCGGAAATATGTTCCTGCCCATCATAATGCCGCTAGCCAGGATGGCATCATGGGTCACTGCGTTATTTTTCGGCTTCATGGCGCTGACGTCATACGCCAAATCGAGACGCGCCTCTCCGCAGGAACAAAAATTCATACTGCCTGAATTCAATCGCGCAGCGCCGCCCGGCTCACAACCACTTACCTCTCCCGTTAAGAGCCAACCGAAAACCAAATACAAGCCAGTGGCCGAAGCTGCTGCCGTCGAAGAAACCCTTCCACGACCATCCACATGGACTCTGGAGGCACTACGCTCCCTGGAATGGAAGCGTTTTGAATTGGTCTGCGCAAAATACTACGAGATAACCGGGTTCAAAGCTGAAACCCTGCGCTGCGGCCCGGACGGCGGCATTGACGTGAAGCTCTTCAAGATGGGCCAGGACAAGCCAGCCGCTATCGTTCAATGCAAGGCGTGGAACGCAAACGATGTGGGGGTCAAGGAAATTCGTGAACTGCTCGGGGTCATGACCCACGAAAAGATCGAGCGCGGGATATTCCTTACCACTGGTCGCTATACCAAGGATGCCGCCGTATTCGGGGAGTCAAGTCCGATTGAGATGCTGGACGGGGATGGTTTTATAGCAAAGCTTGGTGAGCTAGCTGAACTACAGCGGCAGGCGTTATTGGACTTTGCTTTTGAAGGTGACTACCGCACGCCGACCTGCCCCTCTTGCGGGATCAAAATGACAAAGCGGAACAGCAAGCGTGGCGAGTTTTTTGGATGCTTAAGTTATCCGCGCTGCAAGCGCACGTTTGCAATGTAGAAAAAAGTCCAGCACCAAAATGTGGCTATCACGATCAATCAAATCGAGGGAATGGAACAATGAGCTTCACTTTAGTAAATTCAACAGCCTACGTGGCCCAATTCGTGCTGAAAAGAGGTGACCTGATAGTCACCCGCCTTGCAGGCATTGCGCCTGGCGGACGAGTCATCGTGCCGGTGGAAAACCAGTATCAAGTCACCGCCAGCACAGTCATCGACGACAACACTTACATCACCGCCCCCACCAGCTTCTCGGGAGCAGCCGCATTTCTTGCGGAAGTATTGCAGCTTGCGTCACAGGGTACTTATGAATTCACCATGGTGCAATCGCCTTCCACGGCTCCTGATCAACTGCAATTTCAAAAGACCTGCATTTCCCCCGTCACGTTCAGTGTGTCCAGAGACGGTAAGCCGCTACAGGAGGTTGTTGTACAAAACTCGTTCGAGATGGTTTCGCTAAATATTGGTGATACATACAACGTTTATGCAGTGATCAACGGCGTCACTACTGATACTTTAGCGACAAGCAATCAGAATGCAACGATCAGTGCTGTTGCTGATGATTCGTCGCTTGAATCTGGTTACTTTACGTTGGTTATTTCCTGACCGAATATAGGCAAGTAGCACGATGCAATTACGAGGGTGTTTGATGGCCTAACGCACTCATAAATCGAACCTGCCCCTGGGTCTTATGGGGCTATGGCAAACGCATCTACTGTTTCTATCTACCAATACATATGAATCAGAAAACTTATCACAAAGAAATGAACATTAATGCTTGGGCAACGATGTTCAAAGAAATTTATTTTCCAATCCAAAATTATAGTCGCTCAAAGCTAGATATTTTTACTCATCTAGTCAAAGTGTTTGGCGGCGGCTCAAGATACCTTTTTCGAACAAGTGATCCTGACGGATCGAGGGAATTTTTGGCTCGAATCTTTGGTTGGTATTGCGCTCTAGCAAATCGACTCGACTTAGACATAGAAGAAATTCTCTGGCAAAAATATCCTGGGGTATGTCCCAGATGCCTGCAGGCAGTTTGCGGCTGCCAGCGCCCCCCGAAAGATGTAGATCCAATCGAACTAAGACTTATTGCAGAAAAGGATCGCAACCGCAAACCAAACAGCTTGCGAGAATGGCAAGGAATGTTCACGAATATGTATAGAGGCCCATCGGGGGCGGAAATAGTTCCGGCATCCCGCGAAAGGCTTGCAATAATATTTAGCCGTATGGCAGAGGAACTGGGCGAGGTCGCGGAAGCCATCTTGCTGGACGAAGTAATTGACAGAGACGTCCAGCTGATTATCCAAAATGAAATGGCAGATTTGTGTGCGTGGATCTTTGCACTCGCTAACAATCTTCACTATGTCGACTCAAACTCTTCTGCGGCTACCCTAGCTGACGTTTCGTGGAATTTGTATGGAGGGAAATGCCATCGGTGCAAAAAACTTCCGTGTGTCTGTGTTGCAGGTAGCTTTGGTCTAGAACTGGCCAGTCAGGGTGCTATGGGACCGTCTCATTGGGATGAACGTACTGGTTTGGCAAATGATGCGGGAATGAGAGTCTTCATAAACGACCTTGACACCGAATTTGGTAAGAACTTGACTTCGCACGTTCTAGTCATGTTTGATTTAGACAATTTTGGAAGAGTTAATAAAGAACATGGAAATCTAGCGGGTGATGAAGTTCTGCGGGAAGTTGCGGAAAGGCTAAAGAAACAATTGAAGGAAAGGCAATATGCATTCCGGCGTGGAGGAGAAGAGTTCGTTATCATTTTTCAGGGTGATTTGGAACACGGTCAGGCGCTCGCTGAAAAAGTGCGTATGGCAATTTCGTCTGAACCAATTTCGATCAAAACTGCCACGGAAGGTGAAGTTGCAATTAACGTCACAGCCTCATTTGGAGTTGCGAATACATTTGAACAAAAGCTGAAGCCAAGCCTCATAGAGGCCGCTGCCGACAGCCGTATGCGGGAAGCAAAAGAGAGCGGGAAGAATTGTGTGCGCCCAACGATTAGTCAAGAATTGGCCAGAGAGATTTTTGGAAAAGAATTGTTCTAGAAAAAATATTTACAATCTACTAGAAATCATTTCACAAATTTGTAAAATGAAAAAGAAAAGCCATAGCCTTTCCATTTTGCTCTTGAAAGAGACCATCAATAACAACATCGACGCCATTAAGAATGCGACAAATACAGATCAGTATGAGTTCGATTTCGATGGGAAGAAGGCGTTACTTTGTTTCAAACAAAATCCCAGCCATCTTCCAGCTTGGACAAGATTCTTTGAATCTCGACTTGGCAATCAACTAAATAACCTCTTCAACACCGGTGCGTCTGCTGTTTTCATCGCGCCCAAAGGCAATCGTATTTTTGCGATTACATTTGGCTATGGAAAATCTCTCTTACTTCCTGATTGTTACGAAGAAAACTTTGGTCTGCGGGTTGTTCTTAACTCGGTGGACGCAAATAAGCTACGGAGTGTGGATGCACAAAGCCTGGATGCAGTTCCCGTTCATCGACGTAGCCAGGCAAGCGTAGCATCAAATATTTCTGATTTCGGGATAAATATAGAGCAAGACCTTATTTATGCGGCAACCGGGCAGCCGAAGAATGTGGATTTTGGCAAACAGATTACCGGCAAAGATGTGTTGAAAATTACAACTTCCGCGACTCTTGATTCTCTTCCTGAGCTACTCGAAAAACTATACGCGGCATTTCAATCCGATCACTACAAACAGAATTTTTCTTGGATAGATAATTTGCGAGAGGTACGTGATCCAGGAGTAGTTTCGAAACTAGACACAATACTCAGTCAAAAAATTTCACAGCGAGATTTCACAAGGACATGGCTTGCTATACCCGACGTCATCGACTGGTCTGATTTCGGTGGATTTAAATATCAAAAACCAAAAAAGGGCGAATTACTTGACGATATCGATTGGCCGAGTTATCTCGAATCAATAGATCAATCGACTGAAGCAGATACTACAACGTTCCGCAAACAGTATGTTCTTCGAATTGCGGAATCTTCAGGCCAAGACGTGGACCATTGGTCTGTATATCGTTGCATTTACTGCGAGGTGGAACACGACGGACGCACCTTCGCTTTAAACAATGGAAAGTGGTACAGAGTAGATAAAGATTTTCTTGAATCTATAAACAGAGTTGTCGATAACATTCCTGTATCGGAACTCGAATTGCCGGTTTATTCCGATAAGTCAGAGGGTGACTACAACGAGCGAGTTTATGAATCGGATAAAGATTACTTTGCCTTAATGGACAAAAAAATGATCCGACATGGCGGCGGACGGAGCCAGATCGAATTTTGTGATTTATACACACTAGATAAACAATTTGTGCATGTAAAGCGATATGGCGGCTCGAGTGTTCTAAGCCATTTATTTGCCCAAGGGCTGGTTTCGGCCCAGTTATTCTTTTCTGACGAGGACTTCCGAGAAAAAGCAAATGCCTTTTTGCCCGGCAGTCATCAAATGAAAGACACTATTTCAAAACCAGACGCAAATGCATTCAAGCTGGTATATGGCATAGCTAGTAATGCAACGAATGGAAAGTTAGAGTTGCCGTTATTCAGCAAAATCAATTTGAAGAACTGTTATTCCAGATTACAGCTTCTCCAACTTCATGCCAGTATTTGTATAATTCCTGTCGCACAAGGAGAAGAGGGAATCCGCTAAATTTTCTAGCAGCGCGCTCTTCAAGTTAGCATCGAATTTTGGAATTTATTCAATCGTCTTAATGCTACATGTCTTAAATTGAAATTTCTTCATAGAAGAAATCGCACGCGAGGCGTGCGTCATCCGCCGCAAGCTACGTTAAGGAGGAAATATGAGCAGGGTTGATATTGTCAAAGTACAGAATCCCAGCAATTGGATTCCTGGTATTCATCACGCAGTCGAAGAAGAAAGAACGGAGCGCGTTTTGTTCGAGTGCGATACACAAGCAGAGGCCATTTCTTGGGCTAGCCGCAACGGTCATTCTGTGAACATTCATCGCGAGCGAAACAGAAAACCGACTGATAGACATGGCCGTTTTCGATAATAACTGCGTCTTTGCATTTACATTTGCATGTTAAAGGCAGGGTCGTTTCAAAACGACCCTCCGTTTTTTTCAATGTCACGGCCAACTGTTGCTACGAACTATCAAAGACAAGTTCCAGTTCGAGGAAGGAGACACGCGTGAAATTCCTTTTTGCACTTCAGGGCGCATCCAATAACGGAAAAAGTACGACTTTGCGCATGCTAATAGCGGAAGTCGCCAAGCTCTATTCGGATGGCGGGCTAACAATCCTGGCGCCCGGCAAAAGGGATTTAAAAGTTCTATTTAAATCTCTGCGAGGCTTGAAGGTAGGGATCGAGACCAGGGGAGACCCTGGATCGCGCCTGAAGGTTAGCCTTTCAGATTTTCAAAGAATTGGTTGCGACATAATCTTCTGCTCCTGCCGCACGAGAGGCTCGACAACTTTATGGGTTCGTCGCCTATCGCCAGACTATACAGTCGTATTTGTTCAACAGAAACGCGTCCCAAGCAAAGCACAAAAAGCGTCGAATCGTGGGATGATGAAGTCGCTTATGAAAATCGCGGGGATTTAGTAATTTTCTTTCGTATTTTGAAAATCAGCCACTTGTGGTCAAAGTTTAAACGGCTAAAAATCAAATCTCGACTATCAAACTTTAGTGCCTTTTCAGTTTTTCTGACAGCGCTTGAATTTGTTGCGAGAGGCGCTCCAGCTCATTCTGCAACGCCTCTTTGTGTCTTGGCATCATCTCATCGGTGAGGTCAGTCGTCTTTGGTGCGCTATCGATATAACGTGGCACATTGATGCTGAACTCCTGGGTCGCAACTTCTTCGGGTGTAACCATACGAGAGACGCCTTCCAGCGTTCGAGCATCCTTGACGAGAGTGGAAATCTCGCCAACGGCATGGTCGGAGAAGGAATTTTGGCCGCGCGAAAGAGTTGCGTAACCGCGCGCATCTACGAATAGAATATCTTTGGACGCGCGATCCATTTTGAACATTAGAATCGATGATCCAATTGAGGAATTCGCAAACATCTTGTCGGGTAACCCAATAACCGCTTCAAGCAAATTTCGCTCGACCAGCTGACGACGGACTTCAGCCTCAGGCCCCGGCCTTGTTAGCATTCCGTTCGAAACCAGCACCGCAACTCGACCTGTTAGCGGACGCATCCGCCTTATCATCTCTAGTACGAATGCGTAATCCAAGAAAGTCTTGGGATTTGCTTCAAACCAAATCTCCCCGCTTTCGACAAGCGCCGCTGCACGAGACTCCAGGCGCAAGCCCCAGGGCGGGTTCCCAACGACTACATCATATTTATCTGACGACTCGGGAGGGTCGATCAAGCAGTCCGAGTTATAAATGGACTCTGAAGAGTAACCGCTGAATATTACGTTTAACTTTGCCAAAAACCACAAAGACTGATTTCGTTCAAGCCCGGTTATTCTCGCGCCTCGAACCGCGCAAGCTGTTAAGAGGCTCGCGCTTCCACAAACGGGATCCAAGATACTATCTCCTGCTTGGGAAGCAGCGAGCTTTCCGATTAGCGCCGCGATCGACGCCGGTGTTTCCACCGCGCCTGAATCCACTTGTGAGGACAGCTGCGCAAGCAGCGAGCGCTCATCTAGATCCGAGGCCGCTACCGCTTCGATCATCGATACGTAAAGACTGCTATCCAAGCCTAGTATCGGCAGCGGGTCTGAACAATCCAGCCACTTAAACAGTTCTGCGTATTCACCTTCAATTCGTTCAAGCTTCTTGGACAAGGTTCTCCAGATCATGTCCCCATCAATTCCCGATGGATCAGCAATAATTTTTAGCGAATAAATTTCACATTGGGCCATCGTGTCTGGTTTTTCCTTTAAGGCCCATTTGATGAAAATGATCGTCCCAAGGAAGTTGACTGCCCGCGCAGTCCCCAATGCACCAACAAAATGCGTCATAAGCTGCGTGTTCACGCGTTTTGCCCTCTCACAGCTAACTCGCATACTTCATCAATTTCTTGATCTTCGATATTCTGCAATTCTTTTCGCGCGATTTCACGTCGAAGCCTTAGGAAATTGAGTTCGCCTATCATTGTCTGAATCTCACGCGACGGCACCTCTATTTTCAATTTCATTAGCTCCTTCTTCGTAAGCGACTGGATTGTTGAACCTGTGAGCCGTGACGCAATTTGGGCCTGCGTTGACTTCCTGTTCAGAAACCAAATGAGATATTGAGGATCTACTGACCGCGACCTTATGATGTGAACTTGCCCAGTTGGCAATATGGTCTCGAGTACGTTAGTTACTATGCGTGCAGGATAATTCTGCCCGCGTGCCGGCATCAATATGTCCTGATCAGCAATACTTATTCGGCTGGCAGGTTTGGCAGCTTGTACGAGTGACAACGCTTTCACATCAAGTGGGTTCATTGAAACAAGGTCTTTGATCGTGAGAAGCCGCACGTTGCCGTCCTGAGACTGGCTAAACTCGCCTCGGAAAGTTAAAGGCGAGGCAATTTCGGCGATGTCGTCCAAAAATCGAAGTGCCATATTACTATTTCTTCCAAGCAACAATAGTCAATGCGACGACGAGTTGCATAATAATAAACAGTATGGCCCCGAAACGATGCGCGTCCAGAACACGAATAAGAGTGCCAAATGCCGCAATTGCTTTATCAATTTTGGGAATCATCTCTCCTCCATGATTTATAGCGTACCCGCGGTACGTTCATGAAGTTTATCTTGAGCGACTCCAAAAGTCAACAACGTATCGTCGGTACGTTGTTATGAACATCGTAATGCAACCACTCGCCTTGAGGGCATTTAATCCGTAGATCGCTGATGTGTGCACACGTCGAGAGTCAAAAAATTAACAAAAAGAAATGTTATCTCTGAAAGGCCTTTAACTTTTCCGGTACAAGCGTCTATTTTGGCTACCTATGATCGGTGCGGACAAACAATCACGACGAATAGATCCCCACATCACGCTCCGGATAGCTTTCATACACATGCTCAAACACCGCAAGGCACTTCTCGCCATAAAGCTCCTTTGAATAGGCGCGCGGAAGGCCGGAATCAAGCGTGTCTTCTATGGCTAGCTTCAATTGCGAACGGGCAGTCGATTTCTGGCGCCAGTTCAACACCAATAAACCCTTCAGGCGGGCCAGCAAATCCCGCGCAACCTTCTTCACCTCGCTACGTTCGTCTGCAGTCAGCTCCGGCGCAGGACGCGTGAGGATATCGAAGATCACCAACTCCTCTTCGCTCATGTTCTCGCGCACATGGCGCACTTCTTCATCCGACAAGCTGTTCGAAAGCAGCACCAGCTCTTCAAACAACTCTTCAATGCTGCGGCTGCCGGCGTTATAACTCTCGATCAACTCCTTGAACTTGTCGCTGAAGTCGGCGCGCGTGCGATTCAATTGCACCAGCTTTTCCAGCCGCGCCTTGATCGCCGCCTTCAACACTTCAATGTCGGTGTTCTTGTGGCGGGACTGCTCGAAGCGCCGCGCCAGCGCCTGGAAATTGATCGTCGACAAATCCAGCGGCGGCGGGCCTTCCTGGCGGATCTCATGACCCGTGATCGACACATCCAGCACACTGCCTATCGCCTGCATGACCTGGGAAATATCCGCCGGATTGGGATTGAGCTTATTCTTGATTGCCCCCGCCAGCGTAGCCAGGCACGCAGCCCGGCTGGCGAACTCAACCGCGCTCACATCCGGCATCACGGCACGGTAAAGCGTGTTCACCAGCCGCTCGTGCGCCAGAAACTCCCGTCGCAATGGGTCAGGTGAAATCAAGAGATTGACGGCATCATCAATCCGCTTCAAGCGTTCCATCCCAGCCAAATCGGGGTCTTCGATATCGGCCAGCTTCACACCCTGCTTCGCGCAAAACGCCGTCACATCTGCCATCGCCGTGCGCAGCTCGGCAACCAGCGCCGCCTTGTCCTTGACCGGGCTCTCGCCATCCTTGCCCGCACCATAGATCGCCAGCGCCTTCTCCAGCGACGCAAGCACATTCGCATAATCCACGATCACGCCGCTGTGCTTGCCCGGATAAACCCGGTTCGCTCGTGCAATCGTCTGCATCAGGGTGTGGTTGCGCATCGGCTTGTCCAGATACACCGTGGAACAGCTCGGCGCATCAAAGCCCGTCAGCCACATCGCACACACAAACACCAGGCGCAGCGGGTCTTCCGTATCCTTGAATTTTTCATCCAGGCCGGGCTGCGACTCGTTCATGCGCTTGCGATGCGGCTCGATATCGAGGCCCAGCTTCTTCATCTCCGGGATTTCATTCTGACCCGGCGAAACAATCAAGGCCATATCCGTGGTTTGCAACACCACCAGCCGCTGCTTCAACTCCGCCATGCGCGCGTCGCGCCTGGCCCGCTCCGGCGTCATCCCGCCGCCCTGCAACATATAAGCCAGCTTGCCCAACTCTTCCTGCACCCGCAGGGCTTCCGCCGCCCAATACCGTTTAACCTTGTCATACATACGCAGCGCCGTCGCCTTGTCGATCGACACCACCATCGCCTTGCCCAAAAATCCGCGCCCAAGAAAATGCCGCACCACATCCTGCGCCACCGTCTCCAGCCGGTCGTCGCGCGTGATCAAGTGATATTGCCGCCCCAGCTCGCGTTCCAGTCGCGCTTCCTGGTCCGCGTCGAGCGCTGCACTCTCGATCACATCGTAAATATCTTCATTCAAGTCCGGGTTGACCAGTTGCAGCTCCGGCGTGCGGTTTTCATAAAACAGCGGCACCGTCGCGCCATCCTCAACCGACTGCTGGAAGTCATAGATCGACACATAGTCGCCAAATACCTCCCGCGTACGCTCTTCCCCCGCAATCAGCGGCGTGCCGGTAAAGGCCATGAACAAGGCACGGGGCAAGGCTGCCCGCATATTCAAGGCCAGCGTGTCATACTGGCTGCGGTGCGCTTCATCCGTCAGCACAATCACGTCGGAACGGTCGCACAGCAACTCCGAGGTCTGGAACTTGTGCACCAGCGTGAACACATAACGGTGATTGCCGCGCAACAGCTCGCGCAAATGTGCACCGCTGGCCGCATGGCATTCGTCGCCTTCGGCATCGCTTACTGCCCCCACCGATTTGAACGTCTTGGCAATCTGCTCGTCCAGCTCCACACGGTCCGTAACCACGACGAAGGTCCAGTTGCCGGCCAGCTTGCGCAACACCTTCTGCGCAAAAAACACCATCGAAAAACTCTTGCCACTGCCCTGCGTTTGCCAAAACACACCACCGCGCCCATGGCCCAGCTTGCGCGCTTCCAGCATCGAGGCAATGGCATTGTTCACGCCAAGAAACTGGTGATTTTGCCCGACGACCTTGACCAGCCCGGCCTTGTGTTCGGAAAACAGCGTGAAGTTTTCCACCAGATCGAGCAGGCGCGTGCGATCGCAAGTGCCGCGCAACATCACCTCCAGCGACACACGGCGCGGCTCGTCCTCGCGCTCGACGCGCTTCCACTCCACCCAGCGGCCCCAATCGGCGGTAAGCGAACCGACGCGGCTGTCGGTGCCGTTGGACGCGATCATCAAGGCATTGGTCCAGAACAGGGCTGGAATCTGCTGTTTGTAGTGGGTCAGGTTTTCATCAAAGGCAGTGCGTGCCGGCACGCCGGGCTTTTTCAGCTCGATCACCACCCAGGGCAAGCCATTGACGAAGCCAACGAGGTCGGGCCGGCAAGTGTAAAGGCTGCCGGTCACGCTGAACTGGCTGACGAGCAAAAAGTCGTTATTCTCTGCGTGTTCCCAATCCACCACGCGCAGACGCTCGGTCTTTTGTCCACCATGTTCGTGGTCGGGGACAGATACCGGAATGCCTTCCTTAAGCAAGCCATACACTTCCCGGTTGGCCGCTTCCAGGCTCATTGCGGAACGGTCACGCGTCAGTTCGTCGATAGCGAGATTGATTGCTTCAGGCGGCAGCGCGGCATTGAACTTGCCTAACGCTGTGCGTAGGCGCTGTGTCAGCACGACTTCGCCTTTGGTTTCGCGCCCCAAGGTTCCTTTTGCGCCCAAACTCTCCTCCTGTGCCGACACCGTTTGCCAACCGAGCGCGCCGAACAAACCAATGGCAGGTTGTTCAACGAGCTGGTCTTCTGTGTAGGCGTGGGGGCTCATGGGTTAGACGGCTCCGAGGTCGATTTGGCCGGAGAGTAGGCGTGGGAGCAGTAGGTCGCGGGTGCGGCGGAGGTTTTGGATCTGATCCATCAGTCGCCAACAAAGCTCGATCATCGGTTCCACACGCTTTGCCCACTCGCCCTGTACTTGCGTACTTGGTAGAACGAATTGAAAACGCTTGAAGTCCTTCAGGATGATCCGAGGAATTGCGGCGCCGGTAACGTAGTTTTTGAGCCTGTTCTTATTTTGTGGATAGCCAAGAGTTGCTGCAAGAAGGTGCGGATTAATGCGCGCATTCGGTCGAAGAATTGCAATCGATGAAAGGAGCACTACATCCCGTTCCGATCGATTCACAAAAATGTATTTTAGGTAGTTCGCGCCATCTTTGGTTATGAGGATATCGTTTTTCTTTGGTCTACAATCGTTGCGGGCAAGACTGTCGAAATCTTCGCGGCTAATAAATCTACAAGTTTCTATCGTAAGTCCCCAGTCGTGCATATCTTTCGACGATGCCATTGGCAATCCTTCACTCACCGATTTTGGACTTGAGTGTGAGCCATCTGTGACACGATTGCATACGTCATCAATCGAAACAACTTCCCACCCTTGCGGGATATCCCCGAGGAGAGAGGGAGTTTTGCGGTGCCTTTCGTGGTCCGGGAATCTGAAATTGGCGAACCATTCATGGTAAAGGGACCGCACCATTGCTTCCAAAATCTTCATTCGCTGATGGCTATTTTCGATGAGTTCATCGTATGCCGATAAAATGTTCGTGATGCGCTGCTGGATGAGAAGTGGTGGGATCTGTACTGAGATGCTGTAGATGCGCGAGGGTGCGGTGTGTTTAACAGTTGCACCAGTAGCGCTTCCTTTGATTTTTTCTCGTACTAGAGGCGTATTGAAAAGATGATAAACAAACTTAGGCAGCACCCTATCAACCTTCAAATTAATGATTTTCCCGAGTCGCTGGTTGTGCAGATACCTTCCACTTTGCGGTATAACCGCAGCGCTTCCTAGGATGGGAGCGTTCTGGGTCAGGTCGGTCATCGCCAAAACGATATCACCCTTATGCAGAAGATACTCATTCGGAAACTGACCAGAATAAAATTTTTCCTTGTCGCCTTTTAGCTTCAACCCGCCCTCCTCTATGAAGTTGCCAGGCGTGAGCAAGACGAAATTTCCTGCATCAGTAAAATGTTCGCCCTTGAAAGCGAATCCATGCTTTATTTCGAAAAGCTCACCTAGTCTAACCGTCGGCCAATCAATCGCCATCATCATGCTCCCAGGATTCCAGCAACATTTGCGGCGATGATCTGTTCCAATTCCCTCGCTTGAGCGTTAAGTGATTCCAGTTCCTCATTCAGGGTTTCGAATTTTTCCTTGAAGTTTTCATCGCTAACCTCCTCCCCTTGAGTGACGCCAACGTAACGACCAGGGTTTAGCGACCAACCCTCAGCTTCGATCTCTGCTAGCGTTGCCACCTTGCACAGACCAGGCACATCGCGATAAGCTGGCTGTTTCCCAAAAACTTCAATCAGTTTTTGTGCCGTCTCTGCAGCCCCCTCTCTTGGCTGTTCCAACACTTCATCACGATAGAGCCGTACAAGATTGGAAACAAAGCCAATCTGTGCCGATGTCCAGTCACGATGGGCACGGTCCACTTGGCGGTAGATATGGCGTGCATCGATAAACAGAACAGTGTCTGCACGTTTGGTGTTCGCCTTACCCTTGTCAAGAAACCACAAGGTACACGGCAGCGTAACGGTATAAAACATATTAGGCCCGACAGCCACCATCACATCCACAGCCTTCGCTTCAATCAGCTTCTGCCGCAATTCCTGCTCCGAAGAGCGCGCGTCGGAGGCCGAGTTGGCCATAACGAAGCCCGCCCGACCCGTGGCATTCAACGCCGAATAGAAAAGCTGTATCCACAGGTAGTTAGCATTGTCAGTGCGCGGCAAACCAAACGGAAACCGGCGACCTGCACCCACCATATCCTTCAGCCTTTCCTTATCCACCGCATTGACGCTGAACGGTGGATTGGCCAGCACAAAATCGAATTGGCCAACTGCGTTGTGCGGGTCGTCGTAATAGCTGTTGACGTTGCCGCCATGCTTGATGTCGCCCTCCAACCCGTGCACAGCAAGGTTGAGACGGCACAGCCGGCCGGTTTCGTCAATCTTCTCGACGCCGCAGATGGCGAGTTCAACGGACGGATTTTTCTGGTGCTCGGCGACGAAGCGCGCCGACTGCACGAACATGCCGCCTGAGCCACAGGCAGGGTCGAGAATGCGGCCATGGAAGGGTTCAATGATGTCGGCGAGCAGATGCACGATGGCGCTGGGCGTGTAGAATTCGCCAGCCTTTTGCCCTTCGGTGCGGGCGAACTCGCCGAGGAAGTATTCGTAAATGCGGCCGAAGGCATCGTAATCGACCGTGGCCGGGATTTCGGAAACCTTCTTGAGCAATTCCTTCAGCAGCGCGCCGGTGAACAGGTTGTAAGTCTTGGGCAACACACCTGCGAGCTGCGGGTTGTGCTTTTCGATCTCGCGCATCGCTTCGTTGACCTTGGCGCCGATATTGGCGGCTTCAGGCAGATTCAGTAGGTATTCGAAGCGCGCGTCAGGGCTGAGGTAGAGCACGCCTCCGGCGTGATAAGCCGCAGGCTCATCGACGCGGCTGCCGCGCCGCGAGCTGGCGCCGGCTTTTTCCAGCTTTTCCCGTTGTGCGGCAAAACGGACTTCGGCAAAGCGCAAGAAGATGAGCCCCAAGATGGGGCCGGAATATTCCTGCGCCTTCAGGCCGGAATTGGCACGGAACTGGTCGGCGGCGTCCCACAGGCGCTTTTCCAGGTTGGCAGTGGTGGTGTCTTTTTCGGTTGGTGCAATCCAGCGCATAGATGATTCAGTCTACCGACGGGGTCATCCCCCATCAATCTTCGGGTTGAAATCACAGATTCTATGACCTTGTGCGGTGTTTGTACCATCGGCAAGCAATTGTTTCATTCGATGCCCATGGCTGAGGTTTGGATCCAACGGTGGCAAGCGTTACAAGCACTTGATTTGGAAAGAATTTTCAAAATGGCGAAGGCTTTGTCGTTGCCGTGAAACAGGCGACTGATGCGCAGCATGTGCTTGTGCAATAGTTCGTAGGATGTAGCTTGCACTATTGCCATGAGGTTGTTCATGGCTCGGGCAAATGCTTGTGCACTGGCTTTGGCGTCATAAGCCTAGTAGCGTTCAGAATTGAACGAAATCTTTGTGATTGTCGTCGTACACGTTGGCCCCCGGAATGGACACCAGAAATTCGTAAACGTAAAGCGTGTAGTGATCGAAATCGAGTTTTGGATCAGGGCCAAAGCTTGTGCGAAGCTCAGCCACCTTACCTTCTCTAGGTAGTTTTCTGCCTGTCACTTTCGTAACGTATTCCACGCTCTGCCAAACGCTGTCGTTGGCGATGAAGCTGAAGTCGACGAAGTAACCGCCAGGGAAATTAAGGCGCAATGCTGAAGGCAGCCCAAACGGTTTTTTGTTTTCCGTGAAGCTGACACCTTTGATCTTGCCGAATTGCTCTTGAACGAGCTTGAAAACACCTTCCCGACCGATGTCGGCGTCCTCACCGAACAGGAAGGTGTTGAGGGCGTGCATAAAGCGCTTGGGTCAAACGTCAATATTCCCAGCCTGCAAAGCATTAAGCTCAATAAACGCCCGCCGAGGCTCAACATCATCCCCCATCAAGGTCGTAAAGATCTGATCCGCAGCAATCGCATCTTCAATCTGCACCTTCAGCAAGCGCCGCACGGTCGGATCCATCGTGGTTTCCCAAAGCTGCTCAGGGTTCATTTCACCCAAGCCCTTGTAACGCTGCTTCGACACGCCACGCTCGGCTTCGTCGCGCAGCCAGGTCATGGCTTGGTGGAAGTCGGAGATGGCCAGTTCCTTGGTTTTTTCGCCGGTGCCGCGGCGCACCAGGGCGCCTGGGCCGATCAGGCCCTTGAAGGTGGCGGCGGCGTTGGCCAGGATGGTGTAGTCGGGGCCGTGGGTGAAGTCTGCGTCGATCACCGTGGCCTTGATGTTGCCGTGGAACAGGCGGTGGATGCGCAGCATGTGCTTGTCGCTCAGTTCGTCTGAAGAGACGTGCACCGTCACACTGGGGTCACCCATGGCTTCGGCCAGTGCCTTTGCGCTGGCTTCGGCGTTGGCCAGGGTGTCCAATTGCAGCGTGACGCCGTTCATGATGGCGGTCAGGGCGGCCGTTTCGAAGGCGCGTGTCAGGCGCATGATGATGGCGTTGGCGGTGTTGAACTGGCGCACCAGTTCGGCCAGGGCGTCGCCGGAAATCGGGGTGGCGTTTTCGGTGGGCACTAGGGCAGCGTCGTTCAGCGCGATCTGCATCATGTAGCTGGCTTCTTCCACGTCGTCTTTCAGGTAACGTTCGTCGGTTGTGCTTGACCTTGTAAAGCGGCGGCTGGGCGATGTAGACGTGGCCGCGTTCCACCAGCAGCGGCATCTGGCGGTACAAGAGCGTCAGCAGCAGGGTGCGGATGTGGGCGCCGTCGACGTCGGCATCGGTCATGATGATGATGCGGTGGTAGCGCAGCTTGTCGATGTTGAATTCGTCAGCGCCGATGCTGGTGCCCAGCGTGGCGATGAGGGTGGTGATCTGCTCGGACGAGAGCATTTTTTCGAAGCGGGCTTTTTCCACGTTCAGCACCTTGCCGCGCAACGGCAGGATGGCCTGGAATTTGCGGTCGCGGCCTTGCTTGGCCGAGCCGCCTGCGGAGTCACCCTCGACGATGTAGAGTTCGCACAGGGCGGGGTCTTTTTCCTGGCAGTCGGCCAGCTTGGCCGAGAGGCCCAGGCCATCCATGATGCCTTTGCGGCGCGTGAGTTCGCGCGCCTTGCGGGCGGCTTCACGGGCGCGCGCGGCTTCCACGATCTTGCCGCAGATGATCTTGGCGTCGTTGGGCTTTTCCATCAGGAAGTCGGTCAGGGTCTTGGCGACGATTTCTTCAACCGGGCCGCGCACTTCACTGGAGACCAGCTTGTCTTTGGTTTGCGAGCTGAACTTGGGCTCAGGCACCTTGACGGACAGCACGCAGGTCAGGCCTTCGCGCATGTCGTCGCCGGCGATTTCGACCTTGGCCTTTTTGGCGAAGTCGTTTTCGTCGATGTATTTGTTGATGACGCGCGTCATGGCGGCGCGCAGGCCGGTCAGGTGGGTGCCACCGTCGCGTTGCGGGATGTTGTTGGTGAAGCAGAGCACCTGTTCATTGTAGGCGTCGTTCCATTGCATGGAAACGTCAACGGTGATGGTGGTGCCCTGGTCGGACTGGCGCTCACCCGTGGCCTGGAAAATGGTGGGGTGCAGCACGCTCTTGTTTTTGTTGATGTATTCCACAAAGCCGCGTGTGCCGCCTTCGAAGGCGAAGTCTTCTTCCTTGCCGGTGCGCTGGTCGGTCAGCTTGATGTGCACGCCGTTGTTGAGGAAGGACAGTTCGCGGATGCGCTTGGCCAGAATTTCATAGTGGAATTCGACGTGGCTGAAGATTTCTTCGTCGGCCCAGAAGTGCACTTCGGTGCCGCGCTTGTCGGTTTCACCGGTGACCTTGATGGGCGAGGTGGCCACGCCGTCGATGGTTTCAATGATGCGGTTTTGCGGAATGCCCTTGGCAAATTCCATCTGGTGCACTTTGCCGTCGCGGCGCACCGTCAGGCGCAGCAGCTTGGAAAGGCCATTGACGCAAGATACGCCCACGCCGTGCAGGCCGCCGGAAACCTTGTAGGAGTTCTGGTCGAACTTGCCGCCGGCGTGCAGTTCGGTCATGACGATTTCAGCGGCGCTGCGCTTGGGGTCGTGCTTGTCGTCCCACTTGATGCCGGTGGGGATGCCGCGGCCGTTGTCGGTGACGGAAATCGAGTTGTCGGAATGGATGGTGACGTGGATTTCGGTGCAGTGGCCGGCCAGCGATTCGTCGATGGAGTTGTCCAGCACTTCAAAAACCAGATGATGCAGGCCCGTGCCGTCGGAAGTGTCGCCGATGTACATGCCGGGGCGCTTGCGCACCGCTTCCAGGCCTTCGAGGATCTGAATCGAGGATTCGCCGTAGCTTGCTTCGGGTTTGCCGTTCGGGAGTTCGTTGGGGTTTGCGGACATGGACTGCTTTCTTTGGTTGTTGCTGGTGCTAAATTCGGTGTTTCTAAAATGTGGCAAAGGGGCATAGCGCCCGGATTTCGCCACTTTTGTTTTGCGGCGAACCCGCGAGACCGGGCGCTGGCCACGTTTTGCGACTACCTGATTTCTTCATTTGTCATTCCCGCGAAGGCGGGAATCCACGCTGAGTTTGCTATAGCCACCGGCTTTGTGGATCCCCGCTTTCGCGGGGATGACAGAGATATTATTTGGGCCGTTTCTCTCTTCAAACGTTTCGCGCATTAGATGCAATCGACAACTTCTCGACGTGCATCAAATCCGCATCGGCATCACAACATACTTGAAGTCGGCATTGTCAGGCACCGTGATCAGCGCCGAAGAATTGGCGTCGCCCAGGGCCAAGCTGATGTTGTCGCACTTCAGGTTGTTGAGCACGTCGAGCAGGTAGGTGACGTTGAAGCCGATGTCCACCGTGTCGCCGCCGTAATCGATTTCCAGTTCTTCCACGGCCTCTTCCTGGTCGGCATTGGTCGAGCTGATTTTCATGCTGCCGGGGCTGACCACGCAGCGCACGCCCTTGAACTTGTCGGACGTCATGATGGCGGCGCGCTGCAATGAGCGCAGCAGGGCATCGCGGCTGACGGTGAAGCTGTTCTTGTAACCCTTGGGCACGACGCGCGTGTAGTCGGGGAACTTGCCTTCCACCAGCTTGGAGATCAGTTCGATGTCGGCGAACTTGAGCTTGATCTGGTTGTTGGCGATGGCCACGTCGACCGGGGCGTCGCTGTCGTCGAGCAGGCGTTGCAATTCCAGGATGGTCTTGCGCGGAATGATGACTTCCTGGCGCTGGAAGTTCTGGTCGGTTTCAACCTGGCAGAACGCGAGGCGGTGGCCGTCTGTTGCCACGGCGATGATGTTCTTGCCGTCCACCACGATGAGCAAGCCGTTCAGGTAATAACGGATGTCTTGCTGGGCCATGGCGAAGTGCACCATGTTGAACAAGTGCTTGAGCGTCTTTTGCGGCAGCGTGACGTGGGCGTTGAAGTGTTCGGCTTCGGCCACCGTGGGGAATTCTTCAGCGGCCAGGGTTTGCAGGGCGAAGCGCGATTTGCCCGATTGCACGGTCATGCGCTTGTTGGCCAGCGAGAGCGACACTTCGCCGGACTCGGGCAGGGCGCGCAGGATGTCAAGCAGCTTGCGCGCGGCCACCGTGGTGGCGGCAACTTCGCCGCCGCTGCCGACGTCGGCGTGCGTGGTGATCTGCACTTCGATGTCGGTGGATAGGAATGAAACTTTCTCGCCGTCCTTGCGGATGAGGATATTGGCCAGAATCGGCAATGTGTGCCGACGCTCGACAATACCACTCACGATTTGCAGGGGCCGGAGCAGGGTGTCCCGGCTGGTTTTTACCAATTGCATAGGGTTCCTTGTGAGTATTTATTTAACGGGTCGCAGTTACTTATATCTCTGCCGGCCATGCTCATTGGCCGCTTTGCTTCCCCCTCTGTTTAGCTGGGTAAAACAAGGCACTTTCCGTATCCCAAAAATCCCATATTTTCGGGAATTTTCTGCACCCCTTATTGTGACAGAAAAGCAGGCTAAATAATGTATTGACCACCCTTTTTCAGGGGGGATTTGTTATGCCTGCCCGGGAGCTATGCACAATTTGCCCAAGGCTTTTCCACACGCTTATCAACAAAGTTATCCACAGGCTGATAGGCAACTGGTCTTGCGGTGTTTTGCACCGCATTTCGTTGCCAAAACAGCCAGGAATTTAACCCTTGAGGGTTTGTTCAAGCACGTGCAATTCGTGATTGACTTCGGGGTTTTTGGTGCGGTCGCCGGCGATTTTACGTACGGCGTGGAGCACCGTGGTGTGGTCGCGGCCGCCGAAAAGCTCGCCGATTTCGGGCAAACTTTTCTGCGTCAGCTCCTTGGCCAGGTACATGGCGATCTGGCGCGGACGGGCAATATTGGCCGGGCGCTTCTTGGAATACATGTCCGCGACCTTGATATTGAAGAAATCGGCCACGGTTTTTTGGATGTTTTCGACCGAAATCTGGCGGTTTTGCACGCTCAGCAGGTCTTTCAATGCGTCTTTCACGACGTCGATTGTTATGTCTTTGCCATGAAAACGCGAGTAGGCCAGGATCTTGCGCAACGCACCTTCAAGCTCGCGCACGTTCGAACGCAGGTGCTTGGCGACGAAAAATGCCACGTCGTCAGACAAGCCCACGCCTTCCGAGGCCGCCTTTTTAAGCAGGATGGCCACGCGCATTTCCAGCTCGGGTGGCTCAACAGCGACCGTCAAACCGGAGTCGAAACGCGAAATCAGCCGGTCATCCATGCCGGTGATTTCCTTCGGGTAGGTGTCGCTGGTGATGATGATTTGTTTCTTCGCTGCAATCAAGGCTTCGAAGGCATAGAAGAATTCTTCCTGTGTGCGGTTCTTGCCGCCGAAGAATTGGATATCGTCGATCAGCAGCAGGTCGAGCGAATGGTAGTAGCGTTTGAAGTCATCAAAACCCTTGCGTTGGTAAGCGGTCACTACGTCGCGAACGTACTGTTCGGCGTGGATGTAGCGAATCTTGACGTTGGGGTTGTCGGCCAGCACCTGGTTGCCGATGGCGTGGATCAAGTGGGTTTTGCCCAGGCCCACGCCGCCGTACAGGAACAGCGGGTTGTACGAAACACCGGGGTTGTTGGCAACCTGGATGGCTGCTGCGCGCGCCAATTGGTTGGCTTTACCGGTGACGAAACTGTCGAAGGTCAGGGCGGTGTTGATGCGGCTTTGGTCGCGCCGTGGGTTGCTTTCAGGCAAAGCATCGGCCGCACCGATGACGACGGCGGGCGCACCGCGCTCCGCGATGTCGGCAACGTCGGCGCCTTCGGCCGGGGCTTGCGCCAGCATGTTGGGCTTCCTGGCGTTGGTGCGCGGGTCGAGCACAAATTGCACGTCGACGGCGGATTCGTAATGTTCGGCGGCCAGTGCGGTGATGCGGTTGGCGAACTGGGTCTTGACCCAGTCGAGCTTGAAGCGGTTGGGCGCGGCGATACGCAGCCGGCCTTCTTCGTAGTCAAGCGGGACCAAGGGCTTGATCCAAGCACTGTATTGTTGCGGAGTCAGTTCCTGCTCCAGCCTTGCGGAGCAAGCCTGCCAAAAATTTTCCATGAATCAATATTCTGTGAGGTGTGGGGGGTTAAGTTATTGTTGCCATTCTGGACAGGGTTTTGGCCGTCCTCGGGCTTGCCACACGGTCGCGCTATTCTACCCCTGCAGGGCTGAGTTATCCACAGGCCGGGCGAAGTTTTTGTTCAGTTTATTTGTGATTTTTGGCTTGCAAAGATGGGGGATTTCTGCAAGGCCGGGGCGGGTGAAAGAAGGGTGTTGCAGGATCGATAAGCAGGTGTTTCTGCGTGCTTGATTAATATGACGGGAACCGGCCATATATAGCATAGTAGGGTGGAAAAGCCGCAGGCGCATTCCACCAAACCGGGATGGCAGGATAACAGGCGCCGACAGAACCTTCCACGGGTGGCGCGCGCCGGCAGCTTTTCCACCCCAATTCTTTCCGAGTGGTTTCCGTTTACCCAACAAACCGAAATAACAGCGCCGAAACCAGTGCATAACTCACCTAAATGATTGACAAGCAAGGGAAAAATGCTGTCTAATCTCGGGTTCACTCCCTGCGATGTTGGAATTTCTGTTGTGGCCTCAGGCATATCAGCAGCTCAGCATACGCCGGCACGCAGCACGAGAAGTAAGCGCTTTGGCGTTGGGCGTGATGATTCAATCTAATGCCGTCCGATTTTAATTTTTGCTGATTTAGCGAGTCCATAATGAAACGTACCTACCAACCTTCCGTTGTCCGCCGCAAGCGCACGCATGGCTTCCGCGCCCGTATGGCAACCCGCGGCGGCCGCGCCGTGTTGAACGCACGCCGCGCCAAGGGTCGCAAGCGCCTGGCTGTTGTTTAAGCCAAGCTGACCGGCTTGTTGCTGGCGTGACCGGCGATCGCCAAGCTCCTTTGCAGGATTATTCGCGCGATCGGCGAATCGTAAAAACGGATGAGTTTTCATCCGTTTTTCGTTTGCGCCCTGTGCAACGGACAGCACATTTTGTGCTTTATACCCGCGCCAACCAACTAGCGAACGCCCGGCTGGGCGTGGTCGCGGCGAAGCGCTTTGCGCCGCGCGCCGTGACCCGCAATGCCATCAAGCGCATCACGCGCGAACTGTTCCGCCAGGCGCAACTGCCGGCCATCGATTGCATCGTGCGCCTGTCGCAGCCGGTCAATACCAAGGCCGGGCCCGCCGTTACCGCTGAATTGAAGCGCGCGCTGCGCGAGGAATTGTCGCGCCTGTTTGCCGCGCAAGTCGCTCGCGCTGTGCAACCTCCGCAAGCATCGCCGGTGCAGCCGTGAAGATCACACCGAAGACGCTACCCAGGCAGCTCTTGCTGTGGCTGGTGCGCGGCTACCAGGTGGCCATCAGCCCCATGTTCGGTCCGAGCTGCCGCTTTTATCCCACCTGCTCCAACTACGCCATGGAAGCGATACGTGAGCACGGCGCCCTGAAAGGCGCTATGCTTGCGGCCGTACGTCTGGCCAAGTGCCATCCATGGCACCCGGGTGGGTTTGATCCCGTGCCTGGACACGACGCTCCCCATGCCTGCAAATGCAAGCATCACTGAATTCTCGCTAATTTTCTGACTGAATCGCTATGGATATCAAACGTGGCTTACTGTGGATGGTGTTCCTGTTCTCGGTGCTGACGCTTTACAGCCAATGGAACATTTATAACGGCAAACCGCCCCTGTTCGGCCCGAAGCCGCCTTCCGCCAGCACCACCGCCGCTTCGGCTTCGGCCGGCGCACCGGCGCCTGCCGGCACCACGCCGGCAGCCAATGCCACGCCTGGTGTAGCGACAACGGCAAGCGCATCGCCGACTGAAGCCCCGTTCAAGTCGGAAGACGTCACCATCACCACCGACGTCTTCAAGGCCACCTTCGACACCGCCGGCGCCAAGCTGAAGCGGCTGGAACTGCTGCAATACCAGGAAACCAAGGCCGAATGGCTGGGCGACGTGGTGTTGGACAAGATCCACGGCGTGCAGGAACAGAAAGACCGCCCCAACGTGGTCATCTTCGACAGCACTGCAGACCGCACCTACCTGGCCGAAACCGGCCTGACGGACGCAGGCCTGCCCGGCATCGACAGCGGCTACACCGTGCGCCCGGGCGACCGTACCCTGGCCAACGGCGACAGCGTGCAACTGGTGTTCGACGCAGAAAAGAACGGCGTCAAGCTGACCAAGACCTTCACCTTCAAGCGCGGCCAATACGCAATTGACGTGAAGCATGACGTCACCAACAACACCGCCGCCGCCATCGCCCCGACGCTGGACCTGCGCCTGGTGCGCGACGGCACGCTGCCGAAGAACCCGCGCTTTGCGCCGAACCCCTACACCGGCCCGGCTGCCTATACGGAATCGGAACACTTCCAGAAGCAAGCGTTCGAAGACATCACCAAGGGTAAGAATGCCTGGCCCAAGCAAGCCAACGATGGCTGGGTTGCCATGATCCAGCACTTTTTCGTCTCCACCTTCGTGCCGCCGGCCAACACCCCACGCGAGCTCTACAGCAAGGCGCTTGGCAACAACCTGTTTGCCGTCGGCAGCACGCAGCACTTCCCAAGCATTGTCCCGGGCGCGACGGGTTCCATCGACACCACGCTCTATTCGGGTCCGCAGGACACCGCTGCACTGGACAAGATTTCGTCCACCCTCAGCCTGACGCGCGACTACGGCATGTTCAAGCTCGTGGCGCAACCGATCTTCCTGATCATGGACCAGATCCACAAGCTGATCGGCAACTGGGGCTGGACCATCATTGCCTTCACCGTGATGATGAAAATCGTGCTGTATCCTCTGGCCGCCGCAAGCTTCCGCAGCATGGCCAAGACCAAGCAGTTGCAGCCGAAAATGACGTCCATCCGCGAGCGCCACAAAGACGACCCGCAAAAGATGAACCAGGCCATGATGGAGCTGTACAAGACCGAGAAGATCAACCCGCTGGGCGGCTGCCTGCCGCTCTTGGTGCAGATGCCGATCTTCATCGCGCTGTACTCGGTGCTGTCCGCCTCGGTTGAAACGCGCGACGCCGCCTGGATCGGCTGGGTGCATGACCTGTCAACGCCCGACCCTTACAGCATCCTGCCGCTGATCATGGCCGTGGCCATGTTCTTCCAGACCAAGCTGAGCCCGGCACCACCCGACCCGACGCAAGCCAAGGTCATGATGTTCATGCCCATCGTGTTCTCGGTCATGTTCTTCATGTTCCCCTCGGGCGTGGTGCTGTACTACGTGGTGAACACGGTGCTGTCGATTGCACAGCAGCAGTTCATCAACAAGCGGCTGGCTGCGGCCCCCGTGGCGAAGAAGGCGTAAGCCTCCGCAATCCGAACAAGCCCGCGCGAGTCGCGGGCTTTTTTATGCGGGCTTTTTTATGCGGGCTTTTTTATGCTGGCGTTTTTTTGCGCAAATCGTGTCTGGAACCGTACATCGCGTAGGGTGGAAAAGCGAAGCGTGCGACGCCCGGCGCTTCCACCAAGCACATAAAGGAAACCTTTTGAGACATATGGTGGAATGCGCTTCGCTTTTCCACCCTACATTTCTGTGGCCAAGAAGGCGTAAGCCTCCGCAGCCCCAATCGAGCCCCCGCCAGTCGTGGGCTTTTTTATGCCGGCTTTTCAGCGCGGCGGTGAACGCGCTACACTGGCGGTCCACCAAGCACCAGGTACGCAACATGAACCAAGCCGCAGGCAATGCGCTTTCGCATCATTTCCTCACCATGGCCTACAACAATGCCTGGGCCAATTTCCGCCTCGCCAAGGCTTGCCTGCAACTGTCGCAGGAAGACTATGAGCGCGAACGCACCAGCTTTTTCCCCAGCATCAGCTCCACGCTGAACCATATTCTGAAGGTCGACTGGATCTACGTCGATGGCATGGAGCGCGAAGCGAAAGGCGAACCGCCCCACCCAAACTACCGTGAATTCCTGGCCAACCCGGAACCCTGTGCCACGGCAGAACAATGGCGCGGCGAACAAGCCAGGGTAGACCAGCGCCTGATCGATTATTGCCAGGGGCTGCAGGATGCCGACATGGGCCGCATCGTCAGTTACCAGCGCGCCGACGGTGCGGTGCGCGAGCCGCGCAACCGTCTGCTGGCCCACGTGTTCCAGCACCAGATCCACCATCGCGGCCAGGTGCATGCCATGCTCTCAGGCACGCCGGTGGCACCGCCCCAGCTTGACGATTTCTTCCGCGTCACCGATGCGGAACATCGCGCGGCTGACTTTGCCGAACTGGGCTGGAGCGAAAACGCAATCTGGGGCTGAACATCAGGAAATGAGCGCATGAACGAAAACCTTTTACCCACCTGGCAGGTACCGCTGCAGGTCATTGCAGCGGCCCATGCCGGCGACGATGGCGCGCATGACGCCACGCACCTGCAACGCGTCTGGCGCACTGCGCAGGAATTGCTGGCGGCCCACCCCGAAGCGGACGCCCTGGTGGTCATGGCGGGGTGCTTCCTGCACGATATCGTCAACCTGCCCAAGGACCACCCGCAGCGCAGCCAGGCGTCACGCCTGGCCGCAAAAGCCGCGACGGAAGAACTGTCACGCATCGGCTTCCCGCAAGAGAAGCTGGCCGCCGTGGCGCATGCGGTTGAGGCACACAGCTTCTCTGCCTGCATTACCCCGCAGACCATCGAAGCGCAGATCGTGCAAGACGCAGACCGGCTCGATGCGCTAGGCGCCGTCGGCCTGGCGCGGCTGTTCTACACCGCCGGCAAGATGGATTCGACACTGGCGCACGCCAGCGACCCGCGCGCGCAAGCCCGTGCGCTGGACGACAAGTCTTTTGCGCTGGACCACATCGCGGCCAAGCTTGAGAAATTGCCCGCGACCATGCAAACCGAAGCCGGGCGCCGGCTCGGTGCAGCGCGGCTGCAACTGATTCACGCCTTTCGCGAACAGTTTTTGGCGGAATGGGGTGGCGCCTGAACGTCTTGCCGCAGACAATTGAAAAAACGGCATTGTTTGACGCATAATACGATGCAACACAAGAAGCACAAGGACCGATGGGGCACCAACGCAAGTTGCGACGACCCTGGCCAAACATAGCTGACCAGCCCTTAATCACAGGATAATCCATGAAAAAAACCCTGCTCGCCGCCTTGCCCCTGCTGCTGTTGCAAAGCGCGGCCCACGCCGACCCTGCCGCGTCCGCCGCGTCTGGAATCAACCTGAACAACGCCGACAACAGCGTGCGCATCCAGGATAATTTCTTCCTGCACGTCAACGGCACGTGGGTGAAGAATACCGAAATCCCGGCTGACCGCTCGTCCTGGGGCGCCTTCGACGAACTCTATGATTCAACCCTGCCGCAACTGCGCGGCATCATCGAAGACGCGGCCAAGAACGGTGCCAGCACACCGGGTTCGGACGCGCAAAAGATCGGCGACCTCTACGCCAGCTTCATGGATGAAGCCAAGCTGCAGGAACTCGGCGCCAAGCCGCTCGACCACGAATTTGCCCGCATCGCTGCCTTGAAAGACAAGGCGGAAATTCCGGCGCTCGTAGCGCATTACAACGAGGTCGGCATCGGTGCCCCCTATGGCACCGGCGTGCACTTGGACAACAAGGATTCGACCCGTTACGTGGTCGACTTCGTGCAAAGCGGCCTGGGCCTGCCCGACCGCGACTATTACCTGAAGAACGACCCCAAGCTCAAGGCCGCACGCGCCAAGTATGAAGAGCACATCGTCAAGATGTTCACGCTCCTGGGCGACAAGGACGCGAAGAAGAAGGCCAAGGACATTCTCAAGCTGGAAACCGAACTGGCCAAGGTGCAATGGACCAAGGTGCAGAACCGCGACCCGGTCAAGGTCTACAACAAGGAACCGGTTGCCAAGCTCAATGCGCTCACACCGGGCTATGACTGGAGCCCCTATCTCGACGGCATCGGCGTGGCCGGCAAGGTGGATTACGTCATCGTCAGCCAGCCCAGCTTCATGACCGGCTTCGCCAAGCTGTTGAAGAGCACGCCGCTGCCGGTGTGGAAGGAATATTTCGACTGGCAGGTCTTGAGCAGCAATGCCTCGCTGCTGTCGAAGGCGTTTGACGAAGAAGACTTTGCCTTCAACGGCACCGTGCTGCAAGGCACGCCGCAGCAACTGCCGCGCTGGAAGCGCGGCGTGAGCCTGGAAGAGGGCGCCGTCGGCGAATCGCTGGGCAAGCTCTATGTGGCCAAGTACTTCCCGCCGGAGAACAAGGCGCGCATGGAAAAGCTGGTGGGCAACCTGCTGGCCGCGTTCCGCCAAAGCGTCGATACGCTCGACTGGATGAGCCCGCAGACCAAGGAAGCGGCCAAGGCCAAGCTGGCCGCCTTCACGCCCAAGATCGGCTACCCCGACAAGTGGCGCGACTATTCCAGCCTGACGATTGCCCGTGACGACCTGTACGGCAACATGGAGCGCGCCTCCATCGTTGAATTCAAGCGCAACATGAACAAGCTGGGCAAGCCGGTCGACCGCAGCGAGTGGGGCATGACGCCGCAAACCGTCAATGCGTATTACAACCCCGAGATGAACGAGATCGTGTTCCCCGCAGCGATCCTGCAAAAACCGTTCTTCAACCCCGACGCCGACGACGCGGTCAACTATGGTGCCATCGGCGCCGTGATCGGCCATGAAATCAGCCACGGCTTTGACGACCAGGGCGCGCAATACGACGGCCAGGGCAACCTGCACGACTGGTGGACCAAGGAAGACAAGAAGAACTTCGCTGCCAAGACCAAGGCCCTGGTCAAGCAATACAGCTCCTACGAACCCCTGCCGGGTTACCACGTCAATGGCGAGCTGACGCTGGGTGAAAACATTGCCGACAACTCGGGCCTCTCGATTGCCTACAAGGCTTACAAGATCTCGCTCGACGGCCGCGAAGCCCCGGTGATCGACGGCATGACGGGTTACCAGCGCTTCTATGAAGGCTTCGGCCAGATCTGGAGCGACAAGGAACGCGACGACGCGATGCTGATGCTGATCAAGACCAACCCGCACGCGCCGGGCATGGTGCGCGCCAACGGCACGCCGAAGAACCAGCCTGGCTTCTATGAAGCCTTTGGCGTCAAGGAAGGCGACAAGATGTACCTGAAGCCGGAAGACCGCGTGATCATCTGGTAAGCCAAACCACCCCCCGTGAAAACGGGGGGTGGCCGTATCTGCACAGTCTCATCCCATCCCGGCACGAACTTCCGCCCATTCATACACTGACACGAGGACACGCCATGACGCTGGCCCTGATCAAGCGCAGTCTGCCGGCGGTCCTGGCGCTGCTGGTCGCAACCACCCCTGCCTTCGCGGGTCCTGCCATTTCCGGCATCGAATCCGAAAATGTCGATAACAGCATTCGCGTGCAGGATGATTTCTACCTGCACGTCAACGGGGCCTGGCTAAAAACTGCTCAGATTCCCGTGGGCCGCGCTGCCTGGGGCAGCTTCGATCAATTGCGCGACGGCGCAGTGCCACAGTTGCGCAGCATCGCCGAGGAAAACGCCGGGCGCAACGCGACGCCGGGCTCAGACGCGCAAAAGATCGGCGATCTCTACGCCAGCTTCATGGACGAAACGACGCTCGAACAATTGGGCGCCAAACCACTCGAGCCGCAATTCGCACGCATCGCAGCGCTGAAGGACAAATCGGACATTCCGGCCTTGCTGGCGCAATTTAACCGCGAAGGCATCAACGCACCTTATGAGCCAGGCATTCATCTCGACAACCGCGATGCCACGCGTTACGTGATCGACATCTCCCAAAGCGGCTTGGGCATGCCCGACCGCGACTACTATCTGGCCAGCGATGCGAATTTGACGGTCGTGCGCGGCAAATATCGGGAGCATATCGCCAAGATGTTCACGCTTCTGGGTGACAAGGATGCGGAAAAGAATGCCGACGACATCATGCAGCTTGAAACGGCGCTGGCCGAAGTGCAATGGCCCATTGTTCAGAACCGCGATCCGTACAAGGTCTACAACAAGAAGTCCTTTACCCAATTGAACGAACTCACGCCCGGGTACGACTGGAAACCTTATTTCGATGCGGCTGGTATCAGCGGCAAAGTTGACTACGTCATCGTGAGCCAGCCGAGCTATCTTCAGGGTTTCGCCAAAATCCTGCAGAACACATCATTGCCGGTCTTGCAGAAGTATTTCCAGTGGCTCGTCCTGTCGGGCAAGGCACCGCTACTGTCGAAAGAGTTTGAAGAGGAGGATTTCGCCTTCCGCGGCGGTGTGCTGTATGGTTTGCCGCAATCGCTGCCGCGTTGGCGGCGCGCCATGCAAAAGGAAGAAACAGCCCTGGGGTATGCCTTGGGCAAACTCTACGTCGAAAAATACCTGCCGCCGGAATACAAGGCACGCATCGACAAAATCACAGCCAGTCTTCTCAAGGCTTTTGGCCAGTCGATCGATACCTGCGACTGGATGGCGCCGCAGACCCGGGAAGCGGCCAAGGCCAAGCTGGCCGCCGTCACGCTAAAGATCGGCTATCCGCCAGCCTGGCTCGATTATTCCAGCCTTAAAATCGTCCGCAACGACCTCTATGGCAATATGCAGCGCGCCGCCGAGTTCGAGTTTGACCACAATATAAGCAAGCTGGGAACACCGGTTGACCTCGACGAATGGGAGATGACACCGCAAACGGTCAATGCCTACTACAACCCCGAAATGAACGAAGCCGTGTTCCCCGCGGCGATCCTGCAAAAACCCTTCTTCAATCCACAAGCCGATGACGCCGTCAACTACGGTGCGCTCGGTGCCATGATCGCCGGCCAGATCAGCCGTGCTTTCAACGACGAGGGTGCGCGTTTTGACCTCAAGGGCAACCTGCGCAATTGGTGGACCAAGGAAGACTATGCGCGCTTCAAGGCCCGTGTCTCGCCCTTGGTCAAACAATATAATGCCTATGAGCCGCTACCGGGCTATCACGTCAACGGCGAATTGACGATAGGAGAAAACCTGGCCGACATTTCCGGCCTGGAAATCGCCTACAAGGCTTACGAGCTGTCACTGGGGCCCAGACGCGCACCGGTGATCGACGGCTTGACCGGCAAGCAGCGTTTCTACCTCGGCTACGGCCAGATCTGGCGCGCCAAGGTGCGCGACAACGCCGCCATCGTGCGCCTCAAGACCGACCCACACGCGCCGCCGCAATTCCGCGCCGATGGCGCCATCAAGAACCAGCCAGGATTTTATGAAGCTTTCGACGTCAAGCCGGGCGACAAGATGTACCTGAAGCCGGAAGACCGCGTGATCATCTGGTAAGGCAGCAATTGCAGCACAGGCCGGCCGGGGCGCGATCCCGGCCGGTCGCCATGGAAGGCATTCACAGTTCGGCCCCGCCCGGCAGCGCCGCTGCCAGGGCATCAATGACAACCCGCACCCGCATCGGCAGGTATGGCGTTTCCGGCCACAGGGCATGCGTTTCATAGCGGATGCTTGGCCAGTCCTGGAACAGGGGCACCAGCGCACCACTCTCCAGCCGCTCACCAATCAGCCATACCGGCAGCCAGGCAATGCCATGGCCGGCCTCGGTGGCATCGGCAATGGCTTCGAGGTCGTCGTAACGCAATTGGCTCAGCGGCGGCATTTCGCGCGCCGTGCCATCCTGCCCGGTAAGCACCCAGGGATGAATGCGGCCGGCGCGGCTGTAGACGATGCCCGTGTGCATCTGCAAGTCTTCCAACCGGGTGGGCTGCCCATGCTGCGCAAGGTAGGCCGGCGAAGCGCACAGCACCATGCGTTTCAAGCCCAGCGAACGCATTTTCAGGCCCGTGCCATTGCCGATCGCGCCGATGCGAATCGCGAGGTCGATGCCATCTTCGATCAAGTCCACTGTGCGATCACTGAAGGAAACTTCCAGCGTCAGCTTGGGATGCTGCAGCGCCAATTGGGCCAGCACAGGCGCCACGCAGCGGCGGCCAAACAGCACCGGCACCGAAATGCGAACCCGCCCGGCCACCTCGCGCCGGCCCGACTCGAGTGCGGCCTCGCCGGCCCGCAATACCTCGAGTGCACGCATGCTGTGCTCGTAGTAGACCTGCCCATCTTCAGTCAAGGCAAGGCTGCGCGTGGTGCGGTGGAACAGGCGTGCGGCGAGCCTGGACTCCAGCCGGGCCACGGTCTTGGCCACGGCCGAACGCGTGAGATTCAAGCGCTCGGAGGCCGCCGCAAAGCTGCCGGCTTCCACCACGGCCACGAATACATCGACACCACTCAATACGTCGCTCATCGACTACCACCTATCAAGGTCTTATTGGCGCTCAAAAGGAACCAATTATTGGAAATAATATCACCACTGGTTCCACCCAAGCACTGATAACCTGCCTGCTTCGATCAACACGCGTTTGGAGTGGTTCATGGCTAACACAATGAAACGATGGGAAATGCATGGCAGCGGACGGGCACGGCTTGCCCTGGAGGAGGTGGCGAAGCCGGTGCCGCAACCAGGTGAAGTGCTGGTGAAGGTTGCCGCGGTATCGCTCAATTACCGCGACAAGATGATGATAGAAAACGGCATGGGCTTGAACCTCGACTATCCCTTCACGCCGGGCTCCGACCTAGCCGGCACCGTTGAGGCGGTCGGCGAGGGCGTCACACGCTTCCAGGTTGGCGAGCGCGTGATCTCGACCTTCACGCCGGGCTGGATCGACGGCAAGCAGGCCGGCGATGCACGCACGCCGCCGTACCGCTCGCTGGGCGGCGCCTACGCCGGGGTACTGGCGCAATATGTGGCGTTTCCCGCCGAATGGTTCGTCCGGGCGCCTGCTTCGCTCGACGATGCAGGAGCGAGCACCTTGCCCTGCGCCGGATTGACGGCCTGGTTTGCCCTGGTTGAGAACGGCAAGCTGCACGCCGGGGAAACCGTATTGATCGAGGGCACCGGTGGCGTGGCATTGTTTGGCTTGCAGATTGCCAAGGCGCATGGCGCACGGGTCATCATCGTCTCCGGCAGCCGGGACAAGCTGGAGCGGGCCAGGGCGCTTGGAGCCGACCATGGCATAGCCCGCACGGACGAAGACTGGCTCGAAGCCCTCTATCGCCTGACCGGCGACCGCGGTGCCGACCATGTACTGGAAATCGTCGGCGGTGCCCATCTCGGCCGGGCCGTGCAGGCAGCCGCCATCGGTGGCCACGTCCACCAGATCGGCGTACTGGAAGGCTTCGAGGCATCGTTTCCCACCGGGGCCCTGATGCTGAAGCACGTCACCATCCACGGCATCGCCGTGGGGCATCGACGCGCGCTTGAAGCGCTGGTTGCCGCGGTGGACAGCACGGGCCTGCAACCGGTGATCGACCGGTGCTATCCCTTTACCGACTTGCCCGCCGCACTGGATCACCTCGATGCCGGTGCGTTCGGCAAGATCGTCATCGAGGTTTGAACGTGACCAGGTGCAAGTGAATTGCCGATGAAGTGAGCGCCGGCAGGGCCGGGCCTCTAACCCAGCCTGCCGGCATTGACGCATAAAAACGTCATTTCCGATTCGGCCATCACAAATTCGGTTGCGGCAGGGCGATAATGGAAGCTGCTTCTTCCAAAGAACCATCATGCTCTACGATTCCTCACCCATCGCCGCCATCGCGACGGCGCCCGGGCGCGGCGGCATCGGCGTCGTGCGCCTCTCCGGCAAGAATATTGCGAGCCTGATTCCCGCCTTGTGCAAGCTGCCGCAAGACAAGCCCCTGCAGCCGCGCCATGCCACCTTCACCACGTTCAAACATGGCGACGGCAGCATGATCGACCAGGGCCTGGCGCTGTTTTTCAGCGGCCCGAACTCCTACACCGGCGAAGACGTCCTGGAGCTGCAAGGCCACGGCGGCCCTGTGGTGCTGCAAATGCTGCTCGCGCGCTGCCTGGAAGCGGGCGAGGGCATCGGCTTGCGCATCGCCCAGCCCGGCGAATTCACGCACCGCGCCTTTTTGAACGACAAGCTCGACCTGGCCCAGGCCGAAGCCGTGGCCGACCTGATCGACGCTTCCACCGAAGCCGCGGCACGCTCGGCCTCGCAATCGCTCTCGGGCCTGTTTTCCAAGGCCATCAATGAACTGGTGGAGCAGGTGGTGCATCTGCGCATGCTGGTTGAAGCCACGCTCGACTTTCCTGAAGAAGAGATCGACTTCCTGGAAAAATCCGACGCGCGCGGCCAGCTGGTGCGCATCCGCAACGGCCTGGAAATGATCTTCGCCCAGGCCGCACAGGGCGCCATGCTGCGCGACGGCTTGAACATTGTGCTGGCCGGCCAGCCCAACGTGGGCAAGTCTTCGCTGTTGAACGCCCTGGCCGGCGCCGACGTGGCCATCGTCACGCCGATTGCCGGCACCACGCGCGACAAGGTGATGGAAACCATCCAGATCGAAGGCATTCCGGTCAATGTGATCGACACCGCCGGCCTGCGCGAAGACCATGAAACGGGCGACGAAGTCGAACGCATCGGCATCGCCCGCACCTGGAGCGCAGTGGAAAAGGCCGACGTCATCCTGCACGTGCTCGACGCCTCCATGGGCCCGACGCTGGCCGACGAGGAATATGTGCAACGCTTCCCCGCCAGCGTGCCGGTGATGCGCATCTGGAACAAGATCGACATCTCGGGCCACAAGCCCGGCATCGACCAGGTGGGGGACACCAGCCACATCTACCTCTCGGCGTCGGACCACAGCGGCATCGATCTCTTGCGCGCCGAACTGCTGCGCGTGGTCGGCTGGGAACAGACCGGCGAATCGCTCTACCTGGCGCGCGAACGCCACTTGATCGCCTTGAAGGCGGCGCACCAGCACCTGGAAACGGCAGCACAGCTTGCCGCGCAGGATGACCAATCGCTTGATCTGTTTGCCGAAGAATTGCGGCTGACGCAGGAGCGGCTGAACAGCATTACCGGGGAATTCACGCCGGATGATTTGCTGGGGGTGATTTTCAGCCGGTTTTGTATTGGCAAATAAAATCACGTCCAACGCCGTCTAGCAGCGTCTAAAAATTCCAAATTTCCCATTATTTTCATATACATATCCCTCCATCACCGCCCAAAGTTGTCTATTGACATCTGCAATTTTTGCGTACACACTTCAGTACACATTCCGCCAAAAGCAAAGTAGTGTGTACTGAATATGCCCAAAGCCGCCGTACCGCTGAACGACACCCGCATCAAGTCGCTGAAGCCTAAGTCCAAACGTTACCTGATCGCCGATGGCGGTGGCCTGGTGCTGGAGGTCATGGCTTCCGGTAGCAAGATTTGGCGTTATCGCTTCACGCTCCATGGCAAGCAGCAGCCTCTCGTCACCATTGGCGACTACCCGGCCATCAGTCTTCAAGACGCCCGCGCCCGCGCCATGCGGTATGCCGAAATCGTCGCTACAGGCGTTTCACCGGTTGCCGATGCCAAACGAGATCGGGGGGCAATCAAATCCCACGATACGCTCAAGGCCTTTGCCGAATTCTGGTTTCAATCGGAAATAGCCAGCAAGTCCGCGGCCTACGCCTCGACAACCAAACGCGTGCTGGCCAGGGAAATATTTCCTTCAATTGGCAACAAGCGCGTGACCGATGTGAACGCCGGCGACGTGTTGGCAATTTGCGACCGCATCAAGGGGCGCGGTTCGCCCCAGGCCGCGCTGTCCGTGCGCAACATCATCAAGCGCATGTACGAGTTCGCCATTTCTCGCCAGGTCGCCACGATCAACCCGGCACAGCAACTGGTTGCGCGCTTCATTGCGACCCCGGAGAGCCGCACACGGGTACTGGCTCCCGATGAGATCGGGACCATGCTCAGGGCCATTTACGCGTCGGACATGGGGCGCCCGCTGAAGCTGGCGCTGCACCTTTTGGTGATTACGATGGTGCGCAAGTCAGAACTGATCGAGGCGGAATGGTCTGAATTGGATTTGGGCACCGGTATCTGGCGTATTCCGGCCGCGCGCATGAAAAAGGACAAGGAGCATTGGGTCCATCTGTCGGCCCAGGCCATAGAGATGTTCAAGGAGCTGCGAACGCTTTCGTATAGCGAGCGCTTTGTGTTCCCGACCACCCGCAGCTTCGGCGAAAAGCCGATTGCCAAGTCGACGCTGAATCAGGCGGTTCGAGCCATGAACCTGGACCTGCAGCATTTCGTGCTGCATGACTTCCGGCGCACAGCATCAACGCATCTGCACGAAATGGGCCACTCATCCGACGCAATCGAAAAGGCCCTGGCTCACTCGATCAAGGGAATCAAGGGCGTGTACAACCGCGCTGAGTATGCGGAAGAGCGGCGGAAGATATTGCAGCTATGGGCCGACTTTGTGGATGCGCAGATCAATGACGGGCGCAAAGTGGTAGTGGGAAACTTCAGCCAAGCGGCATAGAAACGATTGCGCAGCGACGAAGACATCGCCGAGACGATTCGAGGTAGAAATGGATTAATGACGTAAAGAGTTCAACCGACGCCCGGCGGTGATACCGGGCAAGAGCAGCGAACAGGACGTTAGCGCGTCCTGCCCGCCTAACCAAGAAACAATCTTTAACGGAGATTGAAAGCATGGCTATTGCCATAATATCAGCAAACTCTGGCCCTTCCAGAGATACCGCAGCAACTACACAACGCGTTGACACGATCCGCCTGTTTGGCTCCAAACAGCTTGTACGCCAAGGCAGAAATTGGTCCCTGGTTTCCAGTGCCGAGCAACCCCAGCAGCTCACCGAGCGCGAAGCGATGTTCGTCAATGCCGCCCTGAACGCGGCAAGGGGGCAGCAATGAAGCTCTCAGGCATATTACTTACGCTCCCGACGGGCAAGTGCCTTCTCCAATTGCCGACCGAACAGATCACCCCAGTTGAATCGGTAGTGCGCAATATCCGGCTTGAGGCCACGAGCAAAGCCATAGCCGCCAATGGAGCAGGCCGGCCGAGCCTGGCGGAAGAATGGATCAACATTTCGGCTTTCGCCAAGTGTGTCGCGCGCGCCTTCAAAATGGAAAGGCTGCGCCGTGAAAAAGCGGCAGTGACGGTAGAGCTCAAGCGGGAGATGGGATTTAAGGAAAAGAGGTTGCCATCGCCCGTTGAGCGCTACTTGGGCCTGACGTCTTTCACCGCACCATCGGCGGACGATCAGCACTGCGTAGTTGAGGCTTCGCAATTATCGTTCGCGCCATGGATCGAGATTGGTGACCTGATCAGCGTGGATTTCACCGCAACGGCACTCAGCTACGATGGCCTTTACCTTGTGGCCGTCCATGGTTCCCACATCGCCATTCGCGGATTCCGGCAGCCGACCCGGAACAACTGGCTGCTTTACGAGACCCTGGAAAAGCCACCTGTACCGCTCCGGATGAACGGCAAGCTGATGCCGGCGGACTTCGAGATCGTCGGCCGGATCCTGGACATCTACAAGAAACAGCCGACCGACAAGAAAGCCTGTGCTGCGCGGAGGTCAACATGAAAATGCTGGCTTCGCAGGTTCCAAATATGGAGTATGGCGATGGGGCAGCCGACGCAATTACGCGTAAGTCGCAGCAACTGCTCGCGTTGTTATCCACCATCACTTCCAATGGTTTCGAAGCGTTTGAAGCAAACGACGCGCGCACGAAGCTGGACTATCTGTTCGCGTGCACCGATCTTGCCCGGCAAATCAGTCTGCTCACCGACTATATCGAAGACATAGACGTGACGCCTTTGGTGAGAGCATAAAAAATCGACCGAACGAGCGGCGCTTAGCCCGCTATCGCCCAAACCAATCAGGAGAATTACAATGTGTGAAAATGCTAAGTTGAAGCGGAAAGAAGTGCCCCAACTGGAGCACGGGGAAGATGTCGTCGACATCCTCACCCGCAAGACGGCACAACTCTCATCGATGCTCGTTACCATTACAGGCACTGGTTTCGAATCATTCATTACCTACAACGACGAGATCAAGGGAGAATACCTGTGGGCATGCGCTGACTTGGCATGCCAGATCAAAATTCTGTCTGGTCATGTGCATTAAGATTCACTGACTGATTCGCAGAGCGATTCGCTTTACCGCCGCACCTTGCCGATCCCCAGGCGGGTGCGGCTACCAATTTCAGGGGCGCTGAGGGGCGCGTTTATGGTTGCAAAGAAATCTGGTACCAAGAGGCTACAAGTACCCAAGAATACTGAATGGGAAGGATTAGACAAGGTTGCAGACTTGCTCGAATTCGCACGTCGCGAGAGGGGACCAATCTACCACCAAATCAATAACGAATGGCGAAGCAGCGTGATCGGAGAATCGCCCGCCGCCTTTTCTAAAGCTAGAAATGCCAACAAGGATCAATTTGTAGAAGTTCTTGCAGCCTCGTATTTAGAGGTGATTCGGCAAGCGGCACTGAAGTTTGCGGCGGCCAATTCGAAGGCGACTCTTATTCTTGATGCTGTAACGAAGAATGTTGCGAAGAAAAATTCTCCTGTGTCAGACCTCGGTGAGATCATTGTCGATAATCCGATAGACGCACTGACATTGCTCATAATTCTTGAAAAGACGGTGCGCAACGAGGCGTCGCTTCGCCAAGTGAAGCTGGCCCTCAAGAGGCACGAAGGCACTCCCGAACGGATTGCTAAAATTGGCGTCAAGGCATGTTGGGGTGAGCTCTCCGCCGAAATTCGGCAAACCCGTTACAAAGCCGCATTCGCCAGAAAAATGCTTGATGAATTTAAATCTCTAAGTAACCAAGCAGTGATAGAACGCTGGTGCCGAGAGTGGGAGAAAGATGGAGCCCAAAAACCATGAGGAATATTGGGGCATTTCAGTTTTACCATCCCTTCCGCAGCTTTGCCGAAGGGCAGAAGCATTTCGTAAATGCTGCCGGCAAACCCATGTTCAGCTCCTGGGGAAAGCCCAACGATGGCTATGATGCAATGGTCCTTTGGGGGCTCGGCAAAAAAGCGTTCGAACTTCTTGGAAATTTTGAGAATAAGGAGCAGTTCGATCTAGCCTACAAATCGAGTGTAACCGGGCTTGAGCAACTCAGGATATTAATTGCCGATTTGGTCGCATCGAAGAAAATTACTGTGAGCAGCGATGGCAGCGCAGAGGCGATTGACATCGGTGATCTCTCGCACTCGCAGCTTATCGAAATAGGGTGGGTAATTTCGAGAGAACGTTCGGATTCTGAAACAGACAAAGTCTTCCTCTTTTTTTTTCTTTTTCTTTGCTTGATAGATATTGAGGATGCGATCATTGCCATGCTCGAAGGGGGCGGAATTGCGCTGGCGGTATCGGCAATGGAGCATTTTACGAATGCGCAGGCCATACTTTCGGGTGACGAGAATTTGCAGAAGGTCCGAAGCGAAAGCGCATCTCAGGCCGCCTTGGAGCGATACAAGAACGACCCAAAGCAAAAGGCGAAAGCTGAGGTCAAGGTCCTTTGGGAATCGTGGCAAGATCTCGATGAGAACGCTCGCAAAAACCGCTATAAGAGCCAGGCGGCCTTTGCCAAGGACATGCTGGAAAAATTCGAAATCCTCGAAAACCAGAATGTGATCGAACGCTGGTGCACTCAATGGAAAGGCGCCGCAAAATAAGCACTGTGCTGGCATAGTGAGTACTATGCGGCACAGTACATACTGTGCCAGCACGAATCTTTTTTTTGTTTTTTTCCTCGCTTAAGCTTCAGACATACCGACATACATAATGATGCATGTCGATGGACAAACCTGAATAGGAACCCATATGTCTGCAGCGACTTCACAAGACCAGGCGCTTCGTCCGCCACAAGCAGCCGAAAAGCTCGGCATCGCTCTTTCCACGCTCTGGCTAAAGGCAAAGAACGAGCCTGACTTCCCCAAACCATTCAAGCTGGGCCCGCGCATCACCGTGTGGTCTCGCCAATCGCTAGACGATTACCTGACTGCTGCAGCGGCCAAGGTTCACGCCGCGCAGGCCACCTAGAAAATTCTGGAAATCTCGGTGATAGATCCGTTTTACGGAACAGGTGATGTCTTGATGGGAAGACCACCTTGCCAAGCCATCGGCGCTTCCAATGATCAACCGTGCCGCCGGCAATCCCGCTGACGACGAACCACCACGAGGCACTGCATGAAGTACGTTACCAAAGATATGGAAAACGGCGAGTTCGCCGCTGGTCATTATTTTCTCGATACGCCAGTGTTCATTGCCGACATCGGGGGTTGTCGCACACTCGCCTCGGCCGAACGCGCGGCGGCCGAACTAACCGCTGCATTCGAAGCGCGCGAGGAAGAATTGAAGGCCAACCAGGTAGCGCGCGGCGTTGTGCCCAAGGAAGCTCACGAAATAAGCCATCCCGCGATCATCTGGCCGAGGGCGTAGCGCATGGCAAGAATTCGCACTATCAAGCCTGAGTTCTTCACCAGCGAGGATATCGTCGCGCTCTCACCCTTTGCGCGACTGCTTTACATCGCGCTGTGGTGTGAGGCGGATAGGGAGGGGCGTCTGTTCTGGAAGCCCAAGACATTCAAGATCCGCTACTTTCCGGCCGACGACCTGGATATCAACGCGCTATGCGAGGAGATACTGGCGAGCGGAGTGGTGGAACTATACGACGACGGCTTGGCCCATATTCCAATGTTTCTGAAGCACCAGCACATCAACCCGCGCGAATCGAAGTCTGAATTGCCCGAGCCGGTCAAGAAAAAGGCACGCGTGAGCGACGCGTCAACCACGCGTGAATCACGCGACAGTGACGTACAGGTAGGAAGGGAAGGAAAGGAAGGAAAGGAACACGCGTCAGTTGACGCGGGGTTCGATGCCTTCTGGCAAGCCTATCCGTTGAAAAAATCGAAGAAGGATGCCGTCAAGGCATGGGCCAAGATCAAACCGAACGAGCACCTTGCAGGCAAGATCCTGCAAGCCGTACAGCGTGCCATGACGTCGGAAGATTGGACCAAGGATGGGGGCCGCTACATCCCCCACGCTTCGACTTGGCTCAACGGTGAACGCTGGAACGACGAGGTACAGACCGGATTCACGCTAACCGCGCCTGGCGGCGACACCCGCTTCAAGGGGGCGAAATGATTCCGAGTGGTGCCCGCGAAATCGTCGAAGCGCGCAAACGTGGCCTCAAGCCGGCCGATTTGGTCATCGTCTCGCTGATCGGCAAGCTCAACGAGCAAAACCCCATCGTCTACGCCAATCCCGAGGCAGCCTACGACTGGGGATGGGCGCGCGGCTTGAAGTTCTGCATTTTCATCCGCAACGGTGTCCCCTGGGAGGATACCGCACTGGCAATCGCTAAGGCTGGATTGGATTGGCTGGCGATTTGGGATATTGATCGCTTCGAGGGTGCAAACGTCTATGCCCTTCCTACGCTCGAGAGCATTAATCGACCACCGTCACGCTGGGAATGGCGCCTGGATTTTCTGCCATGGCTCAAGTTTCAAAACGAGGAATTCGCATGGAGTTGATCAAGGACACCATCGATCTCTCCGACTACTTCGAGGAAAAGGCCGACGAACACCGCGTGCTGCCGGCTTCCGACTGGACGTCGGATGTAATCGATTTCTTCCACAAGCCAGACCTGACGCCGAAAGTACGGCTGCCGTGGCGCAAGACCCACTCGGACTTTTACTTCCGACCAGGCGAAGTCTCCCTTTGGGCAGGCATCAATGGTCATGGCAAGTCGCAGCTGACTGGCCAGGTCGTGCATTCGCTATGCCAAAACGCAAACCGGGTCGCCCTGGCTTCGTTGGAAATGCGACCGGTGTCGACGATGGCCAGGATGTCGCGCCAGGCGTTCGGTGGGGAAATGCCGACGAAGCAGTACCTCGAAAAATTCGGAAAGTGGACAAACGGCAAACTCTGGATCTATGACCACGTGGGCAGCAGCAATCCCCGTACTATCCTGGCTGTGATCCGGTACGCTGTCGACAAGTTCGACGTTCACCACTTTGTGGTGGACAACCTGATGAAGGTCATCGCCGGCGAAGACGACTACAACGCCCAAAAAGACTTTGTGAATGGCCTGTGCACGGTTGCTAAAGATACAGGCTGCCACATTCACCTGATCTTGCACATCAAGAAATTGAAGGATGAGGCAAGCATCCCGAACAAGTTCGACATCAAGGGTAGTGGTGCCGTGACCGACCTGGTCGACAACGTCTTCATTGTCTGGCGCAACAAGGCCAAAGAAGCGGCCATGCGCATGGGGGAAGCCTTTCAGCCCGACGATCCGGATTGTCTGCTGATCCTGGACAAGCAGCGCAACGGCGAGGCAGAGGGTCGCTATCGGCTGTATTTTGATCCCGCCAGCATGCAGTACCTGGAAAACCGCAATGATTTGCCGACCCACAATAAGGCGGAGCTGGGCATCAGCATTGACGAGGTGACGTTTTGAGGCTGCCCACCGAATTCATTGACGACATGCGATATCTCCGCCAGCGCTATGGCTGGACCGATGACGACGCGGTGCAGATCAAAGAAGCGCTTCGAGACTGCGATCCGCTCGTGCGGTTTTTCAGCGTTCTTGCCGCAGCTCACCGCGCCGGCTACGAACAGCATGCCGGCAACGGCTTCGTCCGACTGCAGCAGTGGTGCCTTGACAAGGGACTGGCCGATCCATTCACATCAGATTTCAACCTTACCGAATTAGAGGCACTATGAGCGGCGCAATCTTCCAAACAACTGGCCAGGCCCTGCACGTTTCCTACATGATTCTGTCCCAAGAAGCCCGCCAGAACGGCGCACTACGCAAAGCAATCCTGCAGATCATGAGCCAACTGGATACGCTGACCGCGCGCCAACGAGACTGGATGAACCAGCTTATCGGGGAGCCATCTGGCACGGTCAACTTTGGCGGCCTGTCGGCCGATGAGGTGCGAGCCCAGTGCGCGATGGTCACCCAGGCCGTGAAGGACCATCTGCCGGCGCCGGAAATGTGGGCAATCCATGCCCGCTTCATCCCGACCGAGTTCGAAGACATGGGCCGGGACGAAGAAGGGAGGGTCATCAAACGCTTTTTCTACTCGCAGGAGCGCGTTGATGCGATTGTCGGCCTCTCTGCCTATCTGCAGCCCCTGTTCCCTGCAATCCACGGTGTGGCACTCGACATGATGATCGCCCGGGCTTTCGCCAATCATGCCAAGATCGAGATCAGCTTCCGCGAACTGGCCGAAAACTTCGGCGGCAGCCACATGACCTACGCCAGGGCAAACAAAAGCCTGGTCGAAAAACTGCGCGAGCTTGAGCTGATGGCAGTCCGCCGGCTCACGCCAATGTTCGAGCGTACCGGCCTCGTCGAAAAGTTTGCACAGACCGCTTGACAGCGCTGTTACAGCGGCCTATCATTTTCTCTAAGTTGGAATCCCTATGGAAAAAGCCTGCGTAAGCAGGCTTTTTGCATTTCTGCAGAGAAATCAGCTTGCGTTTGAAAATCTGTTGTGAGCAGCAACCTCCATTGGCCTGTTAAAATTCAAGCTGACAGCTTCCATGCTGGTGAGACCTGCAACATGGCTAAAATCACTCGCGCTTCGGAGCAGCCTCTGCCCGACGGAAGTCACACAGCGAATTTGAACGCTTAACCGATTGGGGCCAATATGTCCACGCTTCCGCTCTATTACGAATTCCAAAACAAAGTGACTGCTGGCGTAGGATATGCCAGGACCCAATTGAATGACTTGCGTAGCATGATAGGTCAATTGGAAAGTGTACTCATCGCGCGTCTGAACACGCCGGCAGGACGCATGAAGTTTGGCATACTCGACTCCGAGAATGAGTTCGTTGAAAAACGTATCGTCGAATTGACGACGAAAGTAAATGAGCCTTTGCTTTTCGCTATCCAGTTCGACTGGGATGCACAACATCCGCATGGCCCATATACGGTCGTACAAATGTTTGCAGCAGGCGTGTCCCGAAACGTTATGATTGGTCTTGGCACACCAGACAGTGGTTTTTTCTCTCTGGCAGCAAACGTGCCCGTTCCACTCAACCAAGTTGATTTCGCGCGGGCAGCTGACGACGTCATAGGCTATTTGCATAGTCAAGTTCCGCTTGACTTTCCGACGCAATAAGTTGGGTACAAACCAATGAAACCGGCTTTGGCCGGTTTTTTTACGCCTGGAGAAAAGATGCCAACCAAGGAAGACGTGCGCAGGCTTCACCAACAGCACGCCGCGGAGCGCACACAGCCGCTCAAACCGGAGGAAATCAGGCGGCAGATGGGATGGGGCTTAATCCAGGAGATCCAAGCAAAGCGCAAAGAGGCAGTATGACCCCAGATGCACTCGTTTTCCTGGCTGGCCGCCGATGTCGTGACTCAACGGAAGTCTTCCTAGAATTCCCCGCCGAGCAGGCAAACCTGCCAGAGCGATTCTTCATCGCGATTGGCGGATTGCCAGCCTCAGTGTCGGAGCCGATCGGATATGCGGAATTCACACGAGCGAATGCAGCCACGTACCAATTGTCTGCATTGCATCCGGTAAGTTTGTCAGTCCCTTGTCCAGTAGTTGCATGGTCAAGTGTTTTATGGACTCGCTCGAAAGCGATCGAAGCCCAGTAATCAATCGCTTCTTGTCTTCGGGGGCTTCTTGAGACTCCATGATTTTGGACTCGATGAGCGCCTTAAGCGTCTCGGCTTCGAAGCGCACCGTTACAACGCCAAGAATCGCAGACAGTCCTCCATCGTCGGCGAGGAAGTCCAATCCCTTGGCCGTGATTCGCGGGCCGCCAACGATGGGCGCCCCGTTGATGGGGTGCGAGACATTCGCGCGAATAAGGCCATGCTCAAGCAGATACGCCATGTTTGCGTTCATATCTTCGGTAGCACCGCCGGTGAACATCGAGTCCTGGCTGATGCCTGGATACGACTCCGCCAGCTTTGTCAGCATCTGATTCTGCAACTCGCGATCAAGTTTCATTGGGACTTCTCTTTCGTGTTGATGAACGTGTGGAAACAGAAATCTAACATGATTGAGAACCCGGCCCGTCTTTCGGGTATCCCACAAGGGACGCAGCGGAACTTCGTTTGACGATGCATTTCAATGTGGCGCAAGCACTGGCTGAAACCAAGTAACACACGGCGGCATAGCTCAACGGCAGAGCGCTGGACTCATAATCCAGAAGTACTTGGTTCAACTCCAAGGGCAGCAACCAACACAAACCCCATAACGCGGAGGCCCAGATGGCCGAGGTATGCGGGGCCAAAACGCGATCCGGCGGCAAATGCAAAGGCCACCCAATGGCAAACGGCCGATGCCGGATGCACGGGGGTGGCAGTACTGGACCCAAGACACCAAACTGCGCCAACAACGCGCTCAAGCATGGTTTCTACAGCGACGCGCTACGGCCCGAAGAGAAAGAGCTGTGGCAGCGCGTCGAGATAGGCTCAGTCGACGACGAAATCCGGCTGATGAAGATCAAGCTGCATCGCCTGGTGAAGCTGTCCGGCAACAATGACGTTGCGGACCTGATCGATAGTGCGCTGGAGGTGACGCGCAAGCAAGGCAACGAGTTCGACGGCAAAGTCAAGAAACAAACCCCTTACGACAAGCTGGAGATAAAAGCTGCCGCACCGCAATACGCTCACCTGATCATCCAGGCCCTGGACATGATTCGGAAGCTTGAGCTTGCCCGGCACCAGATGAATATGGAAGGCAGCGGCGCCGGCGCTGATGCCGACGACATCGAGCGCGATGACACTGTGATCCTTCGCCCCGATGAGCCAATCCCGCAAAAACCCGTCGTCTAACGTTGAGCTGACGCCGAAACAGGCGAACATCTACGCGTGGGGTTGGCAGCCGAGTGCCCGCTTCCGCGATGCCGTGTGCGGTCGCCGCTTCGGCAAGACATTCCTTGGCGCGAAAGAAATGCGCCGCGCCGCCAAGTTGGCGGTCAAGTGGGATGTCTCGACCGACGATGAAATCTGGTATGCCGCGCCGACCTTCAAGCAGGCCAAGCGCGTTTTCTGGCGCCGGCTGAAGAAGGCAATCCCGCCGGCCTGGCGCGATGGCAAGCCAAACGAAACGGAATGCTGCATTACGCTGAAAAGCGGCCATGTGATCCGGATTGTTGGCCTCGACAGTTATGACAACCTGCGCGGCTCCGGTCTGTTCTTTGTGGTTGTCGATGAATGGGCGGATTGCCCGTTCGCCGCATGGGAAGAAGTCCTGCGGCCAATGCTGTCGACATGCCGGTACTGGATTGACGGTATCGAGCACCGCGGTGGCCACGCGCTGCGGATCGGCACCCCAAAGGGTTTCAACCATTGCTATGAAACCTACTTGGCGGGGCAGCAGGGAAAGGATGGCCATCGCAGTTGGCTATACACGTCGCTGCAGGGCGGCAACGTGCCGGCGTCGGAAATCGATGCGGCGCGCGCCACGATGGACCCGCGCACGTTCCGGCAGGAATATGAAGGCAGCTTCGAGAACTACAGTGGTCGCGTCTATTACAGCTTCCTGCGCGCAAATTCGGTTAAGGCCTGCCCGCATGACCCAGGCAAGGCGCTGCACGTCGGCATGGACTTCAACGTCAACCCTATGTCGGCCACGGTCTTTCAAGAGCAACCGGGCGGCGACATTTGGCAGATTGACGAGATTGTCATCCCCACCAGCAACACCGACGAGATGGCAGCCGAGTTGAAGGCGCGCTACGGCCTGCCCAGTTTCCAACCTGGCCAGGTCGAAGTAAAGCACATCACCGTCTACCCGGATCCGGCTGGCGCCCAGCGCCGCACCAGCGCGCAGGGCAAGACCGACATCAGCATCCTGCGGGCCGCCGGCTTCAACGTGCTGGCCATGGCATCTCACCCGCTAGTGCGAGACCGGGTTAATGCGGTCAACGGACGCTTTCAAAGCGCTGACCTGAAGCGGCATCTGTACGTAGACCCGAAGTGCAAGAAATCCATCGAGTGCTACGAAAAGCTTTGTTACAAGGAAGGAACAAACGAGCCCGACAAGGAAGGTGGTTTTGACCACATTCCCGATGCGACGGGCTATTACATCTACGGCCGATTCGAATACACCAAGACGCACCGCACGCAAGTGCACCATGCAACCAGATAGCTGCTGCTCTCGACCCGAAGCGTGACGTGGGGATATAACGGCGCAGGCAGCGATGAGGACGAGACCGCACCTTCCGGCTGCAAAGCCGTTGCTTCACAGGCGCAGGCGCTGCCGATTCACTCTAGAAAACGATGTATAAGACCATTCAAGCGAGTTGGACCAAAGACCAGGATCTGCCGGAGCGCGCATTCCGTCTCTCGATGCTTAACCGGGTCTTGGATGGCACGCTGTATGACTGTTTGAAGCATCCATTCCATGAGGAAAAGAACGCCAGCCAGGAATACATCCCGTTGCGCCAGCGGCGCCCAAGCGTGCGTTATCGCCTCTGCCGCTTGGTAGTTGATGACAGCGTGTCACTGCTTTTCAGCGAGGGCCACTTCCCGTCATTCGAATGCGAAAACGAAAACGCCAAGGAGGCGCTGCAAACGCTATGTAAGGAACTGTCGCTAAACGAGCTCCTGATCGATGCGGCCACCCGTGGCTCGGTCGGTTCTGTCGCCATCCTGCTGCGCGTACTGGACTCGCGCGCCTTCCTGAGCGTGCACGCGACGACATACCTGACGCCAACCTGGATGAAGGACGCGCCTGACACGCTCGAAAAGGTCACGGAGCTATACAAGGTCAAGGGCAAGCAACTGAAGGACGCTGGCTATGATGTTGACAGCGATGAGGCAATGTTCTGGTTTCAGCGAGACTGGACCAGCGATCAAGAAGTCTGGTACGTGCCGCTGAAGGATAGCGACCGCAAGGACGGCAAACAGCCCCTGATCGATGAACTGCGCAGCGTCGCCCACAAGCTCGGTTTCGTTCCCATTGTCTGGATCAAGAATCTACCCGGTGGCGATGACATCGACGGCGCCTGCACCTTCCCGAATGAAGCAATCGACACCGCCATCGAGATCGACTACCAGCTCTCGCAGGCCGGTCGCGGCTTGAAATACACCAGCGACCCTACCTTGTTGATCAAGGAACCTGCCGGCGGGGACGCTGGATCCATGGTTAAGGGTGCAGGCAATGCAATCGTGGTCTCTGCTGAAGGTGACGCCAAGATGCTGGAGATCAATGGCACGGCAGTCGAGGCGGTCATTGCGTATGTACGGCTGCTGCGTGAACTGGCTGTCGAATCGATGCATGGAAACCGAGCCAGCGCCGACAAGATGACTGCTGCCCAATCTGGGCGGGCGCTCGAATTGATGAACCAAGCGCTGATCTGGCTGGCCGACAAGCTGCGAATCTCCTATGGCGAAGGTGCGCTGCTGAATCTGTTGCAGATGCTGATGCGGGCACATGCCAAGGTGCCCTTGAAGCTCAGAGACGGAACCAAGCTGCCAGAAATTGTACCGACTACCAAAATCTCCTTGCGTTGGCCAGATTGGTATGCCCCTACGCGGCAAGACATGCTGGACCGCGCCACTACGCTACGCACGCTTTGCGACGCTGGCCTACTGAGCCGCGAAACTGCAATAAAAATTCTGTCCGCAGAATACGACATCAAGGACCCTATCGCGGAAAAGATGTTGGCCGATGTCGATATGCAAGAGCGCAACGAGGCGGCGCAGAAGAAGGTCGCAATCAACGAATGATCGCCCCAGGTTGATCCTGGTGCGGCTGTAACCCGCTCGCCGATGCGAGTATTTCACTTTGGAGAGGCTCGATGCCTACTGAGCAAGAGAATGACGGACTACCTGCCGACGTCCATATCGGCAACATGGCAGTCGCAGTCGCGCACCGGTTGCGCGCGAAGGGCAGCATCATCATCCTGTGGAACGACGATGAAACGATCAGCTTCTGCGGGCACGGCATGTCGCATGCCAAGGCCAACGAGCTGCTTTCCCTCGGCATCCATATCAACCTGACCCAACATGACGAAGCCGTGCGCAATGGCGCGGCTGGCGCTGAAGCGCGCGAAGTGCTGGAAATGGTTGACGCACGCAACAAGGAGGCTGCATGAGCGCACTATTGCGTCGAATGATGCTGCGCCAGTACCTGGCACCCGATCCTGACCCTGCCGGCGGCGCGCCTTCATCAGGCCCAGCACCATCGCCCAGCCAGGCACCAGCCGAGCCGCAGACGTTCTCCCGCGAGTATGTGCGGGAGCTGCGGGAGGAAGCCGCGACCCAGCGTCGCAGCCGCCAAGAAGCAGAAGCGCAGGCCAAAACGCACGAAGAGAATGCGAAAAAGGCCGCCGCCGAAGCCGAGGCGAAAGTGACAGCCGCTCAAACCGCCGCAAATGATCGAATCATTCGCGCCGAGTTGAAGGCGGAAGCGCTGAAGGCTGGCATGGTCGACCTGGACGGTCTGAAACTGGCCGACCTCTCCAAAGTGAAATTGAACGCTGAAACCGGTGAAGTCGAAGGCGCTGAAGCGCTGATGACCGACCTGAAGAAGGCAAAGCCGTTCCTGTTCGGTGCACCTGCAAGCACCAGCCACGCAGGCACCAAGCCGCCGAAGCCGGGCGATCCTGAAGTAAAGGACGCACGGACTATGACAGCGGAAGAATACGCAAAGGAACGCGCAAAAATCCGCCGAGGCGAACTGCCGACGGCGAAAGCGTAATACCGAAACAAGGCGGCTGTGGCCGCCGTTCTGGCTATCGGGGACTGACTCCCAGGGCTGACAGGCAAATTTTTGTCATTCCAACGGAGTTACTATGTCCATTCAGAATTTCCCCGCCCAACTGCAGGGCATCATCCAGCAAAACTACCTCGAGCGCGAGTTCGAGGAACCGCTCAAGTCGAAGATCGCTTACCGCAGCATCGCCGACCGCGAAACCGTGCCCAACAAGATCGGCGAAACCGTCACCAAGACGCGCGCCGGCCTGAAGGCGCCCGTGACGACGGCTTCCAACCCGTCGAACAACACGAACCTGGACAACGGCATGACGCCGTCGACCTACTCGGTCGAGCAGTACACGCTGACGCTGAACCAGTACAACGACACGATCGATCTCAACATCGTGACGAACAAGGTCGGTATCGCAGACCAGTTCCTGAAGAATGCCCGCGTCAACGGCACTCAGGCCGCCCAATCGCTCGACCGCATTGCCCGCAACAAGCTGTTCAATGCCTACCTGGGCGGCAATACCCGTGTTCGCACCACGTTGGGCGCGCCGGCAGCGACCATCTCAGTCGATGACATCCGCGGCTTCCAGAACACTTTCAACGCCGTCGGCCAGCAAGTCCCTGTCTCAGGTGCCGCCACGGTCAGCGTGACGGTCGGCTCGAACGTCTACACGCTGCAAGGCGCCACGCCCGATGGATCCAACGTGTCGACCGCGTTCGGCGGCATCTCGGGCACCCTGACATTCACCGGTAACGTGACCGTGGCCGACGGCACCGCCCTGAATGCGGTGGTGCACGCCAACGCCCCCACCATCCTGCGTCCCTCGGGCCGCGCCACCACTGCAGCCTTGACCGGCGCCGACATCCTGACCATGGGCTTGCTGCTCGACGGCCAGGCCCAGCTGCGCAACAACGCGCCGATGGAAGCAGGCAACATGAAGTGCTTCCTCGACAACAAGTCGATGCGCCAGCTCTTCGCCGATCCGGACTTCAAGACGCTGTTCCAGGGCCAGTACGGTTCGAAGGAATACACCGATGGCATGATCTTCAGCCTGTTGGGTATCGACTTTGTGCCGACGACAGAAGCCCCGGTGCAGGCCGCAGGCGGCTCCGTGAATGTCACTGTGCGGCGTCCCATCCTGGTGATCGGTGGCGCGCTGATCGAAGGCGACTTCGCCGGTTCTGGGGAAATGCTCGAGAACGAGTCTCAGATCGTCTCAGTGGTCGATGAAGTGGTGATGGTTACCCGTCCCCCGCTTGACCGCTTGGGCCAGATCGTCGCCCAGTCCTGGTATTGGATCGGCGACTTCTGCGCCCCGTCCGACCAGACCACGAATCAGAACATCGTGCCGACCGCCTCGAACGCCTACTACAAGCGCGGCGTGGTGTTCGAGACCGCCTAACCTGCGGCGAACATGGCGGCAGTCTCCGGATTGCCGCCATTTCCCGCTTTTGGAGGTCACATGACCATCACCTGCCCCTTTGTGCCGGACATGATTCCGGTCGCTGTCGGCGCCATCGTTCAATCGCAGACCGCCGCACAGTTCGAAACGACCTTCACCGGTAACTATCGCTTGCCGAGTGCCTCGTTCAGCTTCCATTGGCGCGGTGTTGTCACCGACTACATCGCAGGCGTGCCGGCCGTCGTCTCTGCCGACCAGTTCACAGCAATGCAAGCCGCAAGCCTTCCCATATCGTAGGAGCCATCATGGCAAAGAAAGATGAAAAGCAGCCCAATTCCATCACGTTGGAAGCGCCATATGCTTTCTATGAAGAAGATGGCACTTTCCGGCAGTGGTTGCCCGGCCATGTCGTGACGGATCCGGAGCATATCGCGCTGTTGATCGAGCGCAAAGCCCCGGTTATCGCAGGAGATAAAAAAAATGGCTGAAGGCCTTGGTCTGCCGGGGTCGAAATCCTGGCTAAACATCACCACGCCGACGCTGATCGATGACGAAACCGCCACTTCTTACACACCACGACGCATCGGGCGCGTGAATGTGATTGTGGCAGGAACTACCGCCGGCACCATCAACGACATCGGCACTGTTACGGGCGTGCTTCCCGCAAACAACGTATTCACCATTCCAAACGCACTCGGTAGCTACTTGGTCGATTTCCCGATGCTTGTCGGCATAGTGATCGTGCCTGGCACCGGGCAAACCGTTGCCGTTTCCTACGACTGATCATGGCCTTTACCAACCAGGAGCGCGTCGACATCCGCCGCTTCTGCGGCTATGGCATGTTCGGCGGTATAGCAAGCCCAGCTTTCGCCTATCGCTACTTCACGCAATACGGCACGCTGGAATTCAAGCTGACGAACCCAGCACCAGAAGAAGAAATGACACTGCGCGCCACGTATTTGACCGGAATCGGCTCGATGACGAACGCAGCAAGCACTGGTGTTTGCCTATACACCCTCGAGCAAGCGCTCTACGGCACGACGAACAATCTCGACACCGACAAGGCGGCGGTTTGGACGCACAACAGGAACGAGCAGCGCGACCGCGAGCGGCTTTACAACCGCATGCGCATGGAGCTGTGTAACTTCCTCGGCATCGAGCCTGGGCCCGGGCTGACTACGGGTGGCGGTAGCAACATCGGCTTGGTGGTGTGATGGACGGCCCGACCATTCAGGCACGCATCTACCGCGGCTATGGCATTGCCGCTGAGAAGATAGGCCTGCCGTATGTGCATTACCGGCCGCAGTCAGCCGGACCGCCAATTATTGACGCCAACAAGCTCGCGACGTTGCCGGCCAGCTTCAACGCCGAAGACTTCACCTATATGCGGCCCAACAAGTATGGGAAGCCGACGTGGTTTGCCATTGTTGACGGATCGCAGACTCAAGTAGGTGACTATCTGGTCGGCCCGGGCGGCACGTTTTTCATCGCCGGGCAGCAGCCGCTGCTCCCTATCCTGGCTGTTGAGTGCAACCGATCGATCCGTATCGGGCGTATGGCAGACCAAGGGGATGCTGGCTTCGTTGGTTACAGCGGCGACGTGCAAAGCGAGGAAATCGATGTGCTGGGCACGTCCGCCACTGGCGGCACATTTGGCGCGGGCTGGCCAGCATCGATCCTGCTCGGCGGTAGGTCGGACAAGGACGTGGTGTTGCCAAGCAGTGTCAAGCAATCCGGCGTCGTCATCCTGTTGCCGGCATCAGTGCCAGTCCAGATTGTTGAATCGGACATTGCGCAAGACGATCTCGGTCGCAATTTCGCGATCTATGCTGCCGAATTGACCGATTTGGGCTGGCGCCTGCAAGCGAACGAAGAGCATTCCTGATGGCTGATATTTCCGACGTCGAAGACGTTCTGGCGCAGTTGGCGACATCGGCGGTCTATCCGAGCGGCACCGGCGTACCGAGCGTACCCGGGCCGACGGTGAAGCTCGCCACCGGCTGGCCGCTGCCGCAGCAGCTCGATCAAATCATGGCAGCCGGCCACGTGATGGTGACGGTGTTTGCCAAGTCGCTGACTGAGGAAAACACGACGCGCTTTCCGCCGCAAATGCAGGTACTGACCGACATCCCGGCTCCGGAATTGACGCTGACGGTATCGAGCAATCGCATCACGGTCGGCGGGTCGATCAAAGCCGGAGAAGCAGCAACAGCGCTGGTGAACTATGTCGGCTATAGCTACGGCATCAAGGAAAACGACACATTCGCGACCATTGCCGCCGGCCTGGCCGCCCTGATTCCGAACGCCACTGCAGCCGGCGCGGTCATCACCTTGAATCAGGTGTTTGACATCGTAGCGCGGGTGTCGGTGCCAGTCGTGATGCAAGGAGAAATTGCGCGGCAGAAGCGCGAGATCCTGATCACGACCTGGGCTCCGTCGCCTGACGCACGTAAGCAGGTGGCGCAAGTGGTTGATGGCTTCCTGAAGTCGCCCGAACAGGCAAGAATCCTGATGCCGGACAACACGCTGGCGCGCCTGATCTATCGCGGCACGATGGAAACTGACCATCTGGCCAAGCAACGCATCTATCGCCGCGATTTGCGGTATGAGGTCGAATATGTCACCACAGCAACCGAAGTCGACAACACCGTCACCAGCTTCCGCGCCTCGCTCACGCCGAGCGGCGGCACAACCACAACCTTCCCCATCTGAGGCTCAAATGGAAGACCAAGAAACGCAAGCAGCACCCAAAGAACCAGCCTTGCCCGACTATCACCTGATCGTTGTGCAGGCCTTTGGCGCATACCGGCGCGGCCACCACATCAACGACCCGGCGAAGGTCGCCGAGATCATGGCCGGCGAGAACGCACACCACTGCAACAAGATCGGTGCGCTTGAATGATTGCGCGCCAGGTCACCGCCGCCCTGAGAGAGGCGGCGGAAAAGCAAGTCGGGCGCGACGCAACGCCTGCGGTCTGCGAGTTCATCAAGTTTGACTTCCTGCGGATCATGCAAGACAAGTTTCAAACCGATTGGAGCGCCGATGCGAGCCATATCTCGGTGAGTTTCAGGCCTGATGGCATGCCCGATGTGACGATTCCGCCGCGGCTTTTGCACCGTACCTTCCACTGAACCACAACCACATTCTCTGACCGCCTACGGGCGGTTTTTTTATTGCTCGGAGACTTTCAAATGCCCGTCTATCAAGCAGGACAACTCAACGTCACGGCGCTCCAAGCGCCTGACCTCTACGTCATCATCCAACCGCCGTCGACGGCCTATATCAATGGCGTACCGACTGACGGCCTTGGCCTCGTTGGCGTCGGATCCTGGGGGCCTGTGAATGCCGTCATGCTGGGTATCGGCACGCCGGCCCAGGCGCAACAGGCCATTGGTCCTGTCACGAACCGCAGCCACGACCTCGCGACCGCCGTTGCCATCGCCTCGATGAACAACGTCCAGAATTTCGGCATCGTTCGCGTAACGGATGGCTCCGACATGGCCGCCACGGTGCAGATGAAGGACACGGCGGGCACACCCGCCACCGGTATGACGATCACGGCGATGTACACCGGCGTGGTGGGCAACACCATCACCGCCAACATGACGGCCGGCACTGCGCCGAATACGTTCAAGTTGGCGATCCAGCGCCAGGGCTTCACGCCCGAGGTCTATGACAACATCACTGGCACCGGCGCCGCCATCTGGACCAACGCCGTCACCGCTGTCAACCAAGGCCAATCCGGCGTGCGCGGACCGTCGCAGATCGTCGTGGCAACCGTTGGCGCATCCACTGCCTCGCCCAACATCACCGCTACCTACACGCTGGCCGGCGGCACTGACGGCACGTCCACCATCACCGATCAGACGCTGGTGGGAACGGATGGCCTGACTCGCACCGGCATGTATGCCTTGCGTAAGAGCGGCATGCAGGTAGGCAACCTGGTGGATTGCCAGACTTCGACCACGTGGACCGCACAGCTTGCTTTCGGCTTGCAGGAAGGCATCTACTTCCATACCGCGAACCCGCCGGGCACAAGCATTCAGTCGAGCGCGACCAACCTGAACACCGCCGGCATCGATGGCTACGGCCTGGCCTGCCTGGTGGGCGATTGGTCATACTGGCAGGACAACGTGAACGGCGTGCTGCGTATGGTTTCCCCGGCCACGTTCACCAGTGCCTTGCAAGCGTCTACCAGTCCCGAGCAGTCGGTGCTAAACAAGCCGATCAGCGGCTTGATCGCCACGCAGCGCAGCCAGCAGAACTTGCCCTACAGCGATGCTGAGATCGGCTTGGCCGCTTCGTCCCGCCTGGAAGTGCTGACGCTTGGCGCGCCGGCCGGCTCGATCTTCGCCTGCCGCACGGGCCGCAACATCAGCTCAAACTCGGCCACGAACGGCGATAACTACACGCGCATGACCAATTACATCGCGTTCACGATGGCTGCCGCCTTCGGCTATGTGCCCGGCCAAGTGCAGACCATTGACTTGCGCCGAAACGTGAAGGGCGCGATGGATTCGTTCTTCAGCAACCTGCAACGCGTCGGCATGATCGGCAACGTGAATGCCCCGACTCAGCCCGGTTGGTCGGTCGAGATCGATGCAGCAAACAACCCGTTCAGCCAGGTGGCGCTGGGCTATATGCAGGCAGACGTCAAGGTCACCTACTTGTCTATCGTCCGGTACTTCCTGATCAACATCCAGGGCGGCCAGACCGTTACTGTCAACCCGGTGCAGTAATTCGCCCAATTTTTCAGGAGTAGAAAATGCCGCAATCCGGTTTGAATATTGGCAAAGACTTCCGTTTCGACATTCACATGTCGAGCGGGTCGTTGTCGTTGCCCACCCTACTGAAGTTCACCAGCAAAAAATTGAACCAAAAATTGACCGTCAAGCCATTGAATGGCTTGCCGATCCATCTCAACTTCCAAGAAGGCGGCTGGGAAGGAAACTTCGAAGTGTCGCGTGCCGATGGCACCCTCGACGACTATTTCGCGCAATTCGAAGCCAACTACTATGCCGGCAAGAATACGCCAGCTGGTGCGATTCAAGAGACGGTCCAGGAAGTCGATGGCTCGGTATCGACGTACCAGTATCAGGGGGTGGTGCTGTACCTGGATGATGCCGGCGACAAGGAAGCGGAAAAGAACGTTATTCAAAAGGTCTCGTTCGCTGCAGCTACCCGCATCAAGCTGTAAAACCAACCCAATAGACGGAGCAATCTATGTCGGAAACCACTGCCGAGAAGGGCGTCATCGTCAACGCCGACGGCACCGCCCTGGTCACTACCAAGTCAGGCAAATGCATCACGATCAAACGCCCGCACGTACTGGCGCAATACAAGCTAGTGGAAGCAATCGGCGACACGTCAACAAACCGTGTCTACCTGCATATGTGCATTCCTTTGCTGTGGGTCACCCATATCGACGGCAGCGAGGTGAACATGCCTTCGAGCAAGCTCCAGGTAGAAGCGTTGATCACGCGCCTTGACGAAGAAGGCATCGCGGCGGTATCGGCTGCAATCGACAAGCACTTCCCGAATAAGGACGATGCCGAAACCGCAAAAAAATAAGCCGGGATGTTGGCCTTCGGCAGGTGCTACAGCTTACGAAGGCTGGCGTCCCTTGGGACGTGGTGATGAATCTGTCGCCGGCTGAGTTGTTCGGCTACTGCGTGGCCTGCGGCGAGTTGGAAGGCCATAAATTTTCATGGGATAGCATGGGCTGGGTCAAGCCGGCCGTCTGAAAGCCAGTATGAAGGAATACAAGTCGTTTGGTGCACTGGCACGGGCGCTGCGCGAAAATCTGGCGGCGCTTGAAGTGGCAAAAGCTATGGCCATGGAAATCAGTGCAGTTGCCATCGTGGGCCACGCTTACGACGAAATCGGCAAATACCAACGCGACGATATGGGACCGGCCACGCCCTGGCCCGACTTGAAGATTGGTACGCAGAAAGATCGCGTGCGGCATGGATTTGAGCCTGACGAACCGCTGCTCCGCTCTGGCGAAATGCGCTCAAGCATTGAGCATGTGGCAAGCGCTACGGGCCTGATTGTTGGCTCCCATGACCCAATCGCCTTGTATCAGGAAATCGGCACGAACCACATCAAGCCGCGTGCATTCCTGACGCCGGCCCTGCATCGCAATATCCCATTCATCATGCAAACCGTTGGCCAAGCCATCGAAGACGCACTTTCCGGTAAAAAATGAACGAAGCCTATGCCGTTGGAGTCATGGCGAAACTTGAGGATCAAGTCTCGCCTGCCTTGCTCCGCATCATCGACCTGACGGAGAAGGCAAGCGCCAAGTTCATCGAGTTCACCGCCGCTCTGCGCGGCATGTCGGGTAGCAGCGCATCGCTTTCCAGGAGTCTCGACAAGGCCGTCTTGTCGGCAAACAAGCTGGGCGAGGGGCCAGGCTTGGCGGCTGCAAATGCTCGTTTGGATACCATGGCGGCGGCCACGGCTGACATCGCTCGTAACATGGAAGCTGCTCGGCTTGCTGGCTCGGGCATGGGTGGCCCGGTCGGCCGGTATCCTAATGGTAATGGTCCAGGCGCGGGTGGTGGTGGAAGTGGCGGCAAGACGACTAAAGCTGGTTCCCAGGCCCTGGCCGCCACCGGCCTGGCCGTGCTTGGTGGCGTTTATGAAAATGCCGAGCTCGACGACACCAACGTAAAGGCCATCGCCACATCGCAGATTCCCATTGAGCAGTGGGAACGCACGATGAAGCAATTGCGCGCCAAGGAATTTGAATACGCCAGTAAGTATGCCTTCGCAACCGGTGGCAAGATCGAGCCCTTCGGCGAGGCTATCCTCAACAGCTCGCGCCTGCTGCGCACCATGCCGCAGGGTAAGCAGGAGCAAATGCTTGATACGGCCATGCCGTATGCTGCCATCGAGTCGAAGCTGAAGAACGTGCCGCTGCCCGAGGCACTGGAATCATTCATTGGCCTTGCCCACCAGGCCGGGGCCTACTCCGAAAAGGAAGCCAAGCCGCTCTTCAGCTCGATGGTGCAAGCCTCATTGACGACGCACGCCTCACTGGGCGAGATCGCGCGCGCAGCCAGCTATGCGCTGCCAGCCCTGCACGCCGCCGGTGCAAACTCGGCCGACGTCATGCTCATGATCGCCACCATGCAGCAGGCCGGCATCATGAACACCAAAAGCGGCACCTGGATTAACGCCATGGCCATGAATGCCCTGCCAAACACGCTCGGCAGCGGCCTATTCAAGAACGAAAACCAGAACAAGGCGCTACATGAGCTCGGGCTGTATAAGGGCAACCAGGCGCAGTTCTATCGAAACGGCGAGTTCGACTTGATGAAGGAAGTTGCGATCTTGGCTGAAGCGCGCGGGAAAATGGGAGCACTGAAGTTCAACGCCGCAAGCCACTTGGCATTTGGTCTGCAAGGGCAGCGCGCCGCCTCGATCTTCAGCGAACAGACCACGCTCGACAACCTGCATTCCCTGCAGGCGCTCAAGAATCAAGAGCAGGATCCAGACAAGGTCGAAAAGTGGATGCAGCAGATGAGTACCGTCGCCAAGGCCGACCAGACTATCGCCAACGCAAACATGACGCTGATGAACGCGTCGGCAACATTCAGCGGCCCGGTGAATTGGTTGCTCGATAAGTCGTCAGGCGCATTTGAGAAAACAGCCAAAGCCACTGAAGAAAACCCTGCCTTGGGCATCGCTGGCATAGCTGGTGCTGGTTTCTCGGCCATGGTCATCGGCAAGCTGGTATGGAAGGCAGTAGGCGGTGCAGCAAATGGTTTGGTCGGCGTAATTTCGCGTGGCTTGGCAACAGCATCGACGTTCGTCATGGAAAGTGTGACGGGCGCACTTGCTGGTGGCGGTTTGCTTGCGCTTATGGGCAATACTGCGCTCGTTGGCCTGGCCGGCGCCATTGACTACGGCATCGGATACATCCTAAACATGGCCGTGGAGTGGGCAATCAAGAAGGTCACCGGCAAAGAAGGTTCAATCGGCACCATGCTGTATGACGCGAACCGGTGGATTACCGGACAAGATCGCGACGATCCGAATGCGGTTAGCAAGCGCGCCTTTGACCAGTGGAAGAAAGACCATCCGCTGCAAAACGGCGTTCCATCGCCGAACGGTCAGGCGTCAGGCGTCCCAGGTCAGGATGGGGCAAACCGCCAGAAGCCGCCCGTTGTAAAAGTCGATGTGCACAACTATCTCGACGGAAAGGATTTGCTGTCGCGGTTCCTTCCGAACGTCAGCATGTCGACTGGTGATGTCAACCCCAGCGCCGCGCCACTGCGGCCGGGTATGGGCAACTACGGAATGGGTCAATGAGCGTCACACTTACTCTGAAAACTCCGCAGGGCAAGTTTGTATTCACCGATGCCGAAGTGCCGGAAAGCATTGCCTTCGGCGGTCAGCAAATGCTCACGACCCATAAGCTTGTAGGCGGCCTGCGCGTGGTGGATACCATGGGCCCGGACGATATGCCGCTGGGTTGGAGCGGCTGGTTTCTCGGCTCGACAGCTGGTGACCGCTCCAGGTACCTCGATTACCTGCGCCGCAGCGGACCTGTTTGCACACTGACCTGGGATTCGTTCAACTACTCGGTTACGGTCCAGTCCTTCAAGGCTGAATATCAAAAGGCCTACAAAATCCCGTACCAGATCGCCTTCGAGGTGGTGCAAGACAACACGAAGCCGGTCAAAAGCATCACGCCGATTTCGCCAACCGACGCGATCAACCAGGATTCGTCCACCTTGAGCACCCTGGCCGCCGCCGTCGGCATCCCGTCGCTGTCGAGTGCTGTGTCGTCGGCCACGTCGGCGCTGTCGTCAGTGGTGGGCGCAGCCAAGCCCATTGCCAGCGGCTTGGTATCGTTGGGCGGTGGGAGCGGCAGTGGCATTGCCGGCGCCGTATCCGGGGCGATCTCGAGTGCATTGTCGGCGACGATCTCCAGCACGGTCACCGGAGCACTGAACAGCGCAATCTCGGCTGCGTCGGGCGCGCTGGCTGCAGTGCAAAGTCAGGTGTCGGGCCTGATTTCGACGGCTGAGTCGGCGGTGGCGTCGATCCCGAGCATAGGCGGCCTGAATCCGTTGCAATCCATCGCCCAACAAGCGGCCGGCATGGCATCGCAGGCGGTGGCGTCGGCTCAGCTTTCCACGTTGTCGGCAATGAGCGACGTGACATCGCGTCTGCAGTCGAACCTGGCCGTAGTGACCAACCCCGGCGGCAACAAAGTGGCCACAACCGGCGGCGGCAGCCTTTACGCAGTGGCGCAGCAAGCCTACGGCGATGCAACGCGTTGGACTGACATCGCCCAGGCCAGCGGCCTGACAGATCCAATAACGACCGGCTTCAACCAAATCACAATTCCCCAGTCATGAGCGTCAACGACATACCAACGGCGGGCGTCACGCGCGCGCCGCGGGCGATCCTGCTCGTTGGCGGCACGCAGATGCAGTGGGAATCGTTCGAGATGCAGCACAACGGCGTGTTCGAGGCCGGCACGCTGACAGTGCGCATGCCAATTGCTTGGTCGGCATGGCCGTTCTGGGTGCAGCAGACCGAGGTCCTGATCGACGTCTACATCGGATTCCCCAAGGACCCGGAAAACTACTCTGTTTCCGATCTGACACTGATGATGACGGTGCGGTGCGACGAAATACGCCTCGACCCAGGAACATCGACCGTTACGCTGGCCGGGCGAGACCTGACGTCGCTGTTCATCGACAACAAGACGGACAAGAAATTTGCCAACATGACGGCAAGCGCCATCGTGACGCAGCTGGCCAAGCAATATCCGCAGTTCACGCAGTTGAACATCAAGAACACCTCCGAGCTAGTTGGCAACTATTACAGCCTCGATCACGTGCAGATGCAGCAATCCACGACCCTGTGGAAGCTCATGACTTACTTGGCCCAGCACGAGGGATTGCAATGCTTCGTGCTTGGGCGGCAGCTGTATTTTGGCGAATTTGGCACCTCGGTGTCGGACGCGCCGTACAAGATCCAGTATTCGCCGCCGGACGAAGACAACGCGTGGCCGACCATCAACGTCGAGCGCATGGAATTCATCCACGACCTGACGATCTCGGGGGATGTGATCGTGCGCGTTCGCAGCTTCCACGGGGCAAAGAACGCAGCCTATTCAGCGACGGCCAAAGCTACCCGGACGCTGAAGAACATCGAGAAGAGCTCAAAGACCGCGCAGACGAAGCAGGAATACGACTACGTGTTTCATGGGTTGACCCAAGCGCAGTGCCAGCAGAAAGCGGACACATTGCTTGCGCAGATCAGCCAGCACGAGTACCGGCTCGAAGCAACGACGCCAGGGGACACTGTGACCTTTCCCTGGACACCGGTGGTGGTGGGTGGCACGAACACCGACTTTGACACCACGTACCAGCTCGCGCGAATCAGCCGCACCTTCGACCGCCGCGGCTACTTGATGACGATGTCGGCCAGAACGGCGCCGACCCAACAGGCTGTGACGCTCTCATGATCGACCACATCAAACGGATTTGCTCCGAGTTCCTGTCTAGCTTCTTCGTGGGCCGATATGGCGTGATTTCGTCGTTCAACCCGCAAAATTACACGGTGAAAGTGCTGATCCAGCCGGAAGGAACAGAGACTGGCTTCGTGCCGCTGACAGCGCCATGGGTGGGCCCGAATTTCGGCATGGTCTTTGGTCCGAATGGTGGTGAGCAGGTGATGCTGCATTTCATCGACGGGTCGCTGCAGGCCACGATTGTGGGCGGCATGATGTTCAACGACTCCATGCAACCGCCGCCCATCACGGCAGGGCAGTTCGCTGTTGTTGACAGCAAAGGCTCATATGTGCGTCTGAACAACGACACCACGATCACACTCGGTGCCACGGGCGGCATCACTTCAACGACGCCGCTGCTCAAACAAGTAGGGAACTTCGAGGTTGACGGCAACGTGCAGGTGAATGGGAATGCCACAGCAAGCGGCACTGTCACTGGTCAGACCGACGTGGTTGGCGACGGCAAGAGCTTCAAAGGCCATACACACACTGCGCCAAGCGGCGGCGGTACCACCTCAGCACCGAACTAGGAATCGACATGGCAGGAGAGTTTCATTGGTGGGGGCTGGACATCCAGTTCACGGCCGCCGGCGACGATGCGTCCGTTTCAGCAATCGATGAGATCAACCAAAGCATTGTGCGCGAATGCCTGACGCCACCTGGTGACTATGTCTGGGACCAAACGTATGGGCTCGGCCTCGGCCAGCGCGTCGGGCAGGCACTGACGCCTGATGTCTTTGCAGAGATCAAGGCCGGAATCATTTCCGTTGCGGCGAAGCAGCCCGATGTGCAGCAGCAACCTGCGCCCATCGTTACCTTCACCAATGACCTGGCCGGCTTCGTTGCAGCGCAAATCACGTATGTCTATGCACCGACCGGCAGGCCGGTCACCTTGAATATTCCGGGTCAATAAATGGCGCTCAACACGCAATCCTTCTCAGCCCTGGTACAGCAGCAGGTCGCGGCGATCCAGGCTGCCTGCTCGACGGTATTGAGCTTCGCCCGCGGCTCCCTCGAGCTGGCCCGGGCCCAAGCAGCGGCAGGCGTGTCGATGTGGCTGCAATCGTTGGTGCTGCAGTTCTTGGCCGCCACGCGCCTGTCGACAGCATCTGGTTCTGACGTCGATAGTTTTGTGGCCGACTTCGGCCTGATTCGAGAGGCTGCAATCCCGTCGACCGGTGCTGTGACCTTCGCGCGCTTCTCCAGCACCCAGATTGCCTATATCCCGGTCGGCACGCAGTTGGCGACGGCCGATGGGACGCAGCAGTTCCTGGTGATCTCCGACACCACACAATCGGCGTTCAACGCATCGACGAACGAATACGTCATCCCGGTCAATACAAGCTCCATCACCGCTTCGGTGCAGGCGGTGAACGCCGGCAGCCAGGGCAATGTGAACGCCAGCACAATCACCGTGATAACCGGGAGCGTGCCGAACGTAGACACGGTGAACAACGCGCTGCCGTATGCCAACGGCATTGACCAGGAGAGCGACGCGGCGCTCAAAACGCGCTTCCAGCTCTTCATTTCGGGGCTGAAAGAGGGCACAAAGGCTGCTGTGGCATCCGCCATCGCCAACCTGCAGCTGGGCCTGCAATACAGCCTGACCGAAAACCAGGCCTACGCCGGCGGCACGCAGTTGGGTTACTTCTATGTGGTCATCAACCCCGGCACTTCCGGTGACCTGGCCGCCGCCTACACCGCTATCGATGCAATCCGGCCACTGAGTGTGACCTTCGGGGTATTTGCAGCAACGCCTGAAACTGCAACGGTATCAATGACGGCCGTGGCCGCATCAGGGTACACCCATGCGCAAATCGTCGCGGCCATCACCACCGCGATACAGAACTTCATCGCCGCGATACCGCTCGGGCAGTCGCTCTACTGGTCGCAACTCTATGCCGTCGCCTACGGCGTGCAAGGAGTGCAGGAAGTGACGGCGATGCTGCTCAATGGCGGCACCAGCGATCTTACAGTCACAAGTCAACAGGTGATCGTGCCCGGCACGGTTACTGTCAATTAAGAGGGTTTCATGTTCAAACGCTTTATCTGCGCCGCACTGCTGGCGCTGTCGTCGTTCGCCTATGGCGCTGGTTCGTCGATCAATCCCCTCGTTCCTCAACAGGGAGCACAGATTGCGTCGGGACCGATCCGCACAAACTTCCTGGCGGCCTACAACGACATCAATGCCCTGATTCAGCAAAACGCCGGGCCCACCTCTCCGCTTCTGCCGGTGCCTGGCCAGCTCTGGCTCAACACGTCGACGGTCCCGTACTACCTTGAGGAATACGACGGCGCGCAGTGGGTGATATTGGGTGGATTGAACGCGAATACCCATCAGTGGGTGCTGACGCCGTGTAATGCCAACACCAGCGGCGGTGTGCCCACGCCCCCCAACGATCCTACCCAACTGCTGCGTGGCGATTGCACCTGGGCGACAGCACCTATCGGCTCGGTCACCAACGTATCGGTAGCCACAGCGAATGGCTTGGCCGGCACCGTTGCCGCTCCGAATAGCTCTCCCGTGATCACGCTTTCGACGACGGTAACGGGCATTTTGCAAGGTAACGGCACCTCGATCAGCGGGGTCAACACTACCGGCACCGGCAATGTGGTGGAATCCACGTCCCCGACCATCACCACGCCGACATTCACTGGCTTGCAGTATGGCTCGACCAGTCCCACCGTATTGGCCGCTGGCACAACGCAGGGCACAGCGACAGCGCTGACCTCCGCCTACAACGTTGTCACGACCGTCGCTTCCGGTTCTGGCGTGATCTTGCCCACCCCGGCCGGGTCTGGTGCCTCTGTCTCCATCAAGAACAGCGGCGCAAATCCACTCTTGGTCTACCCGAACAGCGGCGCGGCAATTGACGGTGGTGCTGCCAATGCGGCAGTGTCGGTACCTGTTGGCGCCGTCTACACGGTGCAGAATTCCGGCACCTTGCAGTGGTACACCTTTGACCCGGTTATCGCCGGCACCGCGAGCCAGATCACGGTAACGAGCTCGCCTGGCACCACCACGATCTCGATCCCGACGAATCCAACCATCGGTGGTGCCAACATTACCGGGGTGCCGGTCAGCACCGGCCTATCGGGCCTCGGCACTGGCGTCGGCACGGCGCTGGGAATAGCGGTCGGGTCTGCTGGCGCGCCTGTTGTGAATGGCGGCGCGTTGGGTACGCCTTCGAGTGGAACATTGACGAACGCGACTGGTCTGCCGCTTTCAACGGGCGTCACTGGCAACTTGACGGTCTCGCACCTGAATAGCGGAACAAGCGCATCTACATCGACCTTCTGGCGCGGTGACGGCACCTGGGCGCCTCCTACCGCCATCGTCAACGGCTATATCAACGGTTTTGGGCTGTCCAACGACACGACCACGGCCACGACGGTTCTTGACATCGCAACTGGGCTGGCGGCAGACAGTACCAACTCGGTCAATATCCAACTCAGTTCCGCGTGGAAGAAAACAACGACCGGCACGTTCGTCGCTGGCACCGGTAACGCCGGCATGGGCACCGGCCTGACCATCACTGCAAACACTAACTACCATGTGTTCGCGATCCTCTGCAGTGGGTCAGTCGATGTCTATTTCGACACATCGATTACAGCAGCGAACGCACCGGCCTGCACGACGAACTACCGATATATCGGCGACTTTCGCACCCAGGGCGCCAATACGAACATCGCCACGTTCTATCAATTCGGACAGAAAGTTTTTTACGGAAGCCCCATCACTGACGCTTCCACCAACAACACGACTCAGACCGCCTACACAGCTTCCGTTCCTTCTGGTGTCGTGGTATTTCCGATTCAGCAGGTCCGCGTATCAGGCGGCACTGTTGGTGGTACCTGTGACTTTTACGCCAATGGTGGGACGGGCTCGATTTCCGACATGCATTTGTACCTGAACGCAACGGCCACGCAGACGGCAGTTCAAATTCAGACGACGACAAACACTTCCGGGCAACTAGCGTATCTGGGAAGCACCAGTAGCAATACCTGCGCGATGATCACGCTCGGCTATATCAACCCGCATATCGCCAGCAACTTCTGAGGCAATCCATGAAGAAACTCTCGGATTTTATTTACTGTCATGGCACCGGTATTTGGCTTGCCGTAGCTATCGTCCTGGTAGTTCTAGTATTGGGGCAGCCCGCAAGTGCGCAACAGGTTTGGGCTGCGACAGATACCAGCGGTAACGTCGTCGGGTTTTGGAACAATGCGCCGCCGAGCCCGGTGCCGACGAACTGCTGCACGGTCATGTGGATGACCGATACGCGGATTCAGCTCTATCTCAACCCGGCGCCGACGCCCGAACAGGCTTACGCCACGGCGCTCGCTGCCGGACTGACGATCACCTCGACCTCTACGCCAGCGCTTAATGGTGTGTATTCGATCGGCCCGGTGGCGCAGTTGAACATCACTTCGATTGCGTCAAGTATCGGAGCTGGCCAGGGCTTTCCGAATGGCGGAACCACCATCCAGTGGCTTGACGCTCAAAGTGTTGCTCACGAAATGACACCAGCGCAGTTTCTTGCCTTCGCCGACGCCGTGCGCAACTACGTCTACCAGTTGCAGTTGACGGCTTCGACATTGGTTTCTGGCGGCGCGGCGTCCTGGCCGGCGGCTGCAGCGACCATTCCGTAGGAAGACGGTATGCCACTGAATTACGACGACGGCCAATCCGTCTTTGACAACGGCACGTCGACCTGGGATGACGCCGCGCAGTTTCCGGTTGCGCCGGCCATTGGCAGCCAGGGCGACATGTTCAACCGGCTAAAGGCGCTGATTCCGCGCTCTTGGTTCACGTCTTCGCCGAACTTCGACGCGACGTTACAGGGCTCGTCCTTGGCCCTGGCGATGAACTGGGCACTGATTCAGTATGCGGTGCTGCAGATGCGCATCAAGACCGCGATTGACGGATTCCTTGACATCGTATCGCTCGACTATTTCGGTGCTCTGTTGCCTCGGTTGACGCAGGAAAGCGATGCCAGCTTTCGCAACCGGATCCTGGCCAACTTGTTTGTGAAGGGGCCGACGCGCGCCGACATGATCAGGGTGCTGACGATCTTGACCGGTCGAGCTCCTGCCGTTTTCGAGCCAAGCAACATCCTCGATTCCGGCGGCTATGACAGCAGCGCGTTCTTCGACTGCACTGGCGCCTGGGGTGACCCGTTACCTTATCAATCGTTCGTGACGGCATACCGGCCATCGGTGGGCGTTGTCTCACTCGGTGAGTATGACACCGTGCGCGAATGGCAGGACGTAAGCGGCTACTACTCAGACCCTGAACAAGGAAGTATCTCGGATGCGGCGATCACAGCCGCTGTCGAAACCACTCGAGCGCTTGGCACCGTCGTCTGGCTCCGAATCGCGGACAACCCTGTATCACCCTAATCAACACATTGCCCATTGAGGCCGCCTAGTGCGGCCTTTTTTATTGCCGAGGAACCATGTACCGCCCAATCATCTACACCGCCGAACAGGTGCGCAGTACGGACATCTTGTTCGGCTTCCGCCACACCATGATCGCGTTCTCCAAGCTCGCCGCCGCGATGCTTGGCACCTCGACTTGTGTCAATGGATTTGCTTGCACGCCGACATCACCCAACACGTTGACAGTCAATGTCGGCCAGGGCGAAATCTACAGCATGGCACCGGTCGATGCGACGGCCTACGGCGTGCTGCCTGCGAACACGACGGACCAGATCCTGAAGCAGGGCATTGTGTTGGGCACGGCAAATCTTTCTTGCCCGGCACCGACCACTGTCGGCTTCTCGATCAATTACCTGATCGAAGCCGAATTCCAGGAAGTCGATGCGAACAGCGTCGTGCTGCCCTTTTACAATTCAGCCAATCCGAGCCAGCCATTCAGTGGTCAGAACAACTCGGGGGCGCCATTGCCGACAGAACGACATGGCACTTGCCTGTTGCAAGTGAAAGCCGGCGCAGCTGCCGCCACGGGTAGCCAGGTAACTCCCTCAGCGGACGCCGGATTTGTCGGCCTCTGGGTTGTGACGGTCGCCTATGGCCAAACCGGTATCTCGGGCGCCAACATTGCCCAAGCAGCAGGCGCGCCTTTCCTGACCCAGAACCTGCAGACTATTCTGGCGGCGCTCGCTGGTTATGCGCAGCTCGGCGCGACGCAGGCCTGGACGAAGGGCCAGAGCGGCACGCCAGTGCCGATCACATTCGGTCCCACTATCACGCCGGACTTCTCGGGTGCGAACAACTTCACGATCAGCCCGATCACCTCGAATTTCGCCTTAGCAAACCCAACCCATCTCGTTGCCGGGCAATCTGGGGTCATTGAGTGCACGCAAAACAATACAGGTAACTTCACAATCAGCTCATTCGGAAATGCCTATATCGGCGCGAATGGGTCGAAGCCGAACCTGGCGGCCGGCCCGAACGGAACCGATTTGCTGGCGTATTACGTAACGTCGAATTTGAAGGTCCAGCTTAGCGCCATACCGAAGGTGGCATGATGACGGTTCCAGCAAATCTTGTAGCAGTATTGTTGGCGCAGGCATCAACACCTACACCAACCCCGACACCTACGCCCACGCCGACACCGACACCAACTCCTACCCCAACGCCGACGCCGACGCCCACTCCGACACCAACCCCAACGCCGACACCGATCGCTGTCTCTCAGGGTGGCCCAGGTGTTTCTGGTGGAACCATATATGGAGGCGTTATTTACGCGGTCAATGGCGCTACGGTCACCATCGGTATCAACGCCGTATTGAGTGGCGGCACACCCGGCTACGGCTTGAACTCGTTCACTTACAACGGCGCAGTGACAAGTGGACCAACGACCGGCGGCCCATGCGGCTCATACGTGGCCTGGGATATTCAATTTGTAAGCGTGACGCGAAGGCCGTCTGTACGCAACAGTGGAAAGTGGGCAAAGTGGTGTGCACCAGAAAGTGGTGGGGACCAAATTGTCTACTATATCCAAAAGGCCAAGCCGGCTAGGTCGGC
>Ga0134128_10000267_pt1 | contig 74049 bp, 60 predicted proteins | sample KB31754_FD_96462 | JGI IMG/M metagenome (GOLD analysis project Ga0134128, IMG submission 96462) | Terrestrial soil microbial communities with excess Nitrogen fertilizer from Kellogg Biological Station, Michigan, USA - KB3-175-4 | ecosystem: Environmental > Terrestrial > Soil > Unclassified ... | reverse complement strand
GTGGTGTTGCTGTGGATGAAGTTGAATTCCCGGTTGAATCCGCCGCGCGCCTCATTGATCAAGTTGTTGTGGATCATTCGCACATAAGAAAAAGACAAAGTGTTGTCGCGAAGGTCATTCTGTCGCAGACCGAGTCCAGTCATGGGGGAGAATACGGGAGTAGAGGATCCAACGGACGCCTGGGCGTTGTACACCCCATAAACGTGATCTCGGTCGCTGAAGTCATGATCTATGCGCAAGGTACCCAAGTCACGAGTGGAACCACCTGGGAGGAGCGTTTGAAAGCTGTCTCGGGTCGTGCCGGTGCTCGTGTCCACGGCAACGCTCGGGCTTACCTTGGGGAAATACACGTCAATCAGTTTTTGCGTATAAGGGTTCAGCAGGCGCGAGGGAATGGTCACAAATTGCTGTCCCAATCCCTGGTATGTATCGGTTGCGATTTCGGCCGGGGTTAGGGTTACCCCTGCTGGAACGTCCGGCAGTAATCCCGGGTTCTGGTTATTGGGATCGGGATCGCTGATGAGCGGCGAAAAATCTCCCGTCCAAAACGCTGGGTGCGGCAACTTGCTAGTGCTGAAATTGACGGGCTGCCGGACGACATTGCGCTCGTAGGCCATGAAGAACCACGTCTTCTTCAGCCCCGGAATAGGCCCGCCGAGGGAAGCGCCCACGTCGTTGAAGTTGAAGTATGGGGTCGGATATTTGCTGGCGAACTGGGTCGGTACGAATTCCCTCATGCCCTGCTGATCCTGGATCTGCAAGGCTGCCAGCGCTGAATTCTTGTTGTTATAAAACGCTGAGCCATGAAACTGATTTTCACCGCGCTTCGTCGTGATGCGGACGTTGCCAATTCCCGCGTACTCAGCGCTGAAGTCATTCGAGAGAACGTTGACTTCGCTGACCGCCTCGAGCGAAGGCTGACTCGTGCTATGCGACCCAAAGATGGTGTTGGTCGAGCGCTGGCCATCCAGCGTGAAGCTGGCGCCATAACTCTGGAACCCCAGAAACTTCAATTCGCCTGAACTATCAGCTTGCGTGATGTTGGGATTTAGGTACAGAAAGTCGTAAACGTCGCGGCTGTCGCGGGGAAGATCGATCACCTCCCGGTTGGTGATGGTAGTGCTGATAGTCTGATCGGAGGTATTGATGATCGGCGCCTCCGAGGTCACCGTCACTTGCTCGGTGGAAGTCGCCACTTTGAGCACGGCATCAGCGCTGACGACATCACTGCCATTCACCACCAGCCCGGTGACTTCCGCGGTGCTCATTCCTGCATTGGAGATTGTCACCTTGTACGCGCCGGATCTCACTCCGAAGATCTGGTACTCCCCGTGCGAGTTGGTCTTTGTCCCCCGCGCCGCGCCCGTCCCCACGTCGAGTGCGGACACGCTCGCGCCTGGCACCACCGCGCCGCTCGAATCCGTAACCGTGCCGCGAATTGTGCCGAGATCCGTGCCTTGGCCGAAGACCAGCATTGGGCTACATGCGACAAAAACCAAGATCACAAAAAGGGCAAGTCGGGAGGGTGATTTCATAGAAACTCCATGGAGGAGAATTGAACAATTTGGTCTTGTAACACAGAAAAGAAACTGTTCGCAAGCAAATAAAAAAGAAAAAGAAAGGTTATTGGAAAACAATACAAACCAGCGTATAAAGTATAAGTAAGTTCCAAATTGACCCTTAGGCGGGGCCCGAATAGACTCTCTCACTCATGCCACATACAGATAATTCCCGGCTTCTGGCCGAGGGACGCCGTCGAAAAATCCTGGAACTGGTTGAGCAGACGGGCCAAGTTACTATTCATGACGTTGTTAAGCGGTTTGCGGTTTCCGCTGTAACCGCCCGCAGTGATCTCGATGCGTTGTCGGCGAACGGGGTGATTCTGCGCTCCCATGGCGGCGCGGTCCGTTACGAGCCAACCCAAGACTACCCGCTGAAATTGAAGGCCACGCTTCACCGGTCAGAGAAATCACGCATCGGGCAAGCTGCCGCGCAACTGGTCCAACCGAATGAAACCATCATCTTGGATTCAGGTACAACCACGGCAGAAATCGCCAAGGATCTGAGGCGGGCAAAGGGAAAGTTCACCGTGATCACGAGCGCGCTGAACATTGCCAATGAGCTGGCCGATGCGCCTGAAATCTCGCTGATCATGCTTGGGGGGCTGTTGCGTACAATTTCTTATTCCTTCGTTGGCCCCCAAGCGGAAGCCATGTTGCGCGATCTCCACGCAGACCGTCTTTTTCTCGCGGTGGATGGTTTTGACGCGGAAGCGGGACCTTTTACCCCGGACGTGCTGGAAGCGCAATTGAATGCGCTGATGATGAAGGTCTCTCGCGAAGTGACCGTCGTGGCGGATTCCACCAAACTCGGACGGCGAAGTCTTTTTCGCATCGGTGCGGTCGAGAATGTACATCGTCTGATCACCGACTCCCGAGCCCCGGAGGAATTTACAGAAGCCGTAAGAAGAAAAGGAATCGAGGTCATGTTGGTTTGAGCGACGGGCAAGACGCCGAATTTGTCAGGAACGACTCATTTCTTGTTAGGCGCCGCTTTCGGCTTGAAGAGCGAGTTCAAAGCAAGCCCGCACCGACGGAAAAATCTCTTCGATAGAAGGCCGTGGAGGTCTTTCGTTTTTTAGTGCCTGTATCAATTCCTCAACTTCTCCGTAAAAACCGAAGGTGATGTCTTCAGGAGTTTGGGGATCCGCCAGTTCTTCGAGGACAAGGCGATCTTCGCGGTAGCAGCGCAGCAGGCGTTGTGGTCCAAATGGGCTGGTGACGATCACCCGAAAGCCGTCGCCCATCATTTCGTAAGTCTCCTCCAGCAGTCCGGTCGCTGGGAGAACGTCAATGCGTCCGCGGACCCCGCTCTCAAATACAAGGTCAATGGCATACGAGCGCGCGGCGGCCGGCAAGACCTGAACGTGTGAGGCGGCAAAATCCCCCGCGATAAATCGAACTGTATCGAGGGCATGAATGGCGGTGAAGCGAAGGAACTCCGCTTCTGTCCGATTGTGCCTCAGCATGGTGGCGCGAACATAGCGCAGGGACCCGGTTGATCGAGCCCAGTCCATGCCGCGAATGAGCAGGGGCATGAAGCGCCGGTTGACCGAGACCATGTTGGGAGTCCGAGTTGAGCGCGCCACTTCAGCGAGCCGTTCCACCTCGGCGAGGGTCGAGCCCAGGGGCTTTTCGACGACGCAAGCTATGTTTCGTTCGAGAAGCCTCATGGCAACGGCGGGTATCCGCTCGACCGGCACGACTGAAATGCAGGCGTCGAGCCTCTCTCGCGTCAGCATGTCATCGAGGTTCAGATAGACTTGGCGGAATCCGTGCTTTTCCCGGAAAAGCTCCGCGCGTTCCCGCCGGAGGTCACAGGCAGCCACCAGTGAAAGGGTTCCCGGATGCTCGGCTGCGTATCGGGCAAGCGGCACGCCATGGCCGATATCGGAGTGTTCGCCGCACCCAACAATCCCAATTTGAAGTGTCATGGCTAGGTAGTGTAGACGAACATTTTCGCAATCCAACTAGGTCGCTGCACGCAGGCGGGGGTTGACGACAGCCCTATAATTTCCCGTCCTATGAAACCGAATTACACAGCCCAAATTCTCATCTGCGTCCTTCTGGTGATCGCCACCGTCGGCGGAGCAAGCGCACAAAAGCTCGCTCGACCTCGCCTTTTGATTGGGGAGAACGATCCATTTACTGGGCTGACGATCCTCCGCGCCCGCTATGCAAACGGAATGCGGCCGACTGACGACATAGCGGGATGGTCGCTCAGTTACCTGCTCACGAAAGACGAGTCCTTTGCCAACCGGGCGCTCGACGAAATGCGGCGTACCCACCCGCCGGAGAAAGTCGGTTCCCGCACCTATATGGACTATGTCCGATGGTCGCTCGCTTTCGACTGGCTGTATGAATATAGGGAATTCGATTCTGCTCTGAAAGACCGCATCGCTAACGAATTGCTGGCTGCGGCGGAACGCATGTTTCAAGACCATGCGCTGGCTGATCCGTCGCTAACCATGTATCACAACTACACCGTGCGCTTTCTCACCCTCGCAAGCTTTGCCCTAACCGCAATCCAGGGTCACGCTGCAACCGAGCCGCGAGCGGCCGCGCTCCGGGAGCGTGCATGGCGCTCGCTCGACAACGTCCTCGAGGTTAGCCAATTCGTCACACCAGAAGGCGGCTATCACGAGTCAATGGATTACCAACGGATTACGTTCTTGCCCATGGCGCTTCTAGCCGAACTGCGCCGGACGACGACCGGGCAAGATCCGGCGCGGCGCTATACCTCTTATTGGCATTATGAGGATACCTATCTGTACAAGACGTTGCCGGACGGAACCACCTCGCGACGCGGCGATCACGAGTGGCCGTTTTTCGAGGCGCAGGACAATGACGTGTTGGGTTATGTCATTAACCGGTTCAAAGATCCCTACGCTGCCTGGATGCTGCGCAGGAGCGGGTGGACTTCGACCGCAAAGTGGTACATTCCGATCCTGCAATTTCTCTGGGATGATCCGTTGGTCGAGCCCCGGAATCCGGCGCTGGCAAGCGACGCCGAGCTCTCGCGCCAACACCTATTCAGCGGAGTCGGCGACCTGGTGATGCGCAACGGCTGGGGACCGGATTCAACCTGGATCGAATTTACCGCCGGCGGCTACTTCGCGAAACATCAGCATCTTGACCAAAATGGCTTCACAATTTTTCACAAAGGATACCTTGCGATTGACAGTGCCGCGGACTACACCGACACCGAGAGTCCGAATTATCTGAACTACTATCGCCGCACCATCGCCCACAACACCATGCTGATCTACAAACAGGGAGAGCCCTTCTTCTGGGCGGAAAACCTATGGCCGGCGGCGAACGACGGTGGCCAGCGCATGGACTCCTCGCGCTATTGGAATACCATCCGCAACGTTGCAGACTGGGAGCGAACGCGCGACCTGTGGGATGTTGCTCGCATGGAGGTAACCGACTACGCGCCCAACGAATTCCAATATGCACGCGGCAATGCCACACGCGCCTACAGTCCGGAGAAGCTCGAGCTGTTCACGCGCGACCTGCTTTATCTCCCGCGCATAAACGCCCTCGTGATCTGTGACCACGTCCGCAGCAAAGATCCTTCCTATAAGAAAGTTTGGCTTCTTCACGGCGTGAACGAACCTTCCGTCACGGCGACTGACAAAGGGCGCGACATCGGGCAGGGAGGAACATCGTATGCAGCAGCCTCGGCCATCACTTTCGAGGAGGGGGCAGGCCGATTGCTCCTACACACCCTCATGCCGCGTGATCGGGAGGTCGTGAAGCGCGGCGGACAAGGCTGGGAATTCTGGACGCCGGGCGACGAGTTCGGTGGACCTTGGGGAAGCGGGAAGAACTGGCCGATCGAAGGCGCGGAGGGAGGCCCGCTGCCTGACGATCCGTACCTGAGAAAAATGTGGAAGACGTTTTGGGGTGAAGATTTCAACCGTATTCTGCCGTCGAACATGCGCCACGTCGTTCCCGGCGCGTGGCGAATCGAGATCTCGCCAGCCAAGCCGAGCACGGACGATCTGTTTTTGAACGTCCTTGAGATCGGCGACCAAGGGGAGACAAAGAGCATGCGGGTCGAACTTGCGGATGGTAGCAACTTGATTGGCGCGCTCATTGCAGGTCAAACCCTGGCAGTGTTCCCCACGGGAGCTACGCCAGTTGCGAGCGGCGAGATCACGTTGCCGGATCTTGAAAGCGAAACCCTCATCGTGACCGGGTTGAAGCCGGAGTCCACCTACCAACTGGAGCTCACCGGCGGCAAAACCACAACCTGGGGAGGCGGCTTGTTTCAAGGCGTTCACTTGTGGAGCACGACGGCCGAAACCGACCGTTCGGGAGTCCTGAAGATTCCGTTCAGTGGACACAAAGACGCGCGATTGCGACTGCATCTGCTTCACGAGTGAAGGTGGGCGTTAGCCTTGTGCAACCGGGCGCCTCCGGCAAAGGCCATCCAGAGATGGTCGTCCTGATCACACTCCTTTGCGCCAGTGCGGATCTTTGCTATCTCTCACATCGATCGTAATGGAGCCATCGGAGTTCAGCGGCTGCTCGACCGCCCAGGCAACGGGCCGCAGGGTGCCCGGTCGAACTTCCAATTCAGCTGAAAGATGGAGCTGACCGGCAAAGTCGGCGGGCAGGAAAAATGACGCCAGCCGAATGCCCCCTCCCACTGGATGTCCGGGGTCAAGCGTTCCACGCCAATTCAGTTGCCGCTCCGGATCGGTGAGTTGCAGCCACAAAACTCCGGGAACCCCGGCAACGCCCTGGTTCGAAATCGCGACAATCAATTCTGTCGCACCCTGACGTTTTCGCTGCCACACCCAGGAAGGCCGTACCCTATATCCCAACCGCGCGCGTAAGCGATCGAACCCTCGGGGATACATGGCGTGATATCGGGCGAGATTTGCAGCCTCCGTCCATAGAGACCAATAGTTCGAGCGCACGTCGAGCGTGTGCAACATGTAATTCTCAAGCTGGTTGACGCCGGCCGCATCCTTGGTCAGCTTGGAAACGTCGTACTGCCGGAAGTATCCATCCTCCAGAATCGCCGCCAGCCAGGGCGGACGATTTGCCAATTGGTCAATCTGGATGGGCTCCTCAATGATGATGCTGTCAGAGCGGAGCCACGCGCCGTGCGCCATCGCCATGGCAAGCGTCTTGCGATTCCCAACGGCACTGATGTCCGGCTGGGTATTCGATGCCACCGGAGTTTTCTTCCAAGTATCGAGCTGGAGCTCGGTCATGCTGACGAAGGTGCGTTGCGCGGTGACATAATCTGGAAAAGGACTGGGATAGTTGCTGGTATGTCCTTCGCCCCAGAAACCGTACTGCATCAGATCAACCCACTCGATCAAAGGATTTCCATCAAACTCCGCAGCCAAGAGACCGTTCAGTTCGGCAAAGGCATTTTGAAAGTTGGAATGATCGTAACGAGGCTCGACATATTCGGCATCACCGTGGCCTGGGATGCGACCGATCTTCACCAATGGCACGCGATCTCGAAGAAAAGCTGGCAACGAGATCTCGTCCGGTTCGAAGACCGGGCTTGAGAGTTGCACCCGGAAGGCGACTCTAAGGCCGCGCTCGCGAGCGGCGTCGAGGGTTAACTTCCACACCGGATCGAGGTCAAGCCTTCCAGGACGCGATTGCACGTTGCGCCAGTCGCAACGGATATAGAGCACATCTACGAAGGGCAAGCTGGAAATCTGATTGACGTGTTGCTCCAGAGTCTCGCGTCCGGCACGCGCCGCCAGCGATGGGCCGCCTTCCTCCCACGCATAGCCCACCAGGCCAAGTCCGGGATTGCGTTGTGGTTTTTCCGACGGCGTGGTGAAAAGCGAGGTCAGCCAGCCTTCATCCTGGTCGATGTCGAACGGCCCTTGCTCAAGGCGCGCACGCGTCGGAAAAGGAAAATTGAACTCCTGATTTCCGAAGGACGCGGCGAGACGAGTCGCCGGTGCGAGCGTGGCGAGCGCGGTGATGCCCTTAAAAATGCTTCTTCGTCGCATCTGCATGTCGGCTCGGTCGAGTTTGCCGTTGACAATTTCGCGACTATGCCGGAAAGTGGTGAAGCAAAGATAGCGAAAGTAAAAGAAAGAATCAAATGGTAAAAGTCGTCCAATACCTGTTTTTTTCGGTGCTTGTCGCCGGCACGGCACTCGCCGTCCGGCCTGGCGACTTCCGGGTTATCGGACCGGGTGGCGGCGGTGCCATGTTCAATCCCACGATCAGCCCGCACGACCGCAATACTGTACTGGTGTCGTGCGACATGACCGGCGCTTATATCACACATGATGGCGGCCAGTCGTGGCGCATGTTCAATTTGCGCGGGGTAGTCCGTTTCTTTGCCTTCGATCCCATCGACCCCAAGGTGATCTACGCGCAAGCGACCGGACTGTGGCGAAGCACCGATTCCGGCGAGACATGGAAGCTGGTTTATCCGCAGGCTGCCCACATCAAGAAAATCATGATGCGTTCGGACCACGCAGACGAGCACTTGGTCGCCGAACCCGATCCGCTCGAGAACATCACGGCCATGGCCATCGATCCGGCCAATTCTAAGATTTTGTATGCCGCGGCGGGAGGAGAGAACCACGCCGCCCTGTTTGTTTCGCGGGACAGGGGAGAAAGCTGGGAGCGGCAGGATGATTTACCAGAGACTCCCCACCGGATGTGGGCGGATCCGAAAATCGCGCAACCCGCTCGCCGGCTCTATCTCATCGGACCGCACTTCGTGGTGAGAAAAAGCGGCACGGAATTGGTGAAGTTCTCTTCGCCAGGGTCTGTGGCGTTCACCGATAGCTCGCTCGGATTTACCTCCGCAGAACAGCCGATCATTTACGGAGTCTCTGAAAAAGGCGTGTTCGTCTCAAAGGATGGTGGTGCAAGTTGGAAGGCTTCGTCATTTCCAGGATCGGGAGCGAAGTTCCGCGCCGTCGGCGCCAGTTTGCAGCGTGGAGAGACGGCGTACGTCTCCTACGGCGACCTGTCGAAGAATTTGCGGAGTTGGATCGGGGTGGCAAAGACCGAAAATGGAGGCGATTCCTGGCAATTGATATGGCAGGAAGCAAGTTCGGCAGCGGCCAACGTGCATGACGCCTGGATCACGCCCCGGTTTGGAACCGGATGGTCAGAAAATCCGATTGCGATAGGAGTCGCGCCGCAGGATCCGAATCTCGCGTACGGTACCGATCTCGGGCGCACGATGAAGACGTCGGACGGCGGCGCTACCTGGTGGGCAGTTTACTCACGCCCTGCAGCCAGCGGCGGTTGGACCACGACAGGTCTTGACGTCACCAATGTCTACGGCATTCATTTCGATCCTTTTGATCCCAACCGTCAGTTTCTGACCTACACCGACATTGGCTTGTTTCGCAGCGAAGATGGCGGCAAAAGTTGGCAAAGTTCGACCATGGGCGTGCCGGAAAAATGGGTGAACACAACTTATTGGGTAGTCTTCGATCCGAGCGTGCGCGGCCGAATGTGGAGCGTGAACAGCTATACCCATGATCTGCCCAGGCCCAAGATGTGGAGGCACCAGGACCCGGCGAACTACCAGGGTGGAGTCTGTATCAGCGAGGATGGTGGGAAGACTTGGCGCAAGTCGAACTCGGGAATGGAAGAGACTGCTGCCACCCACATTCTGCTCGATCCTCACAGTCCGACGGATCAGCGGGTCTTGTACGTGGCGGCTTTCGGGCGCGGGGTATACAAGAGCACGGATGGCGGAAAGTCATGGTCTTTGAAAAACCAGGGAATTACGCAGAAGCAGCCTTTTGCATGGCGCCTCTCGCAGGCGAGCGATGGCACATTGTATGTGCTCATCGCCCGGCGCTCGGAAGATGGCAATATTGGCAATGAAAATGACGGCGCGATTTACCGCTCGAAGGACGGGGCCGAGCATTGGGAGTCATTGCCATTGCCTCAGGGGGTCAACGGTCCGAACGGACTTGCCATCGATCCCAATTCGCCTGAGCGTCTTTACTTGGCGGCGTGGGCGCGGGCCTCAGGCGTACACGGCGACGGCGGAGGCATTTTTCTATCGGAGGACGCCGGCCGCAATTGGCGACAGATTTTCGCGCAGGATCGCCATGTCTACGACGTGACTATTGATCCGAATGACCGAAACCTGCTGTATGCTTCGGGTTTTGAATCCTCGGCGTGGCGTTCGAAAGATCGCGGCGTACACTGGACGCGAATCCCGGGGTTCAATTTCAAGTGGTCATACCGGGTGATACTAGACCCTGCCGACCGCAACAAGATCTATGTGACGACCTTTGGCGGCAGCGCATGGCATGGATCGTTGAGCGGGCGCGACGAGCCGGTGGATATCGTGACTCAGCGATTACAGCCGGGGACCGAGTGATTCATGGCTTCTGTTCGCATTAGCTAAAAGGTATTCGGGCGATGTTCAGCACAACAGTTTCGTTTTCCGAGTGGATCCGCGAAGTTTGCGAGCGCCAACCCGAGGCAGCACGCTTGCTTGCAGAACCCGAGCAAGAGCAGCGCAGGCGTGGCTACTATCACACTTTGCGGGAGATCCTCCAGCAACCGGCAAGTTGGGTCCGCACTGCGGATCAAGTGAGCTCGCTGGGAGGCGAGTTGCGCCCTAGCATTGCCGGCATCCGAAATTTGTTTTTGACCGGTTCCGGCAGTTCTGAATATGCCGGCCATTGTGTGCGACTGGCGCTGCAGAATCACCTTCAGGTAAATACGCTGGCCATTGGTGGGGGAGTCCTCCTGACAAATGGCGGACAGGTTTTACCCCCTGACAGACCGGCACTTCTCGTCTCCCTTGCCCGATCCGGCGATAGTCCTGAAAGCGCGGGCGCGATTTCGCTGCTGCTAGAGGCTGAACCCGACCTTCGTCATCTGGTGATCACCTGCAACTCGACTGGCAAACTGGCCACCAACTATCGCAACGACCCCCGCGTAAGGGTGGTTGCGCTAGAAGATGGCACAAACGACCGCAGCCTGGTCATGACCAGCAGTTTTACCAACCTTGTCATTGCGGCGCAGTCTCTTGGCTATTTGGACGACGTGGACACTTATAAGGCGCGTTGCCGCAAATCCAGCAAGATCGTCGGAGAGTTGCTTGCCAGTAGCTTCGAGAAACTGGCGCAGGTCTCGTCCTGCGAGTTCAACCGGGCGGCTTTCCTGGGGACCGGCGCGCAGTTTGGAGCGGCCCGCGAGAGCGCGTTGAAGATGCTTGAAATGACTGCAGGACGAGTGAGTGTTCTGGCGGAAACCTACCTTGGCCTGCGTCATGGACCCATGAGTTACGTGGATGCGGAGACGCTGGTGGTCTGCTTTCTTTCTTCCGATCTAACGGTCCGGGCTTACGAATACGATTTGATCCGTGAACTCCGTCAGAAGAACCTCGGGAAAATGAAGATCATCGTTGGCGAGAACATACCGGCGGAGCTGGTGTGCGATCAAGACGTCGCTCTCGAGTGTCCTGGGCTCGCGGACATCGGCGACGATGGCGCCCCGCTCGTCGACGTTGTGGTTGCGCAGTTGCTGGCGTTCTTTCGCTGCCTGCGTGAGGGCCTCCGACCCGATTCACCTTCAGAAGGCGGCATCATCAACCGCGTGGTGCAGAGTTTTACGTTGCATTTTCCAGCGCACAAGAAAAAGCGACAACAATAGACAGGAGCCGTCCGTGATCAACCGTAGAAAGTGGATAACGCGCCTGGGAATAACTCTGGGCGCTTCCGCGTATTTCAAATCAGCCGAAACGCTCGGGGCGACCGTGGCCCCATCCGAAGGGTCGACGCGAGCGCCGGGAGAACCACTTGCGCTGACCGACTACGAACCGAGAACCATGCTGCACGTCAAGGAAACGCGCGTGGAGCGTTCCCGCTTTCCTGCGGTGGATATTCATACACACATTTCACTCTCTACAAAATCGGAGAACGGAATCGAACTCGCGGCGGCGCGCAAGTACCTGGGCCGACCCGACGAGTTGCTGCCGGTAATGGACAGAAAAAATCTTCGTGCCATGGTGAACCTGACCGGCGGTTACGGCGACGGACTGGTGGATGTCGTCACAAAATACGACAAGGCGTATCCCGGCAGGTTCTACAGCTTCACCGAACCTTCCTACGAACGTTTTCTTGATCCCAAGTATCCCCTTATTCAGGCGGAGGCCATCGAACGTGCGCATCGGGACGGAGCCAAGGGGCTGAAGATCCTGAAAACGCTTGGGCTTTACCTGCGGGAAGACATCACATCAGGCAAGCTGGTGAGGATTGACGATCCGCGGTTTGATCCCATGTGGGACACCTGCGGACAACTGAACATGCCGGTCGCCATCCACGTCTCAGATCCCATTGCCTTCTTCACACCCACCGACCGCTTCAATGAGCGTTACGAGGAGTTGAACCAGCATCCCGACTGGTCATTCCATGGACGCGATTTTCCTAGCAATGCCGAATTACTGGAAGCGCGCAACCGGGTGTTTGCGAAGCATCCGAAGACGCAGTTCTTAGTCTTGCACGTCGGGAACTTCTCTGAGGATCTCGACAATGTTTCAGAAAACCTGGCCCGCTTTCCGAATATGACGGTCGATATCGCCGCACGCATCGGCGAGCTTGGTCGCCAGCCCCGGCGATCGCGAAAGTTTTTCGACCAGTATCAGGACAGAATTCTGTTCGGTACCGATGCCACGCCCCACGGGGATGAATTTCCGCAACAGGTTTTCAATGATCTGCTTTACGAGATCTATTTTCGTTTTCTCGAAACCGACGATGAATATTTCGACTACGCTCCCGCCAAGGTTCCGCCGCAGGGCCGCTGGAAGATTTATGGCATCCGGTTGCCGGACTCGATTCTTGAAAAGGTTTACAACCGGAACGCGGCGCGACTGCTGAGCATAAAGGTATGAAACAGCTTCAGACTCTCATTGTGATAATGTTCGCAGCCCATGGCTTCGCTGCCGCCCAGGTACGGGTGTGGCAAGGTACTCTGACGCTTCCAACCTATGAGGAAGGGGCGCCGGATCCCAATCCGCCCTTCGATCAGTACGCCAATAATCGGTTTAATTACCCCTACACGATGCGCCACAACCTGACGGATCGGCGAGTGGATCACGCCTGGCGGGCGGTCTATATCGAAAATGAATATCTGAAGTGCTCCGTCTTGCCCGATATTGGCGGTCACCTCTACACCTGCACGGACAAGATCAGCGGCAAGCCGATGTTTTACGAGAATCCTTCCATCAAGAAAGCCGATGTCGCGTATCGAGGAGCTTGGGCTGCCTTCGGCATCGAGTTCAATTTTCCCGTCTCCCACAACTGGGTAACAGCCTCGCCGGTAGATTTCTCTTACGCGAAAAACCAGGACGGCAGCGCTTCGGTCCAGGTAGGGAACATTGACCGAGTCTACGGGATGCAATGGACGGTGGAGCTGATACTACGAGCGCGTTCCACGGTTCTAGAGGAGCGGGTTACCCTCAACAACCGCAGCGATGTCAGGCACCGATTCTACTGGTGGAACAACGCCGGCGTGCAGGTATGGGATGATTCGCGGATCGAGTATCCGATGCGTTTCGCAGCCAGCCATGGTTTTCGCGAGGTACAGCGATGGCCGCTCGAAGCCGACGGCAATGATCTCAGCATCGTCAAGAACCACACCAAAGGCCCGGTCTCGCTTTTTGTGCACGGCAGCCGCGAGCCTTTCATGGGAGTGTGGCATCCACACACAAACACCGGGATTGTGCATTTCGCCGACTATGCCCAGCTTCCCGCAAAAAAGATCTGGTCCTGGGGCTCGGATGCGGACGGACTAGATTGGCGCAAGGCGCTTTCTGACAACAACAGCGCCTACGTTGAAGTACAGGCAGGCCTGTTTCGAAATCAGGAGACCTACGCCTTTCTCGAGCCGCGCCAAACCATTAGCTTCTCTGAATTCTGGATGCCGGTAAGAGAAATCGGCGGGATCACGCGCGCGAATCTCGCCGGCGTGGTGAATCTGGTACGCGCGAATGACGCCCTTCAGGTCACCCTCAATGTAAATCAGCCTTTGGCCGATGCCACGGTTCAGATTTTGAACGGAAAGCAGACGGTTTTCGAAGCCAGAACATCCCTCGTGCCTGAGCGCCTCTGGTCGCATCCGATCCCCAATCCCGATCCGCAGGCGAAATATACTTTCGAGCTGCGCGACCGAAACGCCGTCCTACTGCGCCACACGGAAGGGGAATATGACTGGACGCCGGTCGATCAAATTCACCTAGGCCCCCAGCCCACTCACACCATTCCCGACGCTCAAGCGAGAACCGAAGACGACTGGCTGCAGCTTGGAGAAGAACAGGAGTTGAACGGCCAGCTGCTCGAAGCGATCGAGACATACAACGCGGCTTTGAAGGCTTTTCCCTCCAGCTTCTCATTGCGCAAATCAGCCGGCCGGTTGTCGGCAAGTCTGCTGCGCTTCGAGGAAGCCCGCCAGGATCTTGAGAACATACACGAATGGGACACGACCGATGCCGAGGTTTCATACTACTTGGGTTTGGCGTACGAAGGCATTGGTGATAGCGAAAATGCGCGGGAAAGGTATGAAGCCGCCTATCGAATGCCCGAGTTCAAAGCAGCGGCGGGTGTGAAGTTGGCGGAACTCTCAGCTCGCGAGCACAATTTAATGCAAGCGCAGCAATATCTGGAAGGAGTCGTCGGTCACGATTCTGGAGACCTTCGGGCGGCAGAGGAACTGAGCGCGGTGTTGAACGCGGCAGGGGAAACGGCAGCCGCGCAGCGCCTGCGTGAACGCTGGCTGGCACGATTTCCCGAGCGCTATTTCTTGCTCGAGGAAACAGGCCGTCCGGCGCTGCAACACCTTGCCAACGACAGCGAACGAGTGCTGAACGTAGCCTCTGAATATATGCGGCTCGGCTTGTACTCCCAGGCACTCAAGGTGCTCTCGCGCGAATATCCTCCCTCCGTTCCCGACGAGACTGAACCGGGCGCGCTGGCTCCAGGGAAGCATCCGCTAGTCGCTTACTACCGCGGATATTGCAAGCAGAAATTGGGGGAATCGCCAGATGCCGACTTGGACTTGGCGGCAAAGCTGTCCACGGCGTATGTTTTTCCCCAGCGCGAAGAAGACCTCGAGGTCTTACAGGCTGCGGTCAAGGTCCATCCTCAAGACGCGACTGCGCATTACTTGCTAGGCACACTTTACTTTTCCCGCGGAATCACCGACGAAGCGCTGACCCATTGGACACAGGCGCGCAAGTTGAACCCAGAAAGGCCGGTGTTGCATGCCAGCTTGGGGCGAGCACTCTTGCGGGTAAAGAACAATCCCGAGGAAGCGTTGGCGGTGTTTCAGGAGGGATTGCCCTACGACCCCACCAACGTCGAGCTCTACACCGGGATCGATCAGTCGTTGAGTATCTTGCGGCGCCCCCCCGCAGAGCGGGTGGCAGCTCTCGAGCGCTATCCCGATCGCGCCAAGATGCCATCCTCCCTGGTGTATGAACTCATCCTGAATCTCGCCGAGGCTGGCCGCTACGAGGAAGCGCGAGACTTGTTTCGCAACCGATTTTTTCAGCGTGAGGAAGGGGGCACGAATGTTCGCCAGGTCTGGATCGAGGTGAACTTGCAGAAAGCGATGGCGCTCGCGAGGGAGGGGAAGTGCGCAGATGCAATCTCCACCGTCGAGCATCTTGAAGACAGCGTGCCCGAGATGCCCTTCACGCATGATGGACTCGGTCCGCTTCTTCATTCCGCGCGTGTAACTTACCTCCTCGGAAACGTGTACAAAACCTGCCATGCCCAGGACAAAGCGGAGCAGAGTTATCGCCATGCCGCGGAGCAATCGGGTATTGAGGATCGGGTATGGTCGTGGAAAGCGTCGCAGGAGCTGAACCCATCAGAAACCAGCAAGCAGGACCTTGAGCGCGTACTAGAAAAGGCGCGCAGCACAAGCGACATCAGTTCCCGGACGGGATGGTGGCTGTACAACCTGGCAATGCTGGATCGCGCCCTAGGGCGCAGAGCGCAGGCAGAAAGCGAATTCCGCGACGCGCTCCTTTATCCTGATCAATTACTGACCTACCATCTGACTCGAATCGCGCTGGCGAGCGAGAATCCCTAGCCCAACGAATTTGGGCTGACAGGAGAGGGGTTGACCTCGGAAGGGGTTTTTACCGAACCGCTTGCCGAGCGCCTCAGGCTTGTAATGGACGCGCTAATCAGAAGCGTCAATCCGCAAAACCACAGAATTGTGCCGCGCTGTTGGGAAGATGCATTGAGCAACAGCAGCAGACTGAGCAGGCCGATGCAGGCAATCGTACGGCTTAAAAAGCGGAATACAGGGGCGGTATAGTCCGGCGAATTTCTCAACTCCAGGGCTACCTCGACCGGCGTGTTCAAGTTGTGGAACAGGCGTGCGCGGCCCACATTGTCGCCGTGATCGAACCACCCGCTGAAAAAGAAGACCCCAAACGACGCCGGAATGATGATCGAAACCTGCTGGATCAAAGTCCAGTGGAAGACGAAAGCGCCGAGTGTGCCAAGCACCAGCCCTGTCAGGAACGATGCCAGGCCCGACCAGGGAGGCGTGCGACGGACCACCAGCCCGAGCAGCGCGGGTGGCCCGTAGGCGAGTGAGATCAAAGTATTAAAGGTCAGCATGATCTCGAACACACTCTTGCCGCTCGCGGCCATGACGGCGGCGATCGCGGTCGTGGTCCCGCCAACTAGCAACGTGTTCACCCAGCCGACCAGCAACAATTCGCGATCACCGGCCCGCGGACGGATCAGTCGTTGATAAACGTCCTTCGACAAGATGGCGGACTTAAGATTGAAATGCGCGGAAAGATTTGCCATGGTGGCGCTGAACATCGCCGCCAGCATGATTCCGATCAAGCCGTGAGGCAGGAGCGTTAGACTTGCGACGGCATAAGCTGCCTCGCTCGGATTCGCCAGGGCCGGCCAAATCGCACGTAAATCGGGATAGAGCACGCGCATCGCCATGGGCGGAATAAACCACAAGAAGGCTCCAGCAAGGAAGAGGCCGCAACATAGGAGTGCCACACGCCTGGCCGACCGCTCGTCGTCAACGCTGTAATAGCGCTGTGCCATCGCACTGGTGTTGTAGCCAAACGACACCATGACGGTCCAGGAGAAGAGATAGAGCCAACCGAACTCTCCGGAAAAGTGCAGGGTTTTCATTTCAGGGGGCAGGGCATGCACGAGCCCGGCAGGCCCGCCAACTTTGGCAAGCGAGGTAATGACCAACACCAGGCAGAAGGGCATTAGGATCGAGGCCTGGAGAAAGTCCGTGACCACGACAGCCCACAAGCCGCCGACCACACAATAGAAAACGATGAGTGCGCCAGCTCCCAAAATGGTCCAGGTGACCGGCAGACCACAGGCTGAGGAAACAAACAGGCTGAGCCCGTAAAGGGTGCTCGCACTGGTGAACAGCTGAAAGAAGATGGTGACCCAGGAAAAAGTCTGGTGGGTGACGGGATTGAAGCGGTCCGAGAGATACTCCATTACAGTGGTCACGCGACTGCGGCGCCACCGTGCGGCAAAGACGAAATATCCCAGGAGGAAACTGGCAGCATTTCCTATATAGAGTCCGGTTGCTGCGATACCGGCCCGGTAAGCAACGCCTGCTGCACCCGTAAAAGTCCAGGCACTGAAGCCGGACATAAAGCAGCTCAGACCTGCGACCAACCAGGGAATGCGACTGCCACCCCGGAAATACTCGGCCGCACCCCGATTGAAGCGCATGACGTAGAGGCCGACTCCGCCCATCAGAAGTGCATAGATCCCGATGACCAGGTAATCGATGGTGTTCGCGCTACTCATGGGCAAGGCTTTCTTATACTGTCTTTTCGATGGCAATGGAAGAAAATAATAAATAAACATAACCATTCGTAGACACAGAATGGTAGACTTGGTCGCACTATGCGACCGCGGCTTCTGATTTCTGCGGGGAATGATCTATTTCGATCGTTCTTTTCTGCCGATCATCAGAACCGCCTTTCCCGCACTTTCGACTGGCAAACGGATGGCGCTCGCCAGACCACTGCAGGATTTCGCCAGATGCTTGCGCGCTCTGAAGCCTTGATTACGACTTGGGACAGTCCCGAGTTCGATCGCGGCCTGACCCAACTCGCGCCCAAGCTACGCATGGTCGCGCATTGCGGGGGAGAGGTAAAAAGACGCTTTGCTTCGCCCCTGTTTACCAGGCTCACGATTACCAATGCCCCGAAACCAATGGCCCAGGCAACCGCAGAGCTAGGAGCCGCGTTCCTGACATACTGCGCGCGCGATGTGGACCGCTATCGGGAAGCGCTTCGCAAACCCTCCTCCAAGATCTACTCCGAGGCTCATACCTTGGGCACGGATGAATCACTCTACGGGCGTGAAGTTGGAATGATCGGCTTCGGTCGGGTGGGGCGAGCGCTCGTCGACCTGATGCGAGGTTTTGAGTTGAGCTGGGTGGTGTACGATCCTTACGCCCCGCGGGAACTCTCGCGAGACTATCCGGTGGTATTCACCAAGTTGGAGCCCCTGCTCCGGCGCAGCCATCTCTTGGTTCTTACCGCGGCGTTGACCGACCGCACGCGAGGGTTGCTGGATCAAAAGGCACTGGCGCGACTGCCTGACGGCGCGGTAGTCATCAACATCGCTCGCGGCGGACTGGTCGACTTGCCGGCATTAACCAAGGAGGTTAGGCGAAGGCGCCTGCGATGTGCTCTGGATGTTACCGATCCGGCCGAGCCGTTGCCAATTCGGCATCCGCTGCGCAAGTTGCCGGGCGCCATCCTAACCCCGCACGTTGCGGGAGGTGGCCGCCACGTGCGAGGGGAAATCGCAAGCACCGTGATTGAGGATCTCGAGCGATTTTTTCGCGGCCAGGCGGTGAAGAATCGGGTAACGGCAGCAATGCTCAAGCGGATGACCTGAGGAATGAAACCCTGCTTTTCAACTTTGGCATGTCCGAGCTGGAGGCTCGAGCAGGTGATCGAGCTCGCTGCGCGCACTGGCTATGATGCCATCGAGCTCCGTTTTCTGGAGGGGGAAGATTCTCTTTGGAAGTTGCCGACGTTTTCCGGCGCGGCTCTGATCGCAAGCAAGCAGATGCTCACCGACCATGGGCTCGTTGTAGCGTGCGTGGGCACCAGTTGCCGTTTTCATTCAGCCGATCGCAAGGAGCGATCCCGCGAGATAGAAGAGGGCGAACGAATGGCAGAGCTCGCCGCCGAGCTGGGTGCTCCCGGCATTCGTGTTTTCGGAGACAAGATACAGCCCGGAACGGAGCGGGACTCGACGCGAGGGTGGATCGCAGATGGAATTCGTGATCTTTCCGAGCGCACCTTGCGATCGGGTGTGGAAGTCTGGCTGGAGACTCATGGTGATTTTGCAACCTCCGCGGAAGCGATCTCGATTCTCGAAATGTCGGGCCGCGACGCGGGCGTGATCTGGGACCCGGCGAATGCTCTGCTCGATGGAGGCGAAAGTCCGGGGGAGGCCCTCGGAGCCCTCGAAACCAAGCTTCGGCACGTACATCTGAAGGATTTCGCGCGCAATGGCAGTACGTGGCGTCCGACACTCACCGGCGAAGGTGACTTCCCGTTGCGCGAGGTCATCACCGCACTGCAAGCGGCGAACTATGACCGGTTCGTTTCCTTCGAGTGGGAGAAGAGATGGCATCCGGAAATTGCGGAGGCTGGCATAGCAGTGCCGCATTTCGCGCAATGGTTCCGGCAATTCAGGGCTGCTGCTTGACAAGAACTCAACCAATCGCGCCTCCTCAACCGCGGCTGCTAACGTCCGCGGATCTTTCGGCTGCGCTCGACCTGTCTATTATCGCTGGCTGGAACCAGACGCTTGAGGACTGGCGCATGCTGCTCGAACTTGCTCCGCAAACATGTTTCGGGATCGAACAGGACCGGCGGCTGGTATCAACCGCGACGCTTGTGTGCTACGGGCGCAGGTTGGCTTGGATAGGGATGGTCTTGACCCATCCGGAGTACCGAGGCCGCGGTTTCGCGCATGCGCTGGTAACGCACACCTTGGACTACGCGGATGGGTTTGGAATCGAGACCGTCAAGTTGGATGCCACCGACCAAGGCAAGCCAATTTACGAAGCCTTGTCCTTCGCTCAAGAGCAACCGATCGAGCGGTGGATCCGGCTGGGCACTGGAGGAATCCCGGGGGGGGAGGATCGCGGGCTGGCTGGGTTGTCACCTGATCTCGATTCTGAGGCTTTCGGGGCAGATCGAACCGAGGTTTTGCAGGCTCTAGCACGGCGTGGCCCTGCAATCCAGACAAACGGATTGCTCTGCACCAGGGCCGGACGCTCCGCAGCATATTTGGGGCCGTGTGTTGCGGCCAGTGCGGATGCCGCAAACGCGCTGATCAGCGATAGGTTGCAGCTCTCCCCGGACGTGGCTTGGGTGTGGGATTTGTTGCCAGCGAACGGGCATGCGGTCGAGATTGCCGTCCGCAGGGGATTCAAGCGGCAAAGGTCCCTCACTCGCATGTCTCGTGGCAAGACGCTCCGCCCGCGGGAGGACTGGGTTTACGCCATCGCAGGATTTGAACTCGGCTGATGAAAACCATCGAAACGATCGAAGAACTCGAGGAGCAGCTTTCACGACCGAGTCCAACGGATTCGGCCGCGATTCTAGCGCTCGGAGGAGACCTCTTGATCCTCGGAGCCGGCGGGAAGATGGGCCCTTCTCTCGCCCTTCTCGCGCGCCGCGCGGCAAAGGAAGCGGGAGCTAACCTGCGAATCATCGCCGCGTCGCGCTTTCAAGACGATCGACTGCGGGGCCAGTTGGAGGCAGAAGGGATCGAAACCATCGCTTGCGATCTGCTCGAACCCGGCACCCTCGCCAGGTTGCCCAATGCGAAAAACGTAATTTTCATGGCAGCGCGGAAGTTCGGCACCACCGGCGCGGAGCACCTGACCTGGGCAATGAACACGTTCCTGCCTGGCCTGGTTGCGGAGCGTTATCGCGATTCGAAGATTGTGGCTTTTTCGACGGGCAACGTATATCCGCTTACGCCTCCAGAGGCAGGGGGAGCAGTCGAATCGGACGCCGTCGGCCCGCAGGGGGAATATGCTCAATCCGCGCTTGGACGCGAGCGGATGTTCGAGTACGCATCCCACCGCTGGGGAACGCCGGTCACGATCCTGCGTCTGAACTACGCCGTTGAACTGCGTTATGGCGTGCTCACCGATATCGCAACCTCGGTTTTTGAACGTCGCCCCATCGATCTGCGAATGGGTTTTGTAAATGTTATTTGGCAAGGTGATGCTAATTCCATTTGTCTTCGTTCCTTTCCCCATTGCCAGTCGCCGCCGTCGATTCTGAACGTAACCGGCCCCGAGAAGCTTTCGGTGAGAAAGATCGCTGAGGAGTTCGGACGCCAGTTTGGCATCGCGCCGATTTTCGACAATCGGGAGAGCAACACGGCGTTGTTGAGCAATGCCGGCCGAGCCCACCAATTGTTCGGATCTCCCAGGGTCAGCTCCGATCAGGTCATCACTTGGGTCGCAAAATGGGTCGAGCGCAGGGGAACGGTCCTCAATAAGCCAACGCATTTCCAAGCCAGGGACGGAAAGTTCTGATGAATCTCCGCCAAAAGCTCTTGTCGGGCCTTGTGATTCCCGCTCATCCTCTCGCGCTCAACCAAGAGCGCAAGCTCGATGAGCGTCGACAACGCGCTCTAACGCGCTATTACCTGGCGGCTGGAGCGGGAGGAGTGGCCGTCGGCGTTCACACGACGCAGTTCACGATTCGAAATCCTAAGCACTCGCTGCTTCGTCCCGTCCTCGAGCTCGCTGCGGAAGAAATGCGCGAAAGCGAAACGGTGAAAATCGCGGGCGTCTGCGGAAGGCAAGGGCAGGCCCATGACGAAGCAGAACTGGCCGCGCGCTTGGGATATGATGCAGTGCTTCTCAGCCTTGCCGATCTGCGGGGCGAGTCTATTTCAAGTCTCATCGATCACGCTCGGTCGATTGCCGAAATCCTTCCCATTATTGGTTTTTACTTGCAGAGCAGCGTAGGAGGCTGCGTTCTGCCCTACGCATTCTGGCGCGAACTGGCGGAGCTCGAAAACCTCGTCGCCATCAAGATTGCGCCATTCAATCGCTATCAAACCATCGACGTTGCGCGGGCTGTAGCGGACTCAGGACGGGCGCACCAGATCGCGCTGTACACGGGGAACGATGATCACATCCTGCTGGACCTTCTGACGGAGTTCGACTTTGGCGGACCGACAGTCCGCATTTGCGGCGGATTGCTAGGGCAATGGGCGGTTTGGACCAAGACCGCGGCGTGTCACCTCGAGCGAGCCAAGCAACAGGCCGGCAGTGTCCCGAGCGGGCTGCTCACGCTTGCCCAGCAACTCACCGACGCCAATGCAGCGATCTTTGACCCTGTGCACGATTTTCGGGGATGTATTCCCGGAATTCACGAGATTCTCCGTCGGCAGGGTCTGCTCGAAGGGCGCTGGTGCCTTGACCGAGACGAGGAGCTTTCTTCTGGTCAGATCGAGGAAATCGATCGCGTCACCAAGGCTTATCCGCATTTGCAAGATGACGAGTTCGTACAGGAGCATCTGGATGAGTGGCTTGGCTAGGTTCACCGCATTGCTGATCGTGTTCTGCGGATGTGCATGGGCGGCAACGCCTGAAGTCCGCAGTGTCTTCGCGCCCTCTGACGTGCCGCTCGAAACCGATCCATCGTCCGATTTTTGGCGAGCGGCGATCCCCGTGTACATGGATTCCGACACCCATGGACACAAAGTAGCTGGACATCGCACCAAAGTGCTTACTCGGTGGACTCAAACCAATTTGTACTTCCTCTTTATATGTCCCTACGAGGAACTGAACCTCAAGCCAAACCCGCAGACCTCGGCGGAAACCAATCAGCTCTGGAACTGGGATGTGGCAGAGGTTTTCCTTGGCGCAAATTTCAAGGACATCAAACGTTATCGAGAGTTTGAGGTTTCACCCCAAGGGGAGTGGATTGACCTGGACATAGACCTCCACCAAGCGCACCACGAAGAGGGCTGGGTTTGGAACTCAGGGTTTAAGGTCTCCGCCCGTATCGATCGCGACGCGAGCGTCTGGTACGCAGCCATGCGGATTCCGTATTCCGCGGTGGACACACGTGCCCCGAAGGCCGGCAACCTCCTCCGTATCAACTTGTTTCGGAGTCAAGGACCTGAGATTCGCAGGCGCCAGATCACCTGGCGGGCGCCGATGAGCTCGACCTTTCACGTTCCCGAACGGTTCGGACTCCTCAGGCTTGTACGTCCATGAATTACGGTCTGCAAGGTTGCATTCAGTCCGATCACGAATGCAGATCTGGTTTCTCGAGGGGGGCGCCATCTCGTCGATCCGCACGTTTCCAAACGCTGGGAACGCATGAGATCAACTTCTGCCACTCTCAAGGAGATTTATGACATTGCAACGTCTTTTGGTATTGAATATCACCCTCTGTTTGGCTTTTTGCGGGGCTGCGTTTTCTCAGGCCGGAACCTGCAATGGAATGGCCGTAGGTCAGCTCACCACCCTGAACGGATTTGTTCCATTCAGCTCCAGCAGCTTGTGGAACACCGACATCTCGACTGCGCCGGTTGATCCCAACTCGGCAAACTACATCAACTTCATTGGATCGACGGTAACCCTCCATCCCGATTTCGGGTCAGGAACGTTTCACAACCAAACCATTGGAATTCCTTACCAGGTGGTTGCAGGGAACCAGGCCAAGGTTCAGGTTAAACTCAACGCCTTCGCGGATGAGAGCGATCCCGGCCCCAAACCGATTCCATCCAACGCCCTCATTGAGGGCTATCCCAAGCCTGGCAATGGCGACCGCCACGTGCTGGTGCTCGAAAAGGACGGATGCTGGTTATACGAACTCTACAATGCAAGCCTGAAGGGTGGGGCCTGGAGCGCAGATGCCGGAACCATCTGGGACATGACCATTGCCGAACAGCGGCCGTATACCTGGACCTCGGCGGACGCTGCTGGGCTTCCTGTATTTGCGGGGTTGGTCCGCTACGACGAGGTGGCGGCAGGAACGATTAACCATGCGCTACGGTTCACCGTCCCCACCTCCCAACGGGCCTTTGTGCTTCCGGCGACACATTGGGCCTCAACCACCACCGATCCGAATGCTCCGCCCATGGGCTTGCGCCTGCGCCTGAAGTCAAGCTTCGATATCTCGGGCTTTCCGGCAGACGATCAAGTCATACTGGGAGCGCTCAAGAGGTACGGGATGATCCTTGCCGACAACGGAAGCGCGATTTTCATCAGTGGAGCGCCCGACAACCGCTGGAATAACACTAACCTGAACCTGCTCAAGCAAATTACCGCTTCTAACTTCGAAGTAGTACAAACTGGAACCATCTACACGTCGGCTAACGTACCCACGGGCGCGTCTCCAACCATTAGCAGCTTCACCGCAAACCCCATGAGTATTTCGGCGGGGCAGCCGGTGACCTTGAGTTGGTCGGTTTCGAACACCGAGTACAACATTGTCGACCCGCAGGCTGGCCCGATACGCGGAACCAGTACGGTTGTGAGCCCCTCGGCAACCACTACCTATACTCTGACCGCAACCAACCAATTCGGCAGGACGGCCGCAACCGTGACCGTAACCGTCCATTAGCAATGCGAGCTCTAGGTTGGCAGGGACTCGCACCGAGTCCCTGCTCGTCTACAATTTGCTCTCTGGCCGGGGAGATGATTTGACAGAACACCTAGCTATGAAATCGTTAAGCATTTTCGTTGTCTTCACTCTCGCGAGTCTTTCCGCTTGGGCCGCCGATATCCCACCCGCCGAGGCCTTCCGTGTGCTCCCTGACGCTCCCAAGGTTGGCCCGGCTATCACTCCCTATTTGGAGTATCAGACCGACATGGCGTGGCGGCTCGACGATCGACGACGTCTGCAATGGTCGCAGATTCGAAACGAAGAAGATTTGAAGCGAGTGCAGGCCAGGCTGCGGGAGCACCTTCTTAAGATGATTGGCGGACTTCCCGAGCGACGCACGCCGCTGAATGCGCAAATCACCGGACGCATTGAGATGAGCGGCTTCCACGTTGAGAAACTGGTCTACCAAAGCCTGCCTGGATTCTACGTAACAGCTCTTCTCTACGTTCCTGATAATGCGCCAAAGAAAAACCCGGCCGTGTTGGTGCCAAGCGGACATTCGCCGAACGGAAAAGCTTACTACCAGGGACTCTGCCAAAGGCTTGCACAGCGGGGATATGTTGTTCTCAGCTGGGACGCGGTCGGCCAAGGGGAACGCAGCCAATTCTGGGACGCAAAGAATCGGAAGAGTCGCTACAACTTGATCTGTGCCGAGCATGCTGTGCTGGGAAATCTCGCGTATCTAGCCGGAACAAATCTCGCGCGCTGGGAGATCTGGGATGGCATACGCGCAGTGGATTACCTGTTGACGCGACCCGAAGTCGATCCCGAACGAATCAACATCGCTGGCACCAGCGGGGGAGGATTCCAGGCGGCCCACATCGCCGCGCTAGATTCAAGAATAAAGGTTGCCGTTCCATCGTGCTATATCACCGCACTGCCCATGCGAGTCCACAACCGAATATTCAAAGATCCCGACAGCGACCCCGAGCAGGACCTTTATGGAATGCTGTCGAACGGGGTTGATCATGCCGGGCTGTTGCTGCTCCTCTATCCCCGGCCGGTTTTCGTGGCGGCCGCGGTGCTCGATTTCTTTCCCATCGAAGGCACCCACCAAACGTTTCGTGAAATGGCAGGAATCTACGAGCGTTTTGGGCATAGGCAGCGAATCGCAATGCACGAAGGCTATCACGAGCATCAGTTCTCCTTAGAGAATCAGGAAGCAGCGATTGAATTCCTGGACCGCTTTAATGGATTGCCAGAACGGCATGATCTGCCGCAGATCCGCGAAATGGACGACAAAGTGCTGCAAGCTACGCGCACCGGCCAGGTGATGCTTGAATACGAGAATTCTCGGTCGATGATGGACATCATTCGCGACTACTACGTTCAAAACAAGAGCGCGCCGGCGCCCACCTTGCGGCAGCTCTACACTTCGGGCGCCTATCCTGGGATCAACACTTGGCAGCTGACCCAATATCGCGGCGGAATTCCCCGCGACCAGGAGATGCAATGGGAACTTGTTGGAAGCACGAGCTGGCATGATGTCACGATCGAGCGCTTTGCAATTCACCATGGGCGATATCTGGTACTGCCACTCCTGCGCATTCGCAAAATCAAAGGTGGCAACAACCGTTCTCTACTGTGGCTGGGCGAGGCTGGCAAGGCCACGGCCGAGGATTGGCCGGAACTTGAGAAATATCTCAGCGCCGGGTACCAAATTATTTCGCTTGATCCGCGCGGCCTAGGCGAGACGCGAATGCCTTACAAGGCGGCGTCTCCGGACGATCCAACGCTTGCGCAACTAGATTTTGATCAAGCCTATTTGAGTCCGATTTCGGGCGTTTTGGCCGACTATGTCTACAATTCGCTGCTCAACGGGCGGCCATATTTTCTGCAGATGATCGAGGATGTCGAAATCGCCATCCGGTTTGTTCGCGCAAAGCAAGGAGGAGAAGTGGTGGTCGCCGGTCAGGGAAACGCCTATACGCTCGCCAGCGCGGTGACCGAGACACTACCGAACGTCAAACTGCTCTCCCCGCCGGGCAGCCGCGCACTGCGCTGGTCGGAACTGGTGAACGAAGAGCGGGAGCTGTGGCCGGTCGAGTTTCTTTTGCCGGGCGGCGCCTACGTTCACTAGGGAAAGCGATTCACCTGGACCCTTTTTATGACGGTAACTCCGCCTGCCACGTTCCGACGCACGATCACCAAGCTGCGATGGTGGATCGCAACCGCGCTGTTTGCCTCCACCATCATCAATTATCTCGATCGCCAGACACTGTCCTTACTGGCGCCTCACCTCAAAATCCAGTTTCACTGGTCGAACACCGATTACGCCTACATCGTGATTGCCTTTCGGGCCGCCTACTCGATTGGCCAAACTGTCTTCGGTCGGCTGATAGATCGAATCGGCACGCGCCGAGGCCTGTCGTTAACCGTAGCTTGGTACTCCATCGTGTCCCTGCTCACCCCGTTGGCGCATGGGTTCTACAGCTTTGCGTTTTTTCGTTTTCTGTTGGGGGCTGGGGAATCGGCAAACTGGCCAGCCGCCACCAAGGCGGTTGCAGAATGGTTCCCGAAACAAGAGCGCGGGTTAGCAACAGCATTTTTTGACAGCGGTTCATCGGTGGGCGGGGCCATCGCTCCGTTCGTTATTCTCTCGATCTACTTCCGCTGGGGATGGCGGCCAGCGGTCGCCATACCCGGCTTGCTGGGATTTTTTTGGATCATCCTGTGGCGATGGCTCTACCATCCTCCGTCCTCCCATCCTCTGATTTCTGACGGCGAGCGCGAACTCCTTGAAACCGAGACGGAGAAGATCAGTGCGCCCGGCGCCAGGGGGCTTCGCTGGCACGAACTGCTGGCTCTACCCCAGACCTGGGGAGTCATCATCGCGCGAGCCTTTACCGACCCGGTATGGTTTTTTGTGACCGACTGGTTCCCCATTTACCTCGTTGCCAAGGGAATTGATCTTCGCAGTGGGCTGCTCGCCGTCTGGGTGCCTTTCATCGCTGCAGACCTGGGAAATTTTTTTGGGGGAGCGGCTTCGGGATGGCTGATCAACCGCGGCTGGTCGCTCGGCAAGGCGCGAAAGGCGGTAGTGGTTTTCGGAGGAATTGGCGTAATGCTGCTGATTCCAACCGTGCTCACCACCAGCATCTATCTGATCACGGTTTTGTTCGCCCTGGCCACCTTCTCATATGCGGCATTCAGCACCATCGCAAACGTGCTCCCATCCGACCTCTACCCGAGCCATTCGGTCGCTAGCGTCAGTGGCATGAGCGGCACCGCCGCGGGCCTCGGAACGATCGTTGCGTTCAGTCTGATTGGACATGTCTCAGATCTGCGGCAAGGAACGGCTACACACGTTTTCGATCCAATCGTCATCGTTGCCGGAATCATCCCTTTTTTGGGAATGCTGCTGGTGTTGATGCTCGTCAGAAACACCAAAGAGACACTGCAGGGCCGGGTGCGGCCTATCTGATGCTGAAGCCCGCAGGAGTCGATTCTTGGGGGTGAAGTCGCGATGCCGAATCCCTATCCAGGTAAACCGTAGTGCACGGGTGATTTCGCAGAATCGAAGCAGGCGCGTCGGGGCTGACCTCCTCGCCACCAAAGCAGGCTGCAACCGCCTGAGCTTTTCGTAAATCCGGTACGATGCAGATGATTTGCTTGGCCTTGAGAATCTGCTTAACGGACATTGAGATCGCGCGCCGGGGCACCTCCTCAAGAGTTTTGAACCAGCGCTCGCCTAACTGTTGTTTCCGGCACGCTTCATCGAGTTCCACCACCATGTAGGGTTGTTCAGTTTCGAAATCTGCGGGTGGATCGTTGAACGCCAGGTGTCCGTTTTCTCCGACTCCGACAAACGCTACATCGATTGGGGCTTTGCGAATCTCGGCATTGACCTCCGCCATTACCTCTGCGGGGTTACCCATGCCATCAAGCAAGTGATACTGCGTGATGCCGGTCTTTGAAACTAGCCGCTCCAACAGATACTTGCGAAAACTGGCAGGGTGCGTCAAAGGCAATCCCAAGTACTCGTCCAAATGAAACATTTCCACTTGCGTCCAATCGATGCCCGCAGCCCCGGTAAGCTCATCCAGAAATCCAAACTGCGATGCCCCGGTTGCAGCGATGATGCGCGCCTTAGCTTGGTTCTGTATGCTCCTGCGGATGATGGCCGCAGCATCGGCGGCGGCGGCTTGCGCCAGAAGAACTTTGTTTTCGAAGACCCTGATATTCAACGTCCCTCCGATGTCTTAGCACATGTTCAACACTCAGTCTCTCACATCAGCCGGGACGCCATCGTCAACCCGGGGGCATGAGTTTTGCGCGAACTCTGTCCAACACGCATCCAAAGAACTAGACTAGGCGAACAGGACGCGATGGAAAACGATACTTCAATAGAAGCCGGTTCACGATGGCATTTTCGAACGGCGATGATTCTCGCCGCGGCAGCGGACGCACTCCAGATCTTTGTCGTTCCATTGTTTGCAGAAGGTGCGTTTTCGCCCGCGGACGATCTACTGGACCTCGGAGTTGCAGTGACCCTCACGCGCCTTCTTGGTTGGCATTGGGAGTTCCTGCCGGCGTTTGCCGGAGAACTCGTGCCCGGCGTCGACCTGGTGCCGTTCTGGACGCTTGCCGTCTTGAACGTTTATCGAAAATGGAAACAGACGGTCGCCATAGCGCAGAACCAGCAAACGGAGGAACCGCCGTTCATAGAAGGGGAGTACAGATCGCTTTAAGAAGAGGGTTCAGACTTGGGCGCCCACCAGCCGGTCCCAGTCCGAGGGGAAGCTAGCTCTCGATTTCACCAACCCCAAACTCCGACGGCGTCGAACGGCAGCATACGCCATAGCTTCGCCAGAGTCGAAACCAAGGGCTGTTCGCGAGCTTCGCGTCGTGCTTCCGGTTAGCCGCCACCAAGTCGCTTGAGCTCAGCGGTCTGGTATCCGGCATTTGCAAGATGCGCTCCAGTCGCTCGATGTCCCCGATGGTCTGTTCGATGTCCATCCTGGGAACAGTATAGCGGAGCAACTTATTTTAGGTGGCTATTGATCGCTTTGGTCATCTTGAACATATCGAGCTTGTTCTCTCCAAAGATGGGCAGCAGCTTGTCATCGGCGATGATCTCGCGCTTGTTCTCGGGATTTTGCAGTTTGTTTTTCTTGATGTGGTCCCAAACTTTCTTGGTTACCTCGCTGCGCGGAAGCGGCTCAGAGCCGACAATCTTCGCCAGGTCCTCAGAAGGTTGCATGGGCTTCATAAACGCCCCGTTCGCCTTGCCTTTTTCCGCTGCTTTAGCCATGTCTTTCTCCTTCCCCTATCGGATGATTCCCAGCCCGCCTAGGTTGGGACGTCCATGCACTTTAGAGCCCTCTATTCTGCCCATCCTGCCCGGTTGAGTTCGTCGAATTCCGCTTTTGTGAGTTTCAGGCTGGCGGCAGCGATGTTCTGTTCAACGTGCTTCACAGACGAGGTGCCCGGGATTGGCAGTATCACCGGGGAACGCTCCAGAAGCCAGGCAAGTCCTACCTGCAATGGGGTTGCCTGATGTGCCTGGGCCACCCGACTGAGCGCCTCTCCGGCTAGTTTGCCGGCCCCCAGTGGGAACCACGGGATAAAGGCAAGACCATTCTCTTGACAGTAGTCCACAACGTTCTCCCATTCGCGATCGGCAAAGCTGTAACGATTTTGTACTGACGCTATCGGTACAATTTTGAGTGCGCGTTCGACGTGTTCCCGGGTGACATTGGAGAGCGCCACCATCCTGATCTTGCCTTCCTGCTGTAACTCTGCCAGGGCCTCTACCGAGGCCTTGAATGGCGTCGCGGGGGCGGGGGCGTGGAGCTGGTAGAGATCGATGCGATCTAGGCGCAGCCTCTTTAGGCTCCCTTCGACCGCGTCGCGGAGGTGCTGGGGAGAGGCTTCGTGGGTCCACTGGTTGGGACCGGGCCGGAGCCAGCCGCCTTTCGTCGCGATGACCAGATCCTTGGGATAGGGATAGAGCGCTTCAGCAATGAGTTCCTCGCTCGTGTTTGGACCGTAGGAGTCCGCGGTGTCGATGAAATTAACCCCTAACTCCACAGCCCGTCGGAGGACTGCAAGTGCCTCTTTCTTGTCCCTCGGAGGCCCCCAGATTCCCTCGCCGGTAATGCGCATGGCACCATACCCCAGGCGGTGAACCGTGAGTTCCCCGGCCAGAGTGAATGTGCCGCTTTGAGCTGCCGACACGGCATGTACCTGTAAACTCATGTACCCCTTCTTTGTTCGGAATCGTCCTTAGATGGGCAAACCGGCGCGGTTGTCGCTTTTTGCCGGCCGAATGCTTGTAACTCCTGCATTCTACGGCGTATCCTGCCCTCTTTTCCCCGCAACTCTTTTCGAACTCCGGGGTTTACTACCTTAGAGCAGGTACAGACCTGCCGCAATGGTTGCCTCGGGACGCAAACTTCGCCTCCCGCGGGAGGATTTTATGAGATTTCCACGGCGTTTGCTGGCCATTCTGTTTTGCCTGACGTTGATTCCCTCCTCTGCGCTCCTGCTGCGCGGGGAAGATGCGGATGGAGATGGCCGTCCTGATCCACCGGCGCGAGCCGCCCGGCTGCAGTACATGTCCGGTTCGGTCTCGGTTCAGCCCCACGGCACCGACGAGTGGGTCGCGGGCGCGTTGAACCGACCTCTTACCAACTCCGACAATATCTGGGCGGACAAGAATTCGCGGGCAGAAATCAGCTTAGGTACGGGACTTGTTCGGCTGGATTCAGAAAGCAGCCTGACACTGACCAATGTCGACCAGAACACGGTACAGCTGCAGCTGCACCAGGGCGCTATGAACCTACACGTGCGCCGCCTCTATGATGGCGAGACCTACGAAGTCGACACCCCGAACCAAGCATTCACAGTTTCGAAACCAGGCGACTATCGCTTCGACGTTAATTCCGACGACGACAAAACCGTGATCACAGTTTGGCACGGCGAAGGTGAATCAACCGGCAGCGGACCAGCGGTTCGGGTTCGCGAAGGCCAGCAGGCGCGATTTGCCGATGGCACGAACACCGACGCCGCAGATCTGCATTCTGCTCCCTCTCCCGATGAGTTCGACGAGTGGGCAAGTTCGCGCGATGAGCGTTTCGATCGCTCCGCGTCCTCGCGCTACGTTTCGCCCGATGTAGTTGGCTACGAAGATCTCGATGAGTACGGCAGCTGGCGCGAGACCTCTCAATACGGCGCGGTCTGGGTCCCTAGTCGCGTTGGGGTCGGCTGGGCTCCCTACCGTAATGGACACTGGATCTGGGTCGATCCCTGGGGATGGACCTGGGTTGAGGACGAACCTTGGGGCTATGCTCCGTTCCACTATGGTCGCTGGGTTTACAACGACAATTACTGGGGATGGGCACCCGGTCCGGTCTATGTGCGTCCTTACTACGCTCCGGCTCTTGTCGCCTGGTTTGGCGGCCCCAGTTGGGGAGTGAGTGTAGGCTTCGGGGGAGGATACGGCTACGGCTGGTGCCCGCTCGGTTTTGGTGAACCGTATATCCCGTGGTATGGCGTGAGCCGCGGTTATTTCAATCGCGTCAACATTACCAACACGCACATCACGAATGTGAACATCACCAACATCTACAACAACACCTACATCAATCGCGGTGGACGGGGCGGGGCTGGAGGATATTCTCCGAACGGCGGCGGACCGTATGGGCCGCGCAATAACATTCGTTACGCGAATATGCGTTCGCCCAACGGATTCACCGCCGTTTCTCGGCAGACGCTGCTCAACTCGCAAAATGTCGCCCGTAACGCCATGCGAGTTTCACCGAACGAGCTCCGCAGAGTTAGTCCGGTTCACTCACTCGACATGAAGCCGACGGCGGCTTCGAGACTCGGTGCGACGGCAGGAATGAGAGCCTCGGCTCCTCCTCCCCGCAGCTTCTCGCGCCCAACCATGAGCCGAGCTACGGCCTCGACCACCGGTAGAGGAAACGCCGGTACGAACGCTCAATACGGAATCGGCTCGCGGCCGAATTGGAATGCTGGCGCCCAGCGCGCCAATGGGCCGGCGAACGCGGAACGTCCTGCAGTTTCGATGAACAATCGAGGTGTGCAGCGCCCGATGGGTAATAACAGCGTCCAGAGACCGATGAATGCGCCTGATCGGGGAGTGGGCTCGGCGAACAGCAATGTCCGCATGGCAGAGCGAGGACCCATGTCACCAACTACCAACCGTGGCACCTGGGGACGCTCGGTACCCCGTCCGCCGGGTGCTGGTGGAATGAACGGTGCGGGAATGCGGTCTGGAGCCGATACCAGCCAACGTTCGAATGTTGCTCGCCCCAGCATGGGCAATGTTGATCGCCCGAACCCAGGGAGCATGTCTCGTCCCAATGGGGGAAGCGAAATGAGCCGAAGCGGTGGGCCTCAAATGAGGCCACAGTCGGTGCCGCGTCCGGGGGGCTCGAACTTCCCTCGCGAATATTCGTCGGCCGGTGATCGCTCGAATTTCCCAAGCGCGCGGAACGGCAGCACACAAGTTCCACGGCCGGGGACTTCGTACGAGGCGAATAACCGAGGGTACGGTAATGGCTCGGTGAACCGCCCAACACCAAGCTACAGTCCTGATCGTGGTTCATACGGCAGGCCTTCTACCTCTACCCGCGAGACGCCGAGCTATAGCAATCCTCCGCGGAGCTATGGTGGCGGAAGCAACCGGGCCTCTGCCCCAAATTACGGTGGTGGATCGTACGGCCGGCCCGCTCCGAGTTATGACCGTGGCTCGATGGGGCGATCAGCGCCTTCCTATGGCGGGGGTGGTGGATCCATGGGCCGCTCCGTGCCGTCCTATGGTGGTGGCGGTCGCTCGATGGGCTCCTACGGTGGCAGCAGGTCTCCCGCCTATAGCGGAGGTGGCGGTGGGCGCTCAGGCGGCTTTGGTGGAGGAGGTGGAGGCCACGCGTCTGCTGCGAGCGGAGGCGGTGGCCGCTCAGGCGGCTTTGGTGGAGGAGGTGGAGGCCACGCGTCTGCTCCGAGCGGAGGCGGTGGTCACAACAGCGGTGGTGGCGGAGGTGGACACGGACACCGCTGATTCAATCTTGTTTTTGATTGCCGGCAAAAGTAACGCCGCCCAGATTTCGGGCGGCGTTCTCTTTTGGCGTTGCGTTTGGGAGCCTGAGAGGTTCCGAGCGGACGTTAGGGAGAAGGCACAATCTCCCACAACTGGTTATCGCCATGTTGGCGGGTTAGAAATGCACGCGGTTGGTTCAGGTTGTTCCAGGTTCCTGGCAGGTCTGCCAGTGATGTGCCCCCGACCGAAACATGGAGACCCGTCGGTTCGTTATCCTCGCCACCTAGGACAGACGCGTGATCCCTTCCCAGGGCGATAAAGCGGCGCGGGCCCGACGACCTGTCGGTTGCGAACGCCCACACTGAATCGAGCGTATTCAGCTGTTCGTGCAGGGTGTCGCCTCGATCTTCCGCCGCAAGCAGGGTGTGATCATCGGAAAACGTAAGATTGTCGAAAGAAGCATGCACCGCATCACCGAGTACGAAGATCGAGATCGTACCCGTATTCCGGTCTTGGGCTAGATCCACACGGAAAATGGAACCCCATGATCCCCGTGCTGCCAGTGCCGGCGTTCCAGCGTCTGCGTTGGTATCGCCAGTGGGATCAAAGAAGAAGGTTAAGAAGTTAGACCCAGGCAGGAATTGCCCGTTTTCCGGCCGTTTAAACGGAGTTGCACCTGCTGTTTTCGCGGCGGCATTTGCGTCGAATGATGCGGTACCGTCCAGATCCGTATCATGTACGGTGACCCAGTCGACAGGATACGAGGTGCCCGGCGTGTGTAACGCAAGCTGAGGCGTGGAGAAAACATCGCCGGAGGGATCGGTAGCGTGGAAAACGAGGGGCGCTCCGTTGATTGAAACCCGCAGGGCCTGCAGCTTACCGCCCGCAAGGAGATCGGTGGGATCCTTTGGAATGAAGCGGTACACAAAAGAGTTGGGCTGGCGAGCAACTTTGGGACTGTTTGGATCGCTGGGATTAGCATTGACCGAGGTTCCACCCGCATCCTCGATGATGAGCAGATTGCCGAGATCGTCGGGATGAATGCCTTCGTATCCCGCACGACCGAGAATTCCATACAACGTGTTGACCGTGGGTGGCCAACTGGTCGTCACCTGGATGACTCCGCCATTGCTGCCGGCTTCTTGCGTGAACAGCATGGCATTCGTGTACGGGTCATAGGTCGAGCCGTCGATTGAGTTGAAGTTTGTAAGTCCGCTCTGGGCAGAAACGGGTGTCAGCAGGCTGACTCTGTGGGCCGGATCCGCTACATCAAGGTTCACACGGGTGATGTAGGCGAGGTTGCCGCTATTTTCATGCCCCTGAAAAATGAAATGGCGACCATAGTCGTAGCCCTGCGTGGGTCCACCGGGGTTGCTGTCGAAAACAAGATAAGTATTCTCATCCGGTTCGGTAGGCGTTCCCGTGCTGAGGAACCCGAAAGAAGTGATAACCCCCGAAGGGTTCTCTATGGGAACACTGCCATCCACCACAGGAAGCAACTTAAAGCCGGCTGAAATCACGGTCGCCGGATTTCCCAGATGATGGTGGGCAAAGGGTACTGAGTGAGTGACCGGATCAATGCCGGTCTGCGCGAAAGCGGCAGTCGCGCTCAACAATATGAGGCCGAGCAGTCTGCGACGAACCAACATGCACAGCTCCTTAGATTTTGGGATAGGCTCTGGTACTCCTTCAGAGCACAGACAAAAGGCTAGCGAGGCGTGCGTGTGAATGCGTTAAAGATCAGGTTAATTGGCGGTAAAAAACCAGACCCAGATGGATCAGTGGCTTTCTTCCGCGGCGCGCGCGAAGTCGGATGTGTCGAGCTTCTGCGCGATCGTCCGCTGCGGCAATTCAGGAGGCGGCTGGAACTTGCCTGGTTCCTTGCCGGTTAGCGCCGCGCTCATGAATTGCATCCATATCGGCAATGCCGCTCGCGCTCCGGTCTCTTTTTCTCCGAGGAATTTCTTTTCGTCATAGCCGACCCAGACTCCGGCCGTAAGATTCGGCGAGAAGCCCACAAACCATGCATCGGTGAAGTCGTTGGTCGTACCAGTTTTTCCTGCGAGCGGAAGTTTGAGGCTGGCGGCGGCTATCGCAGTGCCATGCTGCACCACTCCCTGCAACATGGATGTCAACTGGCGCGCGGTGCGGGCACTTACAACATCCTTGACGCCAGGGTAATTTTCTTCCAGTACCCGTCCGTCATAGTCGGTCACCTTGGTAAGATAGCGGGGAACGAGCCGCACGCCATCGTCAGGAAAAACGCTGAATGCAGAGGTCTGTTCCATCAGAGTCACTTCCGCTGCGCCCAGCGCAACCGGCAAGTAGGGCGGCAATGGGGAGGTGATTCCGAATTTGCGTGCGTAGTCTTCGACGCTTCGAATGCCAATTTTATCCGTAAGCTTCAGCGCCGGGATGTTTCGCGATTGAGCCAGCGCGCGACGGAGCGTTATCACACCTTCATATTTCTCGTCGTAATTGTGCGGAGAGTACGGGCCTGAAGACGTTTGGAAGGTAATCGGTGCGTCCAGGATGGGGTCGTCGGGACGGGAGCCCTGATCGATGGCTGCCGTGTACACAAAGGGCTTAAAGCAGGAACCCACCTGCCGAAGGGCCTGTGTTGCTCGGTTGAATTTCGAGACATTGAAGTCCCGCCCCCCTACCATGGCGCGGATATCGCCAGTAGCGTTGTCGATAGCAAGCAACGCGGCCTGCGCACCTGAATCCTGCTCGAGGCTGAGCCTGGCCTTGCCACCTTGTTCTAGCGAGAGAATCTTGACGTAAGCGACGTCTCCGGGACTGAGCATGTCGGGGATTTTCCCGCGCGTCCACGTCACATCAGGAGGCCCCAGGGTCGCGAGATAATTACCCACCTTCAAGGTGGCGCTCCCCCAGGGCCACACCGCGGTGACCAGCGCATGAGAATATGTGTTCACCTCGAGCGGTTCATCCCAGTCGGGATGCTTATAGCTGGTGAGGGTTTCGCCCTCAAGCAGCACATTCTCGAGGTGTCCTCGCCAGCCGTGCCGGCGCTCGTAAGCGGCAAGGCCGTCGAGCACGGCGCGATTCGCCGCCGCTTGCAGGTCCATGTCGAGCGTGGTGTAGGCGCGCAACCCGCCTTCGTGTACCTGATCGGTACCGTACTTGTTCTCGAGATAGCGTCTGACTTCTTCGACAAAATATGGTGCGAGAGAATTCGGATCGTGGGCAACCCGCAAACTGAGTGGGATGTTACGCGCGTCCGCCGCGACCTGGGCCGTGATCTTGCCGTCTTCGAGCATGGCGTTGATTACCAGATTCCGCCGCTTGATGGCGCGATCAGGATGGCTGATGGGTGAATAGTTCACCGGAGCCTTCGGCAATCCTACGATCAATGCCGCCTCCGGCAGCGTGAGTTGCTTGGCACGCTTGCTGAAGTAGAACTCCGATGCCGCCTCAAATCCGTACACGCCATGGCCCAGATAAATCTGATTCGCGTAGAGAGTCAGAATCTGTTCCTTGGTGAAGCGGCGCTCGATCTGAATCGCCAGCAAGATCTCCTGAATCTTGCGATGAAACGATCGATCCTGCGAAAGAAACAGATTGCGCGCAAGCTGCATCGTCAACGTGGAGGCACCCTGGACCTTCCCGCCCGATTCCACGTCCCGATAGGCGGCGCCCACAATTCGCCAGATGTTTACACCGCCGTGCCGGAAGAAGTCCTTGTCTTCAGTAGAAACGAGCGCGTCGGTCAGCACCCGCGGGAAGTCATCATACGTCGCTATCACGCGACGCTGCAGGGCGAACGAACCAATCACCCGTCCGTGAACGTCATAGAGTTCAGTGCTGGAGATGGGACGGTAGTGTTCCAATTGTTCGATTTGGGGAAGGTCGGTCGAGTAAACGAAGATCAGCCCCGAGAAGGAACCGATCAGCGCCGAGAGCAGGACAAGCAACGCAAGAACGAACCGGCGGACAATTTTCTGGCGAGACGGTGCAGTGGTCTGCTGTTCTTCCAAGACTGCGTTCATGAAGGACGAGACTGCTTAGCTGTAGCATAGCAGCCCGGCAAAGCCCCGACACCTCTTGCCTCGCAAAGAAAAATCGCGTGCCGAAGCACGCGATGAAACCAGAGAAGACCTCTATCCTAGCTTTGCCGATTCTTGAGGACGTCAAGTGCCTTCTGCAATTGCTCGTCTTTTTCGGGAGGAGTCTTCTTCTCGACGTCAGCAGGCCGAGCATTTTCATCCTCGTCCGGTACCGGTCCTTCGTCATTCACGTCCGCCACAACGATGTTGGGGGTTACGGCAGAATCCTGGATTGCTTTGCCTTGGGGTGAATAGTACTTGGCGACCGACAAGATCAGAGCACCGCCGTCCGGCAACTCAATCAGCTTTTGGACGGACCCATCCCCAAATGTCTTATCCCCGATCACATCGCCGCGAGCGTTTTCAAGAACAGCCGCGGCTACGATTTCCGCTGGACCGGCGGTGCCTTTGTTGACCAGCACCACCAGCGGCAGGGTGGTCACGGCTTTCGATGGATCCGCATTGAAGGCTTCACGAGGGTACTTCTGCCCCTGTAGGTAAGTAATCGTTCCGTGATTAAGGAACAGGTTGGCCGTGGCAATACCTTCCGACTCCTCACCCTCAGCGCAATCCCGCAGATCGAGAATCAACTTCTTGGCCCCCGAGCGCTGCAGGGATTTGATCTTATTCCCAACCTCCTGCGACTTGCCCTTGGTCAAAGCGTCTACATGAACTTCCCCGACCCCATCCTGGAGCATCTTTTCCTGGGGCGCGGGAATGTTCACAACATCGCGTGTGACCACAACCTTCTGCGGTTCCGCCTTGCGCGCCCGGACAACCGAAAGGTTCAGGTTCGAGCCGGGTTCTCCCACCAGCAGCGCACGAATTTCAGCCAGCGACATTTCTCTCGTCGACTTGCCCTCAATTGCTTCAAGGATGTCGGTGTCCTGCAAGCCCGCTTTATCGGCCGGCCCACCGGGAATCACTGCCACCACCGAAGCATAGCCAAAGCGCTTCGAAATGGCGGCTCCGATGTCGCCCTTGGCGCCGATCTTCCGGTTCTTATAGTTCTTGTATTGCTCGGCATTCAGGTAGCTGGAATTGGAATCGAGCGACTCAAGCAGGCCATGCAATGCGCCGTCGGTCACGGCAGGGAGATTAGGGTCCTCCACATATTCGCCGCGGACGCGCGAAAGCACCTCGCTATAAACTTCCATCTGCTTGTAGGCGCCGTCATTCGAGGCATGAACGCCGGTGATGTTGCCAACCAGCGTAAACAGCAAAACGCCAGCCGAGGCCAGTAGAATTGTGGTCTTGATTTTGATCGACATCGGACTCCAGGTTCGAGCGGCTTCGGGCAGCCAGCTAGTCAAATTATATCTGTTTTGATGCGAATCTCTGGAACTTCGGTGCATCGGCGGTAACCTGACGGTTTGGTGTAAGATGACGGACTTTGAGGTGATCCATGCTTAGGCGCGTCCTCCTGCTTCTCGCGCTTGTACTTCCTTCACTTGCCTCCGCGCAAACTGATGAATGGAAACAACTTTTCGATGGCAAAGACCTGACCGGATGGAAACACGTCGGCCCTGGTTATATGACCGTCGAGAACGGGCTGATCGAGACCCACGGCGGCATGGGCTTGCTGTATTGGACGGGTGGAAAGCTCGGGAATTGCAAGATCCGCGTCGTCTTCAAAATGCGGGACAAGGACGACAACTCCGGCGTCTTCATCCGGATCCCGCTTGAGCCGCGCGAGGAGTGGATGCCGGTTCACTACGGGTATGAGGTCCAAATTCTCAACGATCCCGGGTCGGAAGGCGTGAGTGACTACCACTCGACCGGAATGCTGTATTCGCTGACCAAGCCGCTCGTTCCGCACATGGGAAAGCCTGGGCCCGAGTGGAACACCATGGAGATCACCCTCGATGGGCCCCGCACCATCGTCGTTTTAAATGGCACAAAGGTCACCGAATACACCGAAGGCGATCCCGTCCCGGAAAGGAAGAACCAATACGAACCCTACCGGGGACCCCGCCCGAATGAGGGTTACATTGGGCTCCAGAACCATAGCGACCATGACGTGGTCTTCTTTAAGGAAGTAGCCGTCAAGTTGTTCGAGAAGTAGGTTTCGAGCTTCAGGATTCAGTGTTCCATCCTTAAAAACCGGAAACCGTGAAACCTGAGTTCCCAGAATGGCTTTCTCCCCCCAAACACACGTCCTTGCTTTTGAAGATGCTCGCCAGGTTGTCGAGGAGCATGCCAAGAGGTTGCGCCCCAAAGGAAGAGAACTGCTCTCGCTCCTTGAGGGAGCAGGCCGCGTGCTTGCCGAAGACATTCGCGCCGATCGTGACATCCCGCCCTTCGCTCGCGCGACCCGCGACGGCTATGCCTTGAGGGCGGCTGACCTTGCCCGGCTGCCGGCGCAATTGGAGGTCGTGGGCGAGGTAAGGGCGGGCGCTTCTGTGCAGGATCTGCCGCCGCTCCAGCCTGGGCAGGCGATCTCGATCATGACCGGGGCGGCGGTGCCCGATGGTGCGGACGCCGTGCTCATGATTGAACACAGTTCACGAGAAGAAAACCGCATTGCGGTTACGAAGGGCATTTTGCCGGGCGAAAATATAGTTCCCACAGGAGCCGAGGGCTGTCGGGGAGATCTGCTCCTGCCCACGGGCACGCGCCTGGACTACGCAACCATGGCGATTGCTGCATCGATGGGACGTCCGCGATTCGTTGTTTACCGGAAGCCCAGGGTTGCGGTGCTCTCAACCGGAGACGAGGTGGTTGACATCGACATAGTCCCCGGACCTAGCCAGATCCGCAATTCGAACTCCTACTCGCTTGCGGCGCAGATCACCGCGGCGGCGGGAGAGGCAATCATTCTGCCGATTGCGCCTGACCAACCCGCCCGCTTGCGCGAGCTGCTCCGAGAGGCCTTCGACTCGGATTTGGTCCTGATTGCCGGCGGCGTATCCATGGGGCAATATGACCTGGTCGAGCAGGAACTCGCCGCACTGAAGGCGGAATTCTTCTTCAACGGCGCGAAGATCCAGCCCGGCAAGCCGGTTGTCTTTGGGCGGGTAAAATGTGGGGCTGCCGATCTCGGGTCTGGCGAGGAGCACAAGTACTTTTTTGGTCTGCCCGGAAACCCAGTTTCAACCATGGTGACTTTCGAGCTCTTCGCAAAGGTGATGCTCCAAGCTCTGGCCGGGATCGCCCCGCAGCCGCTGACGTTTTTGCATGTGAAACTGGGCAAGCGGGTTCACACCAAGACCGGCCTTACAAGATTTCTTCCAGCCCGAATTACTGGCGAGTTCGAAGATGCGGAAGTTGAGCTCACACCCTGGCAAGGCTCGGGCGACATTGCCTCTGTGGCAAGATCAAATTGCTTCCTGGTGATTCCGCCAGACCGCGAGCACATGGAAGCCGGGGAATGGGTGCCGGTGCTGCTTCGATAACAGGATCTCGGCTGCCGCCGCTGCTAAGATGGAACTTCGCCCGTGGCAAAAAAGCTCTCGCATTACGATGATTCCGGCAGCGCTCGCATGGTGGATGTTTCCGCCAAGAATCGCACTGCCCGCGAAGCGGAGGCGAGCGCGTTCGTCGCCATGAGTTCCCAGGTCCTGCAGTCGCTCACTAGCAATCCCAAAGGAGATCCGCTCGAAACCGCCCGCCTTGCCGGAATCATGGCAGCCAAGAAAACCTCTGAGCTGATCCCGCTATGCCATCCCCTGCCGCTGTCGCACGTTGATGTCAAGTTGCGCCAGTGCGAGAATGGAATCGCAGTCTCCTCGCGTGTGCGAACGACCGCCGAAACTGGGGTAGAAATGGAAGCTCTGGTAGCCGCTAGCATAGCCGCGCTGACGGTTTACGACATGTGCAAGGCGCTCGACAAAGGGATCGAGATCCGCGATGTGATGCTCGAGCGCAAGTCGGGCGGTAAGAGTGGGGATTACATTCGTAAGAAGAATTAGGCCATCCTGATCTCTGGCAGCTAAAGTTTGAAGCCTAACATGCAAAGCAACGTTAAGGTCCTGTTGGTGGATGACAATCCGATGGTGCTCGCGATGTTGCGTGACGCGATCGCGCCGATGGCCCGCGTGAGTACCGCCGGAGACGGCGCCGACGCTCTCCTCAAGGCGGTCGAAGATACCCCTGATCTGGTGGTGAGCGACTTTCGCATGCCGGGCATGGACGGACGTCAACTTGTCGAAAAACTTCGCAGTCGCTCCACCACCTCTGGAATCTCCGTCATCCTGCTGGCCACCAAGTCCGACATATCGGAGAAGCTCTCAATTCAAGATCACACCGCCGACGATTTTGTCGAGAAACCTTTCTTCCTCCGCGAAGCCACCCAGCGCATCAAGCGCATGATCGACAGAATCGCGCTGGAGAAGATGTCAAAGTCGTCGTCCTCGGATGGTGTTGTGCGCGGCAGCTTGGCTCAGATGAACGTGATCGACCTGGTTCAGTCGTTAGAGATGGGTCGCAAGAGCTGCCTGCTGACCCTGACCAAAGATGACGACAAATGCGAAATGTACTTCCGCGAAGGCCAGGTTCCGCACGCAACCTATGGGTCACTGAGCGGCGACGCCGCCGTGTTCAAAGTCCTGAAATGGGCAGGCGGCAGCTTTCAGATCAATTTCGAAGGCAAGACCAACCAGCAGACTACGACCCTGAACACGCAAGGCCTCCTCATGGAGGGATTGCGCCTGCTCGACGAAGAGAAACGCGATCAGGGCGGCGTGAGCGAGGAGGAAGATGACGTCCTCCTCGATTCCTGAAGCGTTCCGCGCCGCCGTGCTCACGGTGAGCGACTCCTGCGCGCGCGGTGAACGCAACGACATTTCCGGTCCAGCTGTTGCCAATGCTCTCCAGAGGCATCATTTCGCGGTGATCGAAACGCGAGTCGTGCCCGACGAGCACGCGTCGATTATGAAAGCGCTGGTCGAACTTTCGCGGAGGGCCCGGCTGGTCGTAACTACCGGGGGCACCGGGATCTCGACGCGCGACGTAACCCCTGAAGCGACCCGCAGCGTGTGCGGTCGAATGCTCGACGGCATTGCCGAGCGCATGCGTCGGGAAGGAGAGAAGAAGACACCGTTTGCTGTGCTCAGTCGCGGCGTGTGCGGTGTGTGTGGGACATCTCTCGTGCTGAATCTTCCAGGAAGCCCTGGGGGAGCGGTGGAGTCCCTGGAGGCAGTGATCGATGTGCTGCCGCATGCCATCCAAATCCTTGCAGGCAAGACCGAGCACATGACGAACTAATGACGCGGCAAGATCTCACCACAGAGACAGCCGGACACAGAGAACACCACGGCAAGAATCGGTACCGCAGAAGACCCTCTGCCCGTGACCCAGAAACAGGAACCTGCTTTCTCAGCTCGGTTGTGAACTGAACTTCGAATGAAGACGATTCACTACATCATCGCGAAATACACTGCATTTCTGTGGGCGATCTTACAGCCACTGGGGGCTTGGGGTGTGTTTGCGATCGCGACCTTGGATAGTGCCGCCGTAGGGCTTCCACTCGACGTGGTCGTAGGCGGCTACATCGCGCAGAACCATAGCCGGCTTTTTCTTTATGTCCTGATGGCAGCCGCCGGATCAGCGCTGGGGAGTCTGGTGATTTATGCAATCGGATATACGGGCGGAGAAGAACTGCTTCGTAAGCGGGTCTCGCCGGAGCGGTTTCAGAAACTCCACGGAGCATTCGAGAAACACCCATTCTGGAGTCTGATGTTCCCCGCGATGCTGCCGCCGCCGACGCCATTCAAGATCTTCGCACTGGGCGCTGCTGTAGCTGAGATGAGCGTCAGCCATTTCATTCTTGCAATCTTCTTGGGACGCAGTGTGCGCTTCCTGCTTTTGGGAATCTTGGTGGTAAGGTTTGGACCGGGAATCATTCACAATTTACGGATCTTCTTCAGCCATCATTTCCACTGGCTGGTGATCGCCTCGCTGGTAGTGCTTGCGACGTGGTTGATATGGCGCAGACGACACAAGGGCCAAACCGAAGGTTCAACGGAAGTGACTGAGCAGTAGGAGCCTAGCGAAACCGGGTTCGGTGTTCCTGCAAAATGCACCGATCCATTACCACAAACATTCCGGCTTGTTTCGCTTTGTCGGCTGCCCTCTGGTTTATCACGCCTTCCTGCATCCACACGGCTGGGACCTTCTTCTGGATTGCCTGATCGACGATTTCTTCCACAAACTCCGGGCGCCGGAAAACGTTCACAATGTCGATCTTGTCCGGAACGTCCAATAGCGACGGGTATGCATCTTCGCCGAGCGCTTCCTGGATATGGGGATTCACCGGAATGACTCTGTATCCCTGCTCCTGCATGTACGCCGATACCCCATGGCTCGCGCGCAGGGGGTTGGCGGACAGTCCTATGACAGCAATGGTTCTAGCCGTGGTCAGAAGGTCGCGAATGGGATCGGGATCTTGCACGTTTCCCCTGGCCTATTGTCACAAACCCCTACTCAGCCTGCAACTAAGTACCTCCTCAAGCGTTCTTACCTTGAAGCGGCAGAGTGCCGCAGGTGTTGATGTTCAGCGGTGGAGGGGGAGAAACGATGCGAAACAGGCTTATTGCAACTTTTTTGACTCTTTTTTCGGTGGTGGCCATAGCGACGTCTAAGATTCACGTCCCTGCTCAAAAGGAGGCCCTAGCGGGGCTATCCGGTCTTGCGCTTACCATCTACAACCAGAACTTTGCCGTAATACGCCAGCCAATCGACCTCAACCTCAAGGCGGGTTCAAACCGGATTGAATATGCCGACACCACCGCTCATCTTGAGCCGGACTCGGTCATTCTTCAAGACCCCAGCGGTACTCACAGCCTGAGGATTCTCGAGCAGAATTATCGAAATGATCCAGTGACCGAGGCGCGGCTGCTTGCCGCCTATGAAGGCCAGGAACTCGAATTCGAAGTCAACCGCGACGGCAAACCGGAGATCATCAAAGCGAAGCTCGTCCGCAGCGGCTACGTACCGCATTACAACGCCTTGCAGCGCTATGGACCTCAATATCAGTATCAGCAGATGGCAGGCGCCAGTTACGACGCCGGCGGCGGCTCGCCAATTGTCGAGATCGACGGTGAAATTCGATTCGGTCTGCCCGGTCGCCCAATTTTCCCGAGCCTGGCGAACGATTCGCTGATGAAGCCGACGATTAACTGGCTTCTCTATTCCGATTCCGCGGGCCGCTTTCCCGCTGAACTCAGCTATGTCACGGGCGGAATGACGTGGGTCGCGGATTACAATGCGGTCGCTCCGGAGGCTGGCAATGAGCTAGACATCACCGGGTGGGTGACCATGGACAATCAATCCGGAAAGACCTTTGCCGATGCTCAAATCAAGCTGATGGCAGGCGAGGTAAACAAGATTCAACCTTCGCCGACGATGGTGAGTGCCGAGTACGCATTCGCGGCGCGCGACAGAAGCTCCGGTGGGGCGCCAGAAGTGCGCGAGCAGGCCTTCGACGAATACCACCTCTACACTCTGCCGCGGCCAGTCACTCTCGACGACCGCGAAACCAAGCAGGTCGAATTTATTCGCGCCCCCAAGGTCAAGGCCGCTCGGGTGTATGTATACGATGGGGCGAAGTTTTCGACGCAGTATCAGTACTGGGGATATGAGCAAATCCGCAACAATCGTGAGTATGGAACCGAAATGAATACCGAAATCTGGGTCATGCAGGAAATCCACAATTCAAAGGAGAATCGCCTGGGCATGCCCCTGCCCAAAGGCAGGGTTCGTTTCTACCGCCGGGATTCCGATGGGGCTCTCGAATTTATCGGCGAGAACGAGATCAAGCACACACCTACCGATGAGACGCTGCGAATTTTTACCGGCAATGCCTTCGACATTGTGGGAGAGCGCCGGCAGACGAACTACCGTCTTGATACCGATAAGAAGGTGATTGATGAAACCTTTGAGATCAAGCTGCGCAATCACAAGAAGGAGCCGGTCGAAGTCCGCGCCGTGGAGCATCTGTACCGCTGCATAAACTGGGAGATCACGCAAAAGTCCGACGATTTCTTGAAGACCGACAGCCGCACGGCAGAGTTCGGTGTACGCGTTCCGGCGTCAGGAGAAAAGACCGTGACCTATACCGTGCACTACACCTGGTAGGCGGCCAGGTCTCGCCCTCGGCAGAAGCTTAGCCCTTGTTGCCCGGCTCACTCTTCTGCTTGAACATGCGAAGCGCGAGCTTACGGATGGTTTCAGAAACCTCCTTGTTGCCGGCCAGGTTCTTGAGGTCGGCGGTCAGCACGTTCTTCATCAGGCCGAGCGAGACATCTAGCGGTGTACGTGGATTGAAGACGAGGTTGCGTACTACCGCATAATTCTTAGCGAATCTCCGCTTCATGGGGATGCTACGCAACACTGCCTCCAGCACGTTCTTCTGGGTAGCGAATTTTTCCACTTCGCCGTCGGTGATTTTGGGCGAATCCAGCACCGCGAGGGCTACGATCTTGGTCCCATCCCGCACCAGAATCGAGCGCTCTTCCTTGGTGCCTTTCATGGCAAGCTGAATTCGGCCCCTGATGTCCAGTTTTGCGATCTTCTGCAGCACGCTGCCACGCAGCTCGTTCTGCGGATCGACATGAATTTTATGCGGGGACGGTTTATTGGCCAGAGCAGGCTGCGGAGCAGCGGCAGCGCCGGTCGGTGTCTGGGCGGGTGTGATTGCAGCGGCAGCGCCGGTCGGTGTCTGGGCGGGTGTGATTGCAGCGGGAGTCATGGCTGCAGGGGCAATCGCGGCCGGCTGAACGGGTTGCTCGCTGTGAAACTCCCCCTCGTGTATTCCGCCGATCGCTTGAAACGGCTTGTCGCCCTCCGCCGCAATCTCCGCGGCATGCTCGATGATGAAGGCCGACACTATTTTCTCGGTTTCGGCATCGACCGGGTCGATCGGTTCTCCGGTCGGCGGCAGTGGCTGTGAGGTCGAGAGCGCAGGGGTCTCAGGAGGCGCAGGGGTCTCAGGAGGCGCAGGGGTCTCAGGAGGCGCAGGGGTCTCAGGAGGCGCCGGTTTCTCTTCCCCTTCGGGCTCAACATAATCGGTGCCATTGATCAACGCTTGCACTCGAGCTGCTTGCGCACCCGTGAGGTTGTGGTTCCCGCTCAGATCTTGCAGCACCTGCTTCGAATTCCTTACCCGGCGGCTTGCGATCATCAGGTCGATCAATTCGCCTTTCGAGGTCGCGGCCAGCTCCCCGAGCTTTGTCATCTGGACGGAGGGGTTTTCCAAAAGCAAATTGAAAAGCGCTGGCCGGATATTTCGCGGCGAAACCCAGTAGTCCAAGATCTCTTTCGGCACGCTTGGGTTGGCCACCATCTCCTTCACGGAGGCCTCGTCCCAGCCCGCCAGGGTGAGGCGAGCCTGTTCGCCGAAAATCTTGTTGTGCTCAGCGATGTACACCAAAATCTCCAGCATCTCCTCGGTTGGAACGCGAAGAGCGCCCTTTGCCGCAGACATCATCTGGTGCTGCGAAACCGCCGCGGCGCGAATTAGGTCCAGCATACGGGGCATAGACACACAACTCCTGATATTCCAGAATCGCGCAATCGGAGGCGGTGTTTCCAGTAATTTCAGGTCGGTAATGGTTACCGAAGGAATGGGTGGGGATTGAACTCCAGGTCAGTTCTCACTGGTTGAATCGGGCGAGGCGCCATCCCGCCGCATGCGCAAGTAGGCGCGAATGAACGGCTGCAGATCTCCGTCCAGCACACGGTCGACGTCACCCACTTCAGTCTTGGTGCGATGGTCCTTAATCAAGCGGTAGGGCTGCAGCACGTAGGACCGTATCTGCGAGCCAAAGTCGATATCGAGTTTGGAGTCCTCAATTTTCTTTGTGGCCTCGCGCTTCTTCTCCATTTCGAACTCATAGAGCTTCGAACGGAGCATGCTCATGGCCCGGTCTTTGTTCTTGTGCTGCGAGCGCTCGTTCTGGCAGGCGGCCACCAGACCGGTGGGAATGTGCGTGATACGCACCGCGGAGTCGGTGGTATTTACGTGCTGGCCACCCTTGCCGCTAGATCGGTAGGTATCAATCCGAATGTCTTCCGGCCGGATCACAACCTCGATGGAATCGTCGATTTCGGGAGAGACAAAAACACTCGCGAAGGAGGTGTGCCGCCGCTTCGCCTGATCAAACGGCGAAATGCGCACCAGTCGATGTACGCCGATCTCGCTGGTAAGCAGGCCGAAGCCGTATTCCCCATTGACGGCAAACGTGGCCGATTTGATACCGGCTTCTTCACCCGGCTGATAGTCGTAGAGGACGGTCTGAAAGCCCTGTCGTTCGGCCCAGCGGAGATACATTCGCATCAGCATCTCGGCCCAGTCCTGCGACTCGGTACCTCCGGCGCCGGGGTGAATCGTCACAATTGCATTTCGAGGATCGTTTTCGCGCGACAGCAACGTCTCGGTTTCGAGCTTGTCTACGTACCCGCGGAGGCCATCGATCTCACGCCGCAGATCGGGTTCCACGTTCTCGCCTTCCTTGGCAAGGTCGAAGTACGCAGCAATGTCTTCTGTGCGCCGCACGAGATCAGACTCGGTAGCCAGCATGTCTTCCAGCCGCTTCTTCTCGCGCATCACCTGCTGCGAGCGCTGTGGATTCGACCACAGGTTCGGGTCAGAAGCCTGCTTTTCTACTTCCGTCAGTTGCTTGCGGAGTTTGTCTGCGTCAAAGATACTCCCGGAGATCGCGGACCTTCTGCTGGAGACCTGAGTATTCCTGTTCGAGTTCCTGAATCATGCTTTGCCTTTTCCGGGAGTAAGTGAAACCGCGAGGGCTACCAATGAAATTATCGCACATGCGTACGCCAGCCAATCACCATGGCGAGTGTAGAAAGTGGTTTCATCGACCACAGCATAATTGGCGACCAGCGAGGTGCGCACCTTCCGCGGGACACTTTGGGTGATGCGTCCGAAGGGATCGATCGCCGCCGTCACGCCTGTGTTTGTGGCGCGCAACAACCAGCGATCGTTTTCGATGGCCCGCATGCGAGCCTGTTTCAGGTGCTGGGCGTAGGCGCCGCTATCCCCATACCAGCCATCATTGGAAATGTTGACCAAAACCTGTGCACCTGATCTCGCGAATTGGCGAACTTCATCGGGGAATATGGATTCGTAACAAATAAAGACGCCGAGTTTCTCCTCGCCAGCCTGCAGCGGCAGGCGCGTAGCCCCTGCCGTGAAGTCGCCGACTTCTTTAGTCAGGCCTCCGGCAAAGCTGAGGAACCGCTTGAAGGGAACATACTCGCCAAAGGGCACTAAGTGAGTTTTGTCGTAGCGTCCGATCCATTCACCGGAGGGGCTGACGAGCGAGGCGGAATTGAAGATCATATTCCCGTTTTGGTTGGACGATCCCCTCGATTCGACTCCGATGTTTCCTACCACAACCCAGGCATGGGAGTCGATCGCAACTTGACTGAGAGCGCGCCGAAACTCCAGGTCACCGCCATAGAACGGCGCGGGAGACTCCGGCCAGACGATTAACCCCGGGGACGGGGTGGCATCGTGGACTGCGCCTCCGGCACCGCTGCGACTCAGAACGCTCAACTCGCGCATGGTGTCCTCAAAGTACTGGCGCGTCCAATCATTGTTGTCGAGAACCGGGACATTCTCCTGCACCAGCACCGCTGAGCGATCCGCGGAAAACGCCGGCACAGGCATCCAGCGCGCGATCTGTAGTACGAACGCGGCTGCGAACGAGGCAAACAGGAGCGATGCTCGCCGCTGCCGACGCAGGAGAAACCCTGCCGCGAAAGCCGTGTTCACGATCATGATTTCGAGCGAAATGCCGTAAACACCGGTAACATGGGCAATGCGTGCCAGGGGAACATTATCGGTTTGCGCGATGCCCAAAAGGTTCCAGGGAAACCCGCTGATTCGCGTGCGCGCAAGCTCCAGAGCGACCCAGACAAATGGAGCGGCCACGAGCGCCATCCGGACGGATCGGCGAGCGATCCAGGCGGTCACGAGTCCGAATGCTGCGTGATACAAGCCGAGATACAAACAAAACAGCAGTAACAGTCCGGCGGCGCCGAGGGCTCCAATCCCGCCGTACTGCTTCATGGTGTCGTAAACCCAATAGCAACTGCCGCCGTACCAGAGGATGCCACACAGGTAGCCCAAGAAAAAACCTTGCATCGGCGAGGCGGGAAGCCGCTTGACACTGCCTTCAAACTGTAGAGGCCCCGGCCTGCGTGCCCGCAAAATCGCTACGAGTAGAGGCGCAACCGCAACCCAGCTGAGAATGTAGAGGTTCCCCAGCGGGAAGATCAAAACCTGCAGGATGGCGGAGACAACCGCCAGCATCCACGCGCTTTTTTCAATCCGCAACATCGCTGGAGAAGAATATCAAGAGGGAGCGCCCCCGTGTGCCTCGGATGCTCTTGTCCGAACATCATCGAGAGGGAGAATTGGCTTTGCTAGGCAGGTAGTTCGCAACAAAACCAACTAGTCCGCTAGTCACGTAAGCAGGCGCTGCAATTGGAAACACCGGACGCCCCTGAACCATTTCTGCCGTTACTTCCTTCCACCGCGGTGTAAGGTTCCTGTATTGATGCAAAACCACCGCGTCTGCTCGACTCAGGTACTTCTGCGCCGAGGTTTTGAAATCTTCCGTCGAAGGATCGAGGACGGTGATATAGACATCTGGGTCCATGAACCGCAAGATGCTATTGGACTCGATGATGACGTTTTCCGCTGCGGCGATCTTGCGCTGAATAGCCGGCAGCGCCTCCTCTAAGCGACCCTGTTCAGTTCGCACCCAGAAGGCTTGTTTGGCTCCGGCAACCAAGAAGCGGGACGAGTCCGACCTGCCAGATTTGTCTTGTTCTTCGGTGATTGCCCAGCAGCGGTCATGGGGTGCGCAATCGCACGGCTCGCCATTCAATGAGCACTGGCCGTGGCCGAATTGCGTGATCTTGAAGGCCGTCCAGTTGTACGCAGCGAGCGCGCCAATCAGCCCCACGACCACGCTGGTCTTGCCGATGTTCCGGGAATGTCCGCCAACAACAACGATTGCCACGCGTGTTTTTCCTAACCATCCTTAGGCTTTGTTGCGAATCGCCTGAGCGCCTGCGGAACCGGGCCTTCCCGGCTCCCTGCCTTGTCCTTGCGACGCGACGTTCTATTCTCGTTTTCCCAGCCTTCCGAGCGCCGCCAAGTTCTTCAAGTACTCTCGCAGCGGTTTTGCCGGGGTGCCCCAGAAGGCAATGCCCTTGCCCCGCAAGACCTTCTTCGGGAGAACGCCAGCTTGCCCACCGAGCAACACGCCCTCTTGGATGCGAGCGTGCTCGCCGACGCCCACCTGCCCGCCGATCACAACGTTGTCTTCAATCGTGATGCTGCCGGAGAACCCGGCTTGCGCGGCGATGACGACATTGTTTCCAACCTGGCAGTTGTGGCCGATATGTACCAGATTATCGATCTTCGTCCCCCGGCCAATGCGCGTGGTTTCCAGGGCACCGCGATCGATGGTGGTGTTGGCGCCGATCTCGACGTCGTCTTCAATCTCAAGCGTGCCGCTCTGCGGAAACTTCGCATAACGGTCGTTCTCTGGATCGCGGACATAGCCGAATCCGTCGCTCCCGAGCACGGCGCCCGCGTGCACGATCACGCGGTTGCCGATTTGCGTGCCAGGATAGACGGTGACGCGAGGGTAAATGCTGCAGTCGCTGCCAATGCTTACATCTTCCCCAATCACGCAGCTCGCGCCGATCCAGGTGCGCTCGCCAATCACAACCCGGTCTCCGATATAGGTCCACGGGTCGATGGTGGTTGTTTCCGCGACACTGGCTGAACCTGATAACACAGCACTGGGGTGGATCGCAGGTTCGCGTCCTTGGCTGGTTCGGTGGAACAGAGAGGCTGCGCGCGCAAAGGCAAGCCTCGGGTTCTTGCCGATTAATAGCGCTTTGGGAGTACTGGCATTTTCCGCAAACCCTCCGGCAATGACTGCCGCTGCCGCGGAGTCAAGAGCAGACTGAAGGTGCTTTTCGTCTTCGACAAAGACGAGATGCTGGCTGGAGGCGGCCCCAATGCTCGCGACGCCACTAACTTCGCGACTCTCGTCTCCGATGACCTTCGCGCCTATGGCTCGGGCAATTTCCCCAACGCTCGGCATGGTTCCTTTTTTATACGTTCGCGGAGATAAAGGGAAGCCAACGTGCTTGGCGCTGGGTCGCACTCCCGCGGCTTCGAAGAATCTCCGCAGGCCCCTTGGGGGGTGTTCGCCTGCTTGGGTAGATCGCTGATCTCGTCCTGTCTAGCGCCGAGCTTCGAGATGTTTGCTTGTTTGCTTCCGGTATTGTTACCACCCACTTTGAGCCATGGGATCGCGCGATGCCAACCATCGTTGCCGTAATGACCTGCCGGCTGTTCTTGCGGTTGATTCACCAGGCTGCGGACGTATTAGTACAGCCCCTTCTCGCCTGCCGGCCTGGTCTTCCATCTGCGATGCACCCACAGCCATTGGTCTGGGTACCGGCGAATGTAGTCTTCCAGAATCTTGGTGAACAGCTGCGTGTTGGCGACCACGTCGGCCTCGCGATCCTTGCTGCGGATCAGCTTCACCGCCGGATCAAAGCGCAGGCGATACTTCTGCAGGCCCGGATCCCAGACGGTGAATCCCGGCACCACCGCGGCATCCGTCTTTAGTGCAAGGCGCGCCACGCCGGTCGCTGTGCACGCCTGGTGGCCGAAGAAGTCCACAAACAGGCCCTGACTCACAATCATATTGGTGTCCATCAGAACGCCCACAGTTTCTTCATCGCGCATGGCCGCAATCAGGCCGCGAGCGAAGTCCTTATCCACGGCTTTGTTGCCGTGCATGGTGCGGTAATGCCTTGCGAGCCGGTCGAGATAGGGATTGTCAAGGGGTCGCATGACCACGTTCAGGGGATATCCGTAGAGCGAATGCGCGAATGCGGACAGCTCCCAGGCGCCAAGGTGTCCGGTAAGAAAGAGCACGCCCTTATGGCGGGCCAAGGCTCGCTCGTAGTTCTCGAAACCCTCATAAACCACCGTCTGGCTGACGTTCTCGCGGGTATATCGCGGGAATAGGCAAACCTCGGCAACATGACGTCCCAGAGAAGTGAAGACACCGCGCAAAATCTTTTTGCGTTCCCGCAGTGGCTTCTCAGGAAACGCGAGTTCGAGGTTGCGCATGCCTACGCGACGCAGTTTTCGGTGGAAGAGGTAGACGAGCCACGAAATGGAGATCCCGGCAGCCCGGGCCAATGATCTCGGCAGAGCACCTACAAGCTTGATGAGAGCCCACGCCAGCGCGTATTCGAGTCGGTAGCGCAAGGGAAGGCTGACGGTAGCAGAGGGGAAATTTCGGTGTCAAACGCAAGTAGGCCGGTGGAGAGCACGGCCCTCAGGCGCCCGGATCTGGGATCATTCATGCAAGAGCCGGAGCGCCTGAAGCCAAAGTCGTTTTTCACTTGCTCGCGAGCTTCGCCCACTTTGCCAGGTCGTTAAGGAACGGCAGAGCGCCTTGCGGGTTATTGGCGGTCTGCAGGGTGGTATCGAAGGGCTGCATCTTTCCGTAGAACTCGAGCGTGCTTTCGCGATCTATTTTGACCACAGCGCCATTCAGTTCTAATCCGGCGAAGGCACCCCGAGCGCGCGAATAGCTCAGCACCTGCGCGCGCATCTTCCAGTCCGTATCGGCAGCGGCGTGACGCCCAACCGGCCCAGCGGCAACGCTAGCATCGGCACCCAGTTTGAACTTGCTGTGCAGCAAATTATCCATGCCCTTCTTGTTCATGATCAGCATGACCAGATCCACGGCTTGCCCGCCAATCTGTAATCCAAAGCTTCCACCTTGAACGGTGAAGAAAGCAGGATCGCTCCAGCCTTTTGCGGTACGGCAGCTGGCCACGCCACGGCCGTAGCGGGCACCAAAAACAAACCCCGCTTTCAGCATCGAGGGCACGACAGCCACACACTCAGCCGAACCCATGACTTCGTCAGGGATACCCGTATCAGGAGCGGATTGAATCTCTTCCAGGACGGTTGCGGCGGCTTTGACCCGGTCGGCGGCCTTGTTGTCGGCCAAATCATCAGCCGCAAACGAGGAGGTGGCCAGTCCGAGCATTAGGAGGGTGAGCACGAGCTTTTTCATGGATCTCTCTTTCCTAAAACAGAGTTCTTCCTGGAAACATGAACACCTGATTTTAGGAACTTCCTCTGTGGAAAGAAGAGATTTCCGCCCCGATTTGCAAGAGAAATGTTGGCGATTTGGGTTCGAGGTTGTCCTTGACCGCGCCCTTCAAAATGTGCCAAAACACGCGTTTTCCGCGGTGGTTGTGTGCAAAAGTCCCGAGCAAAATTAAATACTGGTAAGAGGATTACTTAAGGCAGTTCATCTGCTTAGTAGCTGCAACTGATTAAAAATAAATTGGTTGCGTAAAACTACAACTTTCGTGCTAGCCGACCGATTGGTCGGTTTTCATTGAGCATTAATTGTGGACCCAGGAATCCACAGAGTTTCCACAGATTGGAACGGCTCGACAGTTCAGCCGGTTTAATGAGCAGGTGCGGGAGGAATCCGAGGGATCAATCCTTGACGAGAGGGTAACTTTTCTCTCTCCATTCGCGGATGCCGCCGTCCATAGAAATTACGTTTGAATAGCCCATCTTCTGGAGGTTATCGGCCGCCAGGGCGGAGCGGAAGCCTCCGCCGCAATAGAGGATAAGTTCCGTTTTGGGGTCTGGCACGCGGGTCTCGATATCCCGTTCGATGATTCCCCTGCCAAGGTGAACCGCTCCGGGGAGGTGGTCCTTCACGAATTCGCTGTCCTCGCGTACATCGACCAAGATGAATCGGTCCCCACGGTCGAGGCGGTGCTTGATCTCGTCTACGGTGGTTTCTTTCACCCGCGATTTGGCGTCATTCACTATTTTTAGAAAGCCGGGGGCGTGCTGCATAGGAACTCCTTGGCAGTTGCTAGTTGGCCACTATCCACTGACCTGCTGTCCGGCGAAGGTGCAGTCTTCTGGATTCTTGTCTTCGCGCAGACTCATAAAAACGGGGGCGCGCAACTTTAGCCCGCCCTCGTTGGTTTCATGAGTCCACTCGGTAAATTTTACTTCGGCAACTCGAAGCGGTTTCACCCAATGGGCTTTCTTCGGCTCGGTTGGTCCAGTGAACGGATTGCTTGAGGACTCGACACTTTTGAGCACCATAGAAACCTCCTTTAGCAAGGCATAGTTGAAGCCAGTGCCGGCATTGCCCACATGAATCAATTGCTTCTTATCGTTGTACAAGCCCAGCATGAGTGAACCGAAATATTCCCTTGATCCCTCGGGATCGGTATAGCCGCCGATAACGCAATCAGCGCTTTGCGTGATCTTGATCTTCTGCCACTCCCGACTACGACGCTCCTCGTAACAGCTGTTGGCCTTCTTGGCGATGATGCCTTCAAGCCCCTTTTCCTTGGCAACTTTGAACAGCGCCTTCCCGTTGCCTCCAAAGTGATCGGAGTACCGCACTATTTCGGAGTCGCTTACGATTTCTCGGAGCACCCGCTTTCGTTCTTGCAAAACGACGCGACGCAAATCGTAGCCGTCGAGGTAAATGAGATCGAACACATAGTAGAGAATCGGCAAGTCTCCGCGCGGAGTAGTCTGACGGCCACGGCTGCGAAGCCCGGTGCGCTGCTGCATCAGGCTGAACGACGGGCGACCTTGGTCATCGAGTACCACCACTTCCCCGTCGAGAATGGCGCTTTTCGCATTCACCGTCGCTGATAGCCCGCTTAGTTCCGAAAACCTTGCCGTCAGGTCGTTGTGGTTGCGAGATACCAGACGCACATCGCCGTTATCAAGAAACGCTACCGCTCGATAACCATCCCATTTGATTTCGAAGAGCCAATTGGGATCGTCGAAGGGCTTGTCGGAAAGAGACGCGAGCATCGGGGTAATGGCGGCGGGCATGGCTCGCTTGACTGCCCCGGTCAGGCCTTCCACGAAAGAAGCTCCCAGGGACCCACCCTTAGCCGCAGGGTTCGAGGGGTTCGCGGAACCCATTGCACTTTGCTTGGTGCTGCTGCCGCGCTTGACCCCCGTTTTTTTTCCTGCGTGTGCCTTCACATCCTTACTGGGGGAAACTCTTCTTTTCTTGTCCACTCGTGCGAGCGTATCGGCTAGCCAGGCCGCCTTCGCTCCGCCATGAGATGCTTTCTTGCTGCTTTGCCACTCGGCCGAGCCTTCGTCGCCAGCGATCTGAGCCATGGTACGTTTGGTCAGCACCGACCTATCGAGTTGCTCCGCGTCGAATCCCTGAATGACATGATGGTCATGCTTCTTGATCAGCAGCCACTCGTTGCCTTTGCTTCCCGCGCGACGGGATTTGATGTGTATCAGGGCGAAATCGCCGTTCAGCTTGTTCCCATGCAGCCGGAACTTGAGATCCCCTTTCCTAAGCATGGCGGAAGCCTCGCCATCGCTTGCAGGGATATACTTCCCGTCCTTGGTTTCCGGCGACAGCGGTTCCCAGGTGCCAACGTCCCACACCATCACCGTTCCGGCTCCATAGTTGCCCTCGGGAATAATCCCTTCAAAATCGAAGTAAGACACCGGATGATCTTCGACCTCCATCGCAAGGCGCTTGTCTTCCGGATCGAGAGACGGCCCCTTGGGGACAGCCCAGGACTTCAGCACACCTTCCATTTCCAGGCGAAAATCGTAGTGCAGGCGCGTGGCATGGTGCCGCTGCACAACAAATCGATGCCCTTTGCTCTTGTCGAGCTTCGGCGGCGGTTCGGGCGTCTCCGAGAAGCGGCGCTTTCGTTTGTACTCTTCTAAAGCCACGGTAGAAATTGTAAAGGGTGATCGGGGATCCGGTGCCGGCCTCAGGCCCGACCCAACCCGACCCGACCGGCGAAGTATGATGCTGGTTTGCTACCTTGTGGAGGTCGAACCGCCAGGATGCAACGCGAACACCCAAAGCAGCCGCTCATCGGAGTGGGCGCCCTGATCGTAGAAAAAGGCTGTGTCGTACTCATCAAGCGCGGCAAAGCGCCGCTCCTGGGCGAGTGGTCGATCCCCGGCGGAATGCTGGAGCTCGGTGAGACCTTGCACCAGGGAGCAGAACGCGAGGCGTTGGAAGAAACCGGGCTGGTTGTCCGGGCCACCGAATTGCTGGGTGTGTTCGACCGCATTGTGCCCGATGACGACGGAAACATCGTCTATCACTACGTGCTCATCGATTTCCTTTGCCAGCTTGTCTCGGGCAAGTTGCATGCCGGCGCCGATGCCGCTGACGCACAATGGTTCACCCCAGAAACCATGGCACAGCTCCCCTTAGCCGAAGACACAGCGGGTGTCATTCGGGCAGCGCTCGCGAAAACCATCCCGTAAGCAAGCCGTCCCTAGTCGTCGTCCTGCCATTTCTGAGGGGCAGGCTCGTTTAGAACGCGCGATGCCTCAGCAAAATCTTCTGGGTCCACCAAGAGCTTGACGCCGCCGAGCAGGTTCGAGATGAACCAGTCCATGCGGACCATGTTCTCGTCCGCCAGAAAGCAAGCCACTCCCGAGGACTCCAGCCTACCCTTTGCGAGCAGAGCTTCAGGAAGGTCACGGAACCTGCGCAGCAGCACAAGATTCCTCTTCTCCAGCAACTCGATCCGCGGCGTCTCTTCGGGAACCGGCGGCTCCAGTCCGCGGCGGTCCAGCTCGTCTTCGAGCGCATCCCACGCGGCGTCGCTCAGCTCCCAGGATCTGCCGGCGAGCTTGATCAACTCCTCATCGCTTTTTGACAAATATTGGCTAACGAAGCGCCCTTTCTCCTCCGAGCTCTCCACAAGTCCATCATAGTGCAGTCGCGAGTAGAGCTCACCGGTACCCCTAAGTTATTCTCATCGGAGCTCTCGCGATTCATCCGCCTGTCACTTCGAGATTCAGCCCCGGAACTCAAGGCAGCCGGGAAGGGTTCCTAAAGGTGGCTGGAGCCAGGAACCCGTAGCGGCTTCGGGCCAATGAAGAACGGCCCGCAGGTTGAACCTGCGGGCCGTCCGGTGGACTGTTTGGGATTGACCAAGAGGTGGTCACTCGTAAGGCATCCTGCGGGATGCTGTGGCCACTTCGGCGAACTCCGGGCCCCGGCGCGACCTGAACGCCAGGCGGGACATTCCTCCAAACTCACCGTTGAGTTGCGAAGGTCTTAGAGCAACCGCCCTAAGTCTCAGCCACCTCACCTGGTCTATAGGTACATCTACTACAGTCAGAACTTGTCATCAGACCACCTCCTTTCCGGTGTACTGGCAGAATAGTTCACAAGCTACTTGGGTTCAAGTTCCTTTGCAGAGACCGATAGAATTGTGCATGGTGCTCGCCGAAAAGCTCAGCTTCAGCGCCGACTTGGACGAGAGATTCTTCCTGGAACTCCCGGCGGGTGCTGCCGTGTTTGTCTTTCGTGGCGAGGGCGAACCGTACGTCAGCAAGACGGCGAACCTACGCAAACGATTGCAGCGGCTGCTCGGCCCGCCTGCCGAGCAGAGCAAGCGGCTGAATCTGCGGGATCGCGTTCGCGAGATTGAGTTCACGATGACGGGCTCGGATTTCGAGTCCCAATTCCTGCTTTATCGCATGCAGCGTGAAATGTTCCCGAAGACCTACGCCGCCAGGTTGCGGCTTCGCCCCGCGCCGCTAGTGAAGTTTCATTTGGAAAATGACTATCCGAGAGCGTCGGTGACGACGAAGCTGACGAAGCTCCCCGCCATGCATACTGCTGGCGCAGGCGAGCGTGCCCCCTCCAAAACCAATTTGTACTATGGCCCATTTCCTTCCCGCGCCGCCGCTGAGAAATTCGCCAGCGCTGCCCTGGATTTCTTCAAGATGAGGCGGTGCGTGGACGACCTTCATCCCGACCCCGCGTTCCCGGGTTGCGTCTACTCCGAGATGAAAATGTGTCTGGCTCCATGCTTCAAGGGTTGCACCGACAACGAGTATCGACAGGAGGTCTTGCGCGTACAAAATTTTTTCGACACGCAAGGCCAGTCGTTGGTACGGGAGTTGTCCGACGAGCGCGATCGTGCTTCGAACGCTCTCGCCTTTGAAGATGCGGCTGCGATTCACGCCCGGCTGGACAAACTAAAGCCGCTATTGGCCCAGTTGCCAGAGATTGTAGGCCGGGTCGATCAATTAAAGGCGCTGATCATACAACCGGGTGTTCCCCTCGAAGGTGCTGCGGTGAGTCAGTCGGTATCGCTATTTTTGTTCAACGCATGCACGTTGATGGGACCGGTGCAGTTCAGTGTTGCCCCGGTTGCCGAATCCCGTTCTATGGAGTCTCGTCTGGAGGAAGCAATCGCCACCTTCTCGCGAGCGAATGCGACCATGGGCGAGCATAGCGAGCATCTCGCAATCCTCAAGCGCTGGCATTATCGGTCGACCCGTACGGGTGAGATATTCATCGCCGATGCCAATGGGCAATGGCCGATGCGGCGCATGGTGCGCGGAATCAGCCGGGTGGCTCAAGGCGAGAAGCCACAGGAAGCATCGCCAACATTTTCTGCGTCGCCAGCTTCCCCCTCACCATCCTAAGACGCGATAACCAAATTGATGCGTTTCTTCGTGGTTTTGTGGCCTTTGCGGTGGTGTTCTGTGCCGCCTGGTCGCAAAGAGCGCGCGAAGACGATCGAGGAGGGCCTACGCAACAGGATCAATCTCTTCGCCGTCATCTGATCGAACTGCTGGATGGCGCACAAGCGCACGCCACTTTTGATCAGGTGATGGGTGATTTTCCAGCTAAGCTCCGCGGCGAGATCCCAAGGGGCTTGCCGCATTCGGCGTGGATGCTGCTCGAGCACGCTCGCCTCGCGCAATGGGACATTCTCGATTTCAGTCGCAACCCAAAATATGAGCAGCTGAAATGGCCCGAGGACTATTGGCCGAAGTCCCCGGCTCCAGCAAATGAAAAAGCGTGGGAGCAGAGTGTCAAGTCGTTTCGCGACGACCTCAACGCCATGAAAAGGTTAGTGAATGATTCCACCACGGATCTGTTTGCAAAGATTCCATGGGGCGACGGGCAGACGGTGCTGCGCGAGGTGATGCTTGTAGCCGACCACAATTCGCACCACCTTGGCCAATTGATCGACGTGCGAAGGCTGCTCGGGATCTGGAAGTAGCCACAAATCCTGGTGCTCAGCGGGCTACGACGCTTTGCGTTTGGAATCCAGTAGCGCCATCATCGGCTCGGGATAGCGCGTGCCCGCGGCAGCGCCGTAGGGAAAAACTTCTTCCAATCTCCGCAAATCTTCAGGCATGAGGGTCACGGCAAGCGCAGCGACGTCTTCTTCGAGATAGCGCACGCGCTTGGTGCCAGGAATCGGGACGATGTCTTCTCCCCGTGCAAGGACCCAGGCCAGCGCCAGTTGCGAAGACGTGCATTTCTTTTCTCGTGCGATCTCCTCAACCCGCTGGACAAGGTCAAGGTTCTTGCGAAAATTCTCGCCTTGGAAACGGGGCCAGTTCCGGCGCTGGTCGCCAGCCTCCAAATCCTCAGAGGTTTTCAATTGCCCGGATAGAAATCCGCGACCGAGTGGACTGTAGGCAACGAAACCAATGCCCAGTCTGCGGCAGGCGTCGAAAATTCCGTCCTCGGGATCGCGTGACCAGAGCGAATATTCACTTTGGAGTGCCGTAATGTGGTGAATCTTCGAAGCCCGCTCCAACGTGTCCGGCCCGGCTTCTGACAATCCGAGATAACGAACTTTCCCCTCCTGCACCAGTTCGGCCATGGCACCCACAGTCTCCTCAATCGGGACATTCGGGTCAACGCGATGCTGATAGTACAAATCGATGTAAGCCACGCCCAGGCGCTTGAGGCTCTGATCGCAGGCTCTCCGAACATACTCCGGCCGCCCGTTGACCACGCGTGCGGCGGGATTGCTGGGATCACGAACGATGCCAAACTTGGTAGCCAGAATCACATGGTCACGCCTGCCCTCGATCGCCTTGCCCACAAGGATTTCGTTCTTGAATGGTCCATACATGTCGGCGGTGTCGAGAAAGTTGACGCCCAGATCGAGCGCACGATGAATGGTGGCGAATGATTCCGGGTCGTCGCCGGTTCCGTAGAACTCCGACATCCCCATGCACCCGAGGCCGAGTGCAGAAACTAAAGGGCCGTAGGCTCCCAGCTGGCGCATCTTCATCGTTCGTCTCCTCCGCCCGCACTGAGATTTTAGTGGGTGATCCGCATCCTGGCGACTCCGGCCCGGTTCTCGTTATCGCGGCTGGATCGGAGCCCCCGCAATTGTCATTGCTGATTCAGACTCCTTTAGGGCCGGAATACCGCTCATCCCGACATACATGCGGTAGAGAGCGTAGCCATGGAAAGCGGCCGCGAGAATGTCGCGAAAATAGAGCATCAGCAGCGCATCCAGGGCATAGAGGGCCATACCGACCAAGAACGCCCACTGTTGTCCTCTGCGCGCGAAATGCCAGAAGAGCACGAACACCCCAGCAACAAAGCCGTTGATGACCAGATCAAGCGCGAAACCAGTCTGGCCGACTTGATGCGCAAAGACATCGACCAGTTCGGTAACACCAAGTCCGAAAATGAAATGTATCCCGGCGCCGCTCAGGGCCAGGACAGAGTTGATGATCGATAACACTCCGACGGTGATAAACCAGCTTGCGCCGACCTTCACCACGCGTTCGGCGCGCAGCTTTTTTTCAAGGGCACTCGCCATCGCAGGTTGCGGTGCGTCACTGAGCCCCATACCAGGACTGGACATGGATCCTCCAAGGAAAAGTAACTTGTCGGCTAGGTTCGTGAATCCTAAGCACAATCGAGGGAGGGGTCAAGGTAAATCGCTGGGCACACTTCAACAAACACGCGCTCACGGAGCAAGTTACGAAGGGGAACTCGACCTAGTTAGAGACGTAAATTGTTGTGCTTGCGGCCGCCCTGACTTCGCCGATCTCTCGCGACGGAACACCGGCGGCTTGCAGCCGCTTTCCTAGAGCATCTGCTGATTCCGGAGCGACTGCGGCCAGTAGTCCACCGGCGGTCTGGGGATCAAACAGAATGGTTTTAAGCTCTTCCGCCACATTTTCCTCGTAATTGACAATACATTCTGCAAACTCACGATTTGCTTTGAGGCCTGCTGGGATGTGTCCAGCGCGGATCGATTCCAGAGCACCGTCAAGTAGCGGTATTTGCGACGCGCGAATCTGCGCTGAAACACCCTCTGAGGCGAGAAGCATTTCCCGAAGATGACCGATAAGCCCAAATCCGGTTACATCGGTGAGAGCGTGCACCGCAAAACCGTCATCCTGCTTCGTCGGTCGTAGGTCCTCGGCGGCCATGGCTGCGGGTGCCCCACGCGGCGACCGGCTCACGGTTTTCGAAGCGAGGGAAGTTTGGAAATTCGTGATCACCTCTGCCGCGATTTTGTTCAAGGTGGTCATGGAGGCAACGGAGGCATCAATCCAGCTTTGCTCCGCCACCCCTTTCTTAACCGCCGTAGAGATCACGCCCGTGCCCAGGGCTTTGGTGAAGATCAATCGATCCCCGGGTTTCGCGCCACCGTTCTGAAGAACTCCTCTTGGATTCACGACGCCAGTCACCGAATAACCGAATTTGGTTTCATCGTCCCGAATGCTGTGTCCGCCGATGATCGTGCATCCGGCCTCGATCATCTTTGACAGTCCCCCGGCCAGAATGTTTTCCAGGATTTCAAGGTCGCCCTTTTCAGGAAAACAGACCATAGCCAGCGCCGTCAGGGGGCGGGCACCCATGGCATAGACATCGCTGAGAGAATTGGTCGCGGCGATCTGACCAAACGTGTAGGGGTCGTCCACAATCGGCGTGAAAAAATCGACAGTCTGCACGAGCGCGGTGTCGGGCCCGAGTTGATACACGCCGGCGTCGTCGGCGTGATCGAAGCCAACCAGGACGTTCGGATCTTGTTGCCGGGCTAATTTCCCAAGCACCTTGTCCAGCACCGCCGGACTCAGCTTGGAGGCTCAACCCGCCGCTTTGACCGTCGCGGTGAGCCGGACAGTCTTCATGTCGGACATGAGGGAATTGTAAGGGAAGCGGCCTCGCCATTGAGCGCCGGAGGCCTGAAAATTCACTTAGGCTTATTTCGTCATCACGGCGGTAATCTGCAGATCCGGCTGCGCCTGGTTCCACTGATCACTCAAATGCTCAAAGATGAGGCGAAATGCGCTGCTTTGTCCGGAGGTGAGTGGAACGACAGAAAGATCGGCGGTGTCGGGGTAGGGGCCAGTCGTCCTTAGAACTTTGATCGGTAATTCTTCCACCTGCGCAATTTGCCCGTACGTGTCCCTGAACGTAACGCGGACCGCGACGTGGGTGACGGTTTGGTCGCCGCTATTCAATAGTGTTCCATCCACATAGGTCACGGTTGCCCCAACAAAATTTTGCGCCTGGCTGAGTTTCAAATCCGAGATCTTCAAGCTTGCCGCATAAGGAGGCGGTGGACTTACGGGCTTAGGCTTTTCGCGCAGGGCTAGCGCGACGATTCCGACCAGAACCACAATGACCGCAATTGCAACCAGGATTGTCCGCCTGCTGGTATCGCGTTGTTCTACGGTTGGTGTTCCCTGGAGGAAGCCGCCCATGCACGATGATTATAGTCCGCAGGCCCGGAGCTTAAGGGTGAGCTACAACTTCATCGCGAGTTTTGAGGAAGGCGACGATGAACAAAATCCCCAAAAGCATGTCCACCCCGGCAAGCACCATGTCCGATCCGTGAACGCGCGCTTGAGAATACAGCACCAACATCGCAATGCCATAAGTGAACTTTTCAATCACCGAGGGAATCATCATGGGCCGGAGGCGCACGGGATACTTTGCGAGGATCAGGAATGCGACCTGCCATGCCAATCCTGCACCCACGAAGCCGTAATAAAACGCGGGATGGGTGATCGGAGGCGGATCTTTGCGACCGATAAGGTCGAAGATGAAATAAAGCGGCGTGAGTACGAGCAGGCCCCAAATTCCGGCAATCAGAAATACGACTCTTGCGAATCGCAACTATTCGCCTCCCACCGTAAGGCCATCGATGCGAAGAGTCGGTGCGGCGACCGAGCCACGGAACTCAAGATCATCCGCGGCCTCGGAGATGTTCATGAACATGTCCTTGAGATTCCCAGCCACCGTGATCTCCTCGACTGGGTAGGCAAGCTCGCCATTTGAGATCCACATGCCAGAGGCGCCGCGTGAATAGTCTCCGGTGACGAGGTTCACGCCCATGCCCAGCAACTCGGTCACATAGAGTCCTTCCCGAACGTCTCCGATTAGTTGCTGGGGGGTACGGGAACCGGGCTGCAGAAAGTAGTTGCCTGGGCCAATGCCGGGAGTGCCCGCGAGTCCGCGCGAGGCGTTCCCCGTCGTCTTCAGCTTCAGCTTCTTGGCGGTGTAGGTATTGAGCAGGTAGGAGGCCAGTACCCCTTGATCGATCACGACCGTACGGCGCGTGGGCACACCTTCGCCGTCGAAGGGACTGGTTCCAAAGCCGCCAACCATCGTGCCGTCGTCAATAACGGTAACTCCGCTCGCCGCAATCTTCTCTCCCAGCTTCCCGGCAAGGAACGATGCGCCACGGTAGACCGAGTCCCCATTTACGCCTTCGAAGATGTGTTCCAAAATCGAAGTCGCTACCAGCGGGTCGAAGATTACCGGTACGCTCTTGGTCTTTACCTTGCGCGCCCCCAATCTGCGCAGCGCGCGTTCAGCCGCCACTCTACCCACATGCTCGGGGGATTCCAGGCGCCCCAAACTGCGCGCGACGGAATACCAATAGTCGCGCTGCATGGCCCCGTTTTCATCCTGTGCAATGGGAACCGCGGAAACCGAACAATAAGAACGGCGGTACTCGCCTAAGAAGCCGAGCGAGTTTGCCAGGATCTTGTGCCCGGTCGCCGCGTCGAAAGAACCGCCGTCAGAATTCTTGATCCGCGCATCGGACTCGAGTGCAGCCTGTTCGGCGCGCCTGGCATAGGCGATTCGCTCCTGCCCCGGCAGTGAGTAAACATCGGGCGAGTACAGATCGAGTTCGCCCGGAATGGATCCCAATTGTTCGTGTTCCGGAATCCCAGCGAAGGGGTCCTCGGAAGTGATCTTTGCCAGCTCAAGCGCAGAGCTGAGCATGCGCTCGAGTCCGGCGCGGGAGAAGTCGCTCGAATGGGTGCTGGCGGAACGCCGTCCAAAAAACACGCGCACACCGATCGCTCTTGATCCAGACTCTTTCAGGGTTTCGACCTGGCCGAGGCGTACGAGCGTAGAGAATTCGTCTCCCTCGCGAATGACACACTCGGCAGCAGTGGCGCCGTGTTGCATAGCACGGCTAACCAACTCCCGGGCGAGAGCCTTCAGATCGGTTTCGGTTTGAGGTTCAAGAGTTGTTTCAGGCATAAAACGTATTTCACCAAAGAGACAGAGAGACCAGAGAGAACACAAGGAACTGGGAACAATCCCGCGGAAGGTCGCTGAGGATCTTCCCTGCCGTCTGTCCTTCCCCTCCCACTGTAGTGAGGTGTTCCCTACTGCATGAAGCCGCCAGGGTCTTTTCTGGCGGTGCCGCCAACGGTCATGCGGTCCAGCTTCGTCGTGGGCATCCCAACACCAACCGGCACCGCTTGTCCATCCTTACCGCAGGTACCGATACCCTCGTCGAGCCTCAGGTCATTTCCAACCATGGAAACGTGCTTCAGAGCCTCCGGGCCATTGCCAATCAAAGTCGCGCCGCGGATCGGCGCCGTGACCCTTCCGTCTTCGATCAGGTAGGCCTCAGACGCAGAGAAGACGAACTTACCGTTCGTGATGTCCACTTGGCCACCGCCGAAGTTGACGGCATAAATACCATTTTTCACCGAGCGAATGATGTCCTCGGGCGCATCGTCGCCCGCAAGCATGTAAGTGTTGGTCATGCGCGGCATGGGAATGTGCTCGTAGCTCTCGCGGCGGCCATTGCCGGTGTTGGCCATGCCCATCAATTTGGCTGAGAGCTTGTCGCTCAGATAGCCTTTCAGAATTCCCTTTTCGATCAGAACGTTTTCCTGGGTCGTATTGCCTTCGTCGTCCACGTTCAGGGAACCGCGACGCCACGGCATGGTGCCATTGTCGACAACGGTAACCTTCTCGCTCGCAACCGGTTTGCCGATCAGGCCGGCGAATGCGGACGTCTGTTTGCGGTTGAAGTCGGCTTCCAGGCCATGACCGACGGCCTCATGCAACAGCACGCCTGGCCAGCCCGGCCCGAGCACCACGGGCATTTCCCCGGCTGGAGCTTCACGAGCATCGAGCTGCAAAATAGCCTGACGTGCCGCCTCTTGTGCGAAATATTCGGGAGTCTTCTCGCCAAAGAAGAAATCGAGCGCAACACGCCCGCCCCCGCCTGCGCTTCCCCGACCTGAGTTTTTCTCGTTCTTGGCAATGCAGGAGACGTTCATGCGAGCCAAAGGCTGAGAGTCCTCGGCAAAGGTTCCGTCCGATCCAACCACAAGAATATTCCTCAGCTCGTCAACATAGCTCGCGCGAACCTCCTTGATTTGCGGATTGTAGGCGCGAGCCGAAGCGTCCGCCCGCATGACCAGTTCGACCTTCGCTGTGATCTCGGCATCGACCGATGGCAGAGTCACGGGGTACAAACTGCGAGCTGCTTTCTGCTGAAATCCCTCGCTTCGTGTTTTCGCCGGGCCACTGGCAATCAGCGCGGCGGTTCGCGCGGCATGCAAGATCCGCTGCGGGGAAAGGTCATCGGTGTAGGCATACCCGGTCCGTTCGCCGGAGATCACGCGCACTCCGCACCCAGCCGAAATCCCCTGTGAGGCCGACTTCACCATGGACTCATCGACGGTGAGTGCCGTCGAAGATAGGTATTCAAAGTAAAGGTCGGCGTAGTCGCCACCCGCCGACAAGGCCGCCCCGAGATAGTGCTCGAGATCGCGATCGGTCAGGCCATAGTGCTGAAAGAAAAAGGGCTTATTGTCCACGGTGATTAGATGGCCTCCGGCCCGGGAAGGACTCGCCTGCTCAAGCCATTATCCCACAGCAAGGTTGTAAATGGGGTGAGCTGAGCACCGACAATCCGGGCCAAGCGGAGACACAAAGGCTTCTATCCACCACGAATTCCGGGAATATTCTCAGAGCTGTGACGATGTGGAACTACGAGGACTCATGCCATCCGTTTGCCGAGGGCACACACCAGTAGTCCGCTAGGCAGGTGAATTATTTTTGAGGAAGGGTCCCCGAGGGCAGAGCGTTATTCTCTGCAGGAAATCGCGACGCAAAAAAGTTGGGCGGCCGTAGGAGCCGCCCAAGGTCTCTCTCGTCACTGACTCATTAGGCCGGCGCCGGATGCTCGCCGCCCTTGGCCAGACCCGGACGTCCCGGCTCGGGCTTAAGAACTTGCTGCATTCCGCTGTCATCACCCTTCGACGGTGGAGTAATCTTCGGCAACTCCTTACCGTCGATGATCATCTTTATCTCATTGGCGTCGAGGACTTCGCGCTCAAGCAGGGCCAGGGCTATCCGCACCAGAGTTTCATGATTCGACGCGAGGATACCCTTGGCCGTTTCGTACCCCTTGCCCACGAGCCGCTTCACTTCCTCGTCAATCTTAATCGCCGTAGCCTCGCTGTAATCGCGGTGCTGGGCAATTTCCCGACCGAGGAAGATCTGCTCTTCTTTCTTACCGAAGGTCAGCGGTCCGAGATCGCTCATACCGAATTCGCAGACCATCTTGCGGGCCATTTCCGTTGCTCGCTCGATGTCATTGCCTGCGCCGGTGCTCATCTGGTTCAGGAAGATCTCTTCCGCCAGACGGCCGCCCATCATGATTGCGATCATGGTCTCGAGATATTCCTTGGTGTAATTGTGCTTGTCGTCGATCGGCAACTGCATGGTCACGCCAAGCGCCATGCCCCGAGGAATAATCGTGACCTTGTGCAATGGATCGGAATTAGGCAGTTTGGCCGCAACGAGCGCGTGGCCACCCTCGTGATACGCCGTCACCTTCTTCTCTTCGTCGGAGAGCAGCAGCGACTTGCGCTCCACCCCCATCAGGACTTTGTCCTTAGCCAGTTCGAAGTCGTATTGAAGAACGGCCTTACGGTTCTGACGGGCAGCGGCCAGCGCCGCCTCGTTCACCATGTTGGCCAGATCGGCACCAGAGAAGCCCGGTGTCCCGCGAGCCAGAACGGACAATTCCACATCGTCGGCGAGGGGGATCTTGCGCGTGTGTACCCGCAGAATCTCTTCGCGTCCCCGGACATCGGGACGGTTCACCACCACCCGGCGGTCAAACCTGCCTGGTCGCAGCAGAGCGGGATCGAGCACGTCAGGACGATTGGTGGCCGCCATCAAAATGACGCCTTCGTTCGATTCAAAACCGTCCATTTCTACCAGCAGCTGGTTCAGGGTTTGCTCACGCTCGTCGTGTCCGCCACCGAGACCGGCGCCGCGATGCCGTCCCACGGCGTCAATTTCATCGATAAAAATGATGCAGGGGGCGTTCTTCTTGCCCTGTTCAAACAGGTCGCGAACTCGGCTCGCTCCCACGCCGACAAACATTTCCACGAAGTCCGAACCGGAGATCGAAAAGAACGGAACGTTCGCCTCGCCGGCCACAGCGCGGGCCAGCAGGGTCTTGCCGGTTCCCGGAGGTCCCACCAGCAAAACGCCCTTCGGAATGCGCCCGCCGAGCTTCTGGAACTTCTGAGCCTCGCGCAGAAACTCGATAATCTCCCGCAGTTCTTCTTTTGCTTCATCCACGCCGGCAACGTCTTTGAACGTCACCTTTTTTTGTTGCATGGAGAGCAGCCGCGCGCGGCTCTTGCCGAATGAGAGTGCTTTATTCCCGCCGGTCTGCATCTGGCGGATCATGAAATACCAGAGCGCTGCCAGCAGCCCCAGGGGGAGCAGTTGGATAATCCATCCCCAACTGCCGCTGCTTACATCCTGAAACGTTGCCTGTACACCCTTGTCGTGTAGCAGCTTAACCATTTCCGGGGTGAAGTAGTTCATGTTGGGCGCGATCAGATGGAAAGCCGACCCATCAGTCTTCTTTCCCTTAATCTCCGCGCCTGTGACGTTGATTTCTTTGATTGCACCCTGTTCAACGTCGGTCATGAACTGGGTAATGCTCATTTCCTGCACTTTTTGGCCGGACTGGGCCTGCTTCACGAAGACCCACAGCACCACGGCCGAAAAAATGATTACCACCCAAAAAATGATTGTTTTTGCAGTTGAATTCACTAAAGACTCCTGAGGAGGACGCCTTGTCTTCATCCACGCTCACCCCAACTAGGCGGCTCCTGCGGAAAAACGGTCAAACCTCCAGCGCCTGCTGGAAACCACATCTCTCCTATCGGTTAGATGCTGGCGCCGGCAATCGGATTGAGAAAATGCGACCTACGACATTCTACCGCTCGATTGGGCAAAATGTTGATTGTTATTGAAATAACTTAGGTCACTGCGACCGTGTGCGACCGATGCCTATTTTCGCGGCTCAAACTCCCTCAGCTGCCGAACCGTCTCGACCACCCGCCGCGAGGCATAGTCTACTTCCGCTTGGGTGGTAAACCGGCCCAAACCGAAGCGCACGGAGGATTGCGCTAGCTCGTCGCTCAGGCCCAGCGCTTTAAGTACGTAGGAGGCCTCGATGTGGTCGGAGGTGCAAGCAGCTCCGCTTGAGACCGCAATGTCATCCATGGCGGTCAAAAGATCCTCCCCCTGAATACCAGCAAAGCTGATGTTCAAATTCCCCGGCAGGCGCTGCTCCGACGAGCCATTGATAGAGACACCGTCGAGCCCAGACATGATCCTGTCCCGAAGCTGGTTGCGAAGTCCCGCGATCCGGCAAGACTCTTCCTGAAGCCCCTGTTCAGCCAGCTCGCAGGCCTTCCCGAGTCCCACGATGCCAGGTGTGTTCAGAGTTCCAGAGCGCAACCCCTGCTCGTGCCCGCCGCCGTGGATCTGGGGTACAACGCGGACCTGAGGACCCTTGCGAACGTACAAAGCTCCAACCCCCTTGGGGCCGTAAAGTTTGTGCGCCGAGATCGAAAGTAGATCAATGTTCTGCTTTCGAACGTCGAGCGGGACTTTGCCCGCGGCCTGCGCCGCATCGGTGTGGAACGCGATCCCGCGTTCGCGACAGATTGTGCCAATTTCGGCGGTCGGTTGGAGAACCCCGGTCTCATTGTTCGCTACCATAATGGTTACTAGAATGGTGTCGCTGCGCAGGGCGTCTGAGAACCTCTCCAAATCAATCAGGCCATCGCGCCCGACGGGTAAGAACGTGACCTCGAACCCGCAATATTCCAGGTGCTTGCATGAATCGAGCACCGCCTTGTGTTCTGTAAGAACAGTCAAAACGTGCCGTCCCTGCTCGCGCCTGGTTTCTGCGACCCCCTTGATCGCCATGTTGTCGCTTTCCGTAGCGCCTGAGGTGAAGACGATTTCCTCTGGCTCGGCTCTGATCAGGTTGGCCACTTGCTCTCTGGCGACATCAACCGCCTTACTGGCTTCCCATCCATAGACATGGCTTCGACTTGCGGGATTCCCAAATTTCCCTTGCAGGTAAGGCAACATTGCCTCAAGCACCTTGGGATCGAGTGGGGTGGTCGCGTGGTTATCGAGGTAGATCGGTAACTTCTTCCCCGCGTTCGCAGGTAGTGAACCACGCTCTTCCAATAGTCGCGGAGCCGCTTCGGTATTCATGTGACTAGTATCCATTTTCCCGCTTGACAATTCCACGCGGACGGCTAAAAATACCGCCAATTCCGGCGAAGAACCGCCCGGCAGCGCAAGGCCGGGCGCTCGCCATAATGACCGGAATCTATGAGTCCATCCAGTTCGCCTCAGCCTCCCCAAAAGATCGATAGGAGCGAATGCAAGCACCCGCGCGTCAAGATCGTTGCCCGCGAAGAAGATTCCGAGTTCGTAGAATGCGTGGAGTGCGGCGAGGTCTTTGAGTCCAGTGAATTCAAAGACATGAGCATCGAAGAGACCAAGCTGAAGGAAACCTAGAGCCTTTGACGCCTAGCCATTAACTGCAGAAAATCACCCATCGAACGTCCAGGTTTTTCCCCCCGGCAGTAGAAGTGAACCAGCGAGGCTGACGATTCAGGATTGACCTGGCGAAGCTAGATACTGCCCTATCCGAGCGCCATCCCCACCTCCGCCGAAAAATCCATCGGTGCCAACTGCTGAGCCAGGAACTTAGGGTACGCCGCCGCTGCGATCATTGCCGCGTTGTCCGTCGAAAGCGGACGCGAGGGAAAGAACACCGGCAGACCTTGCTCCGCGGCCTCACGCTCGAAGGTCTCTCGAAGTTCACCGTTCGCAGCCACTCCACCGGTAACAAACAGAGTAGCGACCTCGTACTCCCGGGCAGCCGCTAGAGTCTTACTCACCAGATCGCCTACGACCGCGCGCTGAAATGATGCGACCAGATCCAGGGTTTGCTTGTCGCAGTTTGCGAGATAGTCTTCCAACTTGGGCTTCGCCATCCGCGAAAGGGCCTGGCGCCTCTCCTCGATCGTCGCAGCCATGTTGCGGGTTTCGACATAACGGAGCACGGCAGTCTTGATTCCACTGTAGGAAAAATCGGAACGCGGACGCCGATCTCCCGCGCGCGCGACCTCACCCTTCGAGCGCCTGCCGTCATGACGGCGCGGCTCCTCCGCGACTTTCGAAGAGGCCGCGGAACCGGCTGAAATTCTGCGGTCAGGATGTTTGATCTGCGAAGGCGGGAACTTCACCGCGTGCGCATCTCCGTGTTTGGATAAACGATCAATCGTCGGCCCACCCGGATATCCCAGCCCAAGGAGCTTGGCCACTTTGTCGAAAGCTTCCCCGGCCGCATCATCTCGCGTGCGCCCAATGTTCTGATAAGTCCAGCTATCGCGACCTTGCTCGGCCAAGTAAAGGTGGGTGTGCCCGCCAGAAACGACCAAAGCCAAAACCGGAAACTGCAGCTCCCGGTTGCCCTTTTGCCGCTCCTCGAGCAGGACGGCATGAATATGTCCCTCCAGGTGATTGACGGCGATCAATGGCTTGTCCAGCGCGTACGCGAGCGCCTTGGCATAACTGATTCCGACCAGCAGCGACCCCGCGAGGCCCGGCCCTTGCGTTACCGCCAGCGCGTCAATTGCCTCGAAGGTCTTTCCCGCTTCCGTCAATGCCTGCTTGACTACCGGCGCAATCGCGCGCAAGTGTTCCCTTGAGGCCAGCTCAGGCACAACCCCGCCATAAGGCTTGTGGGTAGCAATCTGTGAGGCGACCACATTCGAGATCATCTGCTCGCCCGAGCGCACCACGGCCGCAGCCGTCTCGTCGCAAGAGCTTTCAATGCCGAGGATAAAGATGTCGGGCATGGACCTCTCCGATGATGATGATATCGAAGGCCAATCTGGAATGCATGCTTGAAGCGATTCCTTCCGCGCATGCAGCAGATCAGGGAGTTAGCGGTTGTTAGGCGTGTCGGACTGATCCCGGGCCCGGCGCACACGGTTCGCTCTTACCAGCTGGGGCGAAGATTCTGGCCGGGGAGAAGGGGCTTTCAGGTAGCGATAGAAGCGCAATTTACCTCGGTGTTTCCAGTACTTGGTGGTGTAGTCGTCGATGCCCGCCCCGCTGCTGAGAACACTGAAAAACAGGTGCTCGGACGGTTTGATCACTATGCCGACGTGGCCGCGCCAAACAACCAGGTCACCCGGTTCAGGTTTCGTGACCCGCTGAAATCCGTCGACTCCGGCATAGAGATCGGAGGACGGCGCGTACCCGTAAGCCAGCCCTGCTTGTTTGTAGATCGCATGAACAAGATGGGAGCAGTCGGGCTCCGCGCCTCGAACCCTCGAGTCCAGTGCGGCAGCGATGAGGGACAGGCGGTCTTCATCGGTAAGGAATCGGTTGTCGCTCGAATTCCCAGCCGTCGACTGAGAAGCGACCTGCGGACCGGCCTTGCTGGCGGATTGCTTTTGCGCAATTGCCGCGCCCAGGCTAACCATCATGAGCAACATTCGAAAGGCGAGTTTTGCTGTCGCCCGCATTGGTCCCATTTTGGATGCAGTTAGACGGCTAGGGGCAGGTTACGGGCGTTCTAAGGCAGGGCTTCCATAGACTTTCAGCAATAGACCCTTAGTACCTTCAAAGATTTGTTCCTTCTTCTAATTCTAGGCGCCCGCGGCATTTGCCTTGGCCACGACCTCGGCCAACTCTTGCTTCATCTCTTCTTCTTCGAGCACCTGAACCCGACGGGCGGCAATGTTCACCGGTTCCAGCCGGAGAACGTCTCCCCGGCTAACTTCAATTTGAAAGCGGAACCAATCGGTGCGGTAGAGGCGGCCGGAGGCGTAAAAAGTGACCGAGGCGGCCACCTGACCGTCATAGTCATCTCCGGTGCAGGCAAATAGATGCTTTCCCAGTTCTTCGCTCCACGTACAGCCTCCGACAAGAGGATCGTTCATGAACGAGCGCAGGGCAGGCACGGCCATCGAGAGCTGGCGCAGTTGCACCATCTGCAGCAGTACGGAGATGCGAGCCAGGTTAGTGACCACGATCCTGGTTTGCCGGTTGCTGACTCGCTCGAGTTTCAGATGCAGTTCTGGCGACCACTGCCGCTCGAACTCCTCGCGAGCCAAGGCCAGGCTCTTGTCGGTGGTTTCGGCATAGCGGAGAGTTGCCCGCGCCAAAATAATGCTCAGGACCGTTGTCGCCACTGTGGCGGTCAGCGGAATGTAGGCCACGATCACCTGGAAAGGAAGGCTGTGCTGGTTAAACCATTGCAAAAGCATGGAGCGGGCCCTCGCTTTGTTCGCTGTTCAATTTCTGGAGTTGGACGAAAGTCTAGCGAACCCCCGGATTCAGTGAACAGATGTCTGAAGGGCTAAGGTCCGGATGAGCAAACGGCCGTATCGCAGCGAGAGTGCAAGCAGGCGAAGATTGATCCATCGGACACCAAAGGACAGCATCCCCTCGATTCCTTGAAGACGATCAACAATGAAGGCTGGTTATTCGTTCTTCCCGGGTACAATCGCGACCGCCTTGCCATTGTGATAGGTGATATCCACGGGCTTGCCGCCGTTTGGATAGTCGAGCGTTTTGTCTTCCTGGCTGCCGCCTTGTTGCATCAAACCGACGCCGATTGCGAAGTCGGCCTGCATCTCACTCATCCCCGGCTTTACCTGGTGCTGATCGATCGCCTGCCACAGGTCCGCAGGCCAGTGCTTGTAGAGTTGGTGCGGGTCCTCGTAAAACAGCATGTCATTGCTGAAGAATTTGAAGTCCCCACTTTTTTCTCGACCCACGCTGGTCGCATACTTCTTGCCATTACGGTCGAAGACCACCATCACTTGGCGCTCGCCACCCGCCGCAGGTTGCAGGAAAACGTCTTTGATCTCCAGTTTTTCAAGGGGTCCGAGTTTCCCAATCTCGTGCGCCATTTCGGCGCGATGGGTGGAGGAATCGAAGGCGTAGTAAGGATAGTAGTAGCCTACCTTGACCCAGGCCGGCTGCGCCGTCAGCTCTTGCTTCGCGGTTTTAAGATCGTAAGCATAGAGCTTCTTCGGGTTTACGAGGTAATCGGGATTTAACGGCGGCGCTTCTTGTTGTGCCGGCTCCTTTGCCGCTTCCCGCCGTTCGTAGAAGATCCAAACGACGCGAATTGCCGCTATCACCATCGCAAGGATCAGAACCAACTGAATCTTTTGCCGGGTGCTCGCTTCCACTCGACCTCCTGATAGGGATCAATCAAGCCATTGCAATCGCGCCGCGCTCAATCGCTCACTTGCCC